>ERZ840371.2326-NODE-2326-length-17421-cov-6.094380_pt1 | contig 17421 bp, 13 predicted proteins | sample MGYA00519937_ERZ840371 | MGnify/ENA primary metagenome ERZ840371 (study PRJEB31850, sample SAMEA3708873) | human gut metagenome | biome: human gut; feature: human-associated habitat; material: faeces | place: China | collected 2014 ... | reverse complement strand
AGAACATAACAAAATACTAAAACCGATGAGAAAGAGAAGTAAGCTTTCAGGCAAAGTTACAGAGAACTGCAGGTGGTGGGATTGCAGTACGGAGCAGATTGCTGAATGGCCTTTCGAGGGCGGCCCGAAATGAAAAGAGTAGGAACCGTCGGGAACCAAACCCGTTATCAATGAGGAGTGTATGACAGTACACCGAAAGTGGACAGCAATGTCAAGTTGAGTGGTACCGCGATTATAAGATATTTATAACCGTCTCAAGCAGAAAAAGCTTGGGACGGTTTTTTTGTATAATAAAAACGAAGGGCAGCCGTTTCAAGCCAGTGAAACAGCCCTGAATTTTTTGAATAGTGGAGGAAAAAGACATGAAAAAGAAAGTAGTGAGCGTAGTACTGGCAGCAGCAATGACAACAACTCTGGTAGTAGGATGTGGAAGCACCGGTTCTGTAGACACCGCAGCAGACACTTCCGCAGAGGCAGCTGAAGATACGGAAGCAGCAGAGACAACAGATACCACCGAGACAGCAACCGGAGATACCATTAAAGTAGCCGTTGTAAAACAGATGGATCACGCATCCCTGGATGAGATCGCCAATGCAGTTGAGGAAGAGCTGGATGCTATTGCAGCAAAGAACGGAGTAACTATTGAATATGAGACTTATTCCGGACAGGGTGATCAGTCAGTTCTGAATCAGATTGGAACTCAGGTGGTCTCCGAGGATGTAGATGTGATCATTCCGATCGCAACGCCGGCAGCAATGATCATGCAGAACGCAACGGAAGATAATCAGATCCCGATTGTATTTTCCGCAGTATCAGATCCGGTCGGAGCAGGACTTGTAGCAAGTGCAGATGCTCCGGGTGCCAATATTACAGGAACATCCGATGCAATTGATGTGGCACAGATCATGGATTTCATTTTGGCAGCGGATCCGGATGCTGCAAAAATCGGATTTCTGTATGATAAGAGCCAGGATTCTTCCACAAGTGCTATTCAGGCGGCAAAAGATTACTGCGATGAACATGGGATTTCCTATGTAGAAAAAACAGGTACAACAACCGGTGAGATCCAGGCAGCAGCAGATTCCCTGGTAGCAGAAAAAGTAGACGCTATTTTTACACCACAGGACAACACTGTTATGACAGCAGAACTTGCGATTTTTGAAAAATTTGCAGACGCAGGTATCCCTCACTACACAAGTGCAGATTCCTTTGCTTTAAACGGAGCATTCTTAGGATACGGCGTCAACTATGAGACACTCGGAACAAAGACAGCAGACATGGTTGCAGACATTCTTGCAAACGGAGCAGATCCGGCCACAACACCGGTAGAAACATTAGACAGCGGTATCGTAACCGTAAATACAGAGATTGCAGAAAAAGTCGGAATCGATTATTCTATCTTTAAAGATATGTGTTCCGAATTGATCGAGACAGTAACAGCAGAGGAGTTTAATTAAGGTATGGGTTCCATTATTACATTATCAATTGTACAGAGTGCATTAGAACTTGGTTTTATCTATGCACTGGTCGCACTGGCATTATTTATATCCTTCAGTATTTTAAACATTGCGGATCTTTCGACCGATGGATGTTTTACATTGGGATGTGCCGTCTGTGCATCGGTGACACTTGCAGGTCATCCGATATTTGGATTATTTGCAGCGATGGCAGCTGGTGTCTGCTCCGGTTTTGTGACCGCTTTCTTACAGACAAAAATGGGGATTCAGTCCATTTTGGCGGGAATCATCGTAAATACCGGATTGTATACAATTAATATTGCAGTAATGGGATTCGCTTCCAACATGAACTTATTCAACTGTGAATCCGTTTTTACCTGGGCAAAAACAGCGATCGGTGGAACGTGGTATAAACTGATCGTGGCTGCACTGATCGTTATCATTGTAGGAGTGCTGATCTCTTTCTTTTTAAATACAAGGCTTGGACTTTCCATCCGCGCAACCGGAGATAATCCGGATATGGTAAGAGCTTCCAGCATTAATACAAGTGCCATGATCACGATCGGACTTTGTGTTGCCAATGCCCTGACCGGTCTCTCCGGCGGACTGCTTGCGCAGTATCAGAAATCCTGTGATATCAATCTTGGAACCGGAATGGTAACAATCGCACTCGCCAGCCTGATCATTGGGGAATCTATCATTGGAAAAGGCGGTATGTTACAGCGTGTGACCGGCGTTATTTTAGGAAGCTGCCTGTATCGTTTTATCGTGGCAGTTGCCCTGAGATTAAATGTACCGGCAGAGTGTTTAAAACTTGTTTCGGCAATCATTGTAGCCGTGGCAATTGCATTCCCATATCTGAAAAAGCAGATGGATTTTCGCCGGCAGAAACGTGCCGCAAAGGCTCAGAACCAGATATACGTTCAGGAAATCATGAAAAATGACAGCGAAGGAGGAGAAAGATAATGGCAGAGAAGAACGCAATGCTTGTGATGCGCGATGTCAGCAAAACTTTTAATCCGGGAACTGTCAATGAAAAATGTGCATTAAAAAATCTGAATCTCACCTTGAAGCAGGGAGAGTTTGCAACGATCGTAGGAAGTAACGGAGCCGGAAAATCAACGCTGTTTAATGCGATAACAGGAGCCTTTTTTGCAGACAAAGGACTGATCATGCTGGATGGTGAGGACATTACCTATCAGAAAGAGCATGTCCGCAGTAAAGTGATTGGTCATTTGTTTCAGGATCCATTGAAGGGAACCGCACCACATATGACGATCGAGGAGAATATGGCGCTTGCCTACCTGCGCACGACTACTTCAAAGAATGCCTATTTCAGCCGGATCAAGGCAGCGGACAAGAAAAAATTCAGAGAGCAGCTCGCACTGCTTGACATGGGGTTAGAAGACCGTATGAAGCAGCCGGTCGGACTTTTGTCCGGTGGACAGCGTCAGGCACTCACACTTTTGATGGCAACGATGGTGACTCCTAAGATTTTGCTGCTGGATGAGCATACCGCAGCTTTAGACCCTGCCACCGCAGAGAAAGTACTGAACCTCACAAAAAAGATAGTGTCAGAGCAGAACATCACCTGCCTTATGGTCACGCACAACATGCATCAGGCGCTTGAACTTGGAAACCGTACCCTCATGATGGATTCGGGAAATATTGTGCTGGATGTTTCCGGGGAAGAACGGGAAAAGATGTCAGTGGATGATCTGTTAGAGCAGTTTGCAGTCCGTGCCGGAAAGGCATTGGATAATGACAGAATTCTGTTTTCCAAAGTGGAAGCATAATAATATTGTATAGATGGAAACAAAAAAGAATGGATTCCATAAATAATCATTATAGCAAAATACTGTAAAACCGAGGAAAAGCCGTTGAAATCTAACGGCTTTTCCTTTATTATATAAAGTAATGCTAAAAAAAATGTATATTTTCATAAGAGACTCGTGATTAAGAAAAACGATTACAGAGATGAAAAAGGCAGTGAGTATATACAAGGAGGAAAAACATGTATCCAATCGTTAGAAGAGAAAAACTGGCAGACAAGATCTATCTTATGGATGTCAAGGCTCCCCGTGTTGCGCAGTATTGCGAACCGGGACAGTTTGTTATTGTAAAAATTGATGAGGAGGGTGAACGTATTCCACTTACCATCTGTGATTACAACAGAGAAGAGGGAACAATCACAATCGTATTCCAGACCGTAGGAGCTTCCACAGAGCGTATGGTAAGCTTACAGGAAGGGGATGCTTTTGAAGATTTTGTTGGACCTTTGGGATGTCCATCTGATCTGATCCATGAAGATATTGAAGAATTAAAGAAAAAGAAAATTTTATTTGTTGCAGGTGGTGTTGGTACAGCTCCGGTTTATCCTCAGGTAAAATGGCTGCATGAGCACGGCGTTGACTGTGATGTTATCATGGGTTCCCGTAACAAAGATTTACTGATCTTAGAGGATGAGATGAAAAAAGTTGCCACAAACCTTTATGTGACAACGGATGATGGCTCGTACGGTTTCAAGGGAACCGGTACTGCACAGCTGCAGGAACTCTGGGATAATGGAAAGCGTTATGACCACTGTGTGGCGATCGGACCAATGATCATGATGAAATTTGTCTGCAAATTGACAAAAGAATTAGGAATTCCAACGGTTGTTTCCATGAATCCGATCATGGTAGACGGAACCGGAATGTGTGGTGCATGTCGTCTGGTTGTAGGCGATGAGGTAAAATTTGCATGTGTAGACGGACCGGAGTTCGACGGACATCTGGTTGATTTTGATCAGGCAATGAGAAGACAGGCTCAGTATAAGACCGAAGAGGGAAGAGCCATGCTGAAATTACAGGAAGGTGCAACACATCACGGTGGATGCGGCAATTGTAACAGTTAAAAATCAGAAATTTTGCAGATCAGAGAGAAAGCTGTCTGGTCAGTTACATAGAATCAGGAGGAAAAAATGGACGTATTAACTAGAGTTCCGGTTCGTGAGCAGGAGCCAGCCGTTCGTGCAACGAACTTTGAAGAAGTATGTTTGGGATATAATGAAGAAGAAGCAATGGCAGAAGCTGCCCGCTGCTTAAACTGTAAAAATGCACAGTGTATGAAAGGATGTCCGGTATCCATCAATATTCCGGGATTTATCGCAGAAGTCAAAGAGGGTAATTTTGAGGCTGCTTATCATGTGATCAGTGAGTCTTCCGCACTTCCGGCAGTCTGTGGCCGTGTATGTCCACAGGAGACACAGTGTGAGGGAAAATGTATCCGTGGAATCAAAGGAGAGCCTGTAGCGATCGGTAAATTAGAGCGTTTTGTTGCGGACTGGGCAAGAGAACATGGCATTAAACCGAAAAAGGCAGAAAAGTTAAATGGACATAAAGTAGCAGTGATCGGCTCAGGCCCGGCAGGTCTTACCTGTGCAGGAGATCTTGCAAAGCTTGGTTATGATGTGACGATTTTCGAAGCATTACATCAGGCAGGTGGTGTGTTAGTTTATGGTATCCCTGAATTCCGTCTTCCAAAGCAGAAGGTTGTTGCCGCTGAAGTGGAAAACGTGAAAGCATTAGGGGTTAAGATTGAGACCAACGTTGTCATCGGTAAATCCGTTACAATTGATGAGTTGATGGACAACGAGGGCTTTGAGGCAGTTTTCATTGGTTCCGGTGCAGGACTTCCAAGATTTATGGGTATTCCTGGTGAGCAGGCAATGGGTGTATTCTCAGCCAATGAGTATTTAACAAGAAATAACCTTATGAAAGCTTTTCTGGACAATTACGACACACCGATCAAAGCAGGTAAGAAAGTCATCGTAGTAGGTGGTGGTAATGTGGCAATGGACGCTGCCAGAACAGCAAGAAGACTGGGTGCAGAGGTACATATCGTATATCGTCGTGGTGAGGAAGAACTTCCGGCCCGTAAAGAGGAAGTACATCACGCAAAAGAAGAAGGTATCATCTTTGATCTTCTCCAGAATCCAACCGAATTATTAGTGGATGAAAACGGTTGTGTAAAGGGTGCAAAAGTGATCAGAATGGAACTTGGCGAACCGGATGCTTCCGGAAGAAGAAGTCCGGTTGAAATTCCGGGCTCTGAATATGAGATTGAGGCAGATACTGTGATCATGTCACTTGGTACTTCTCCAAATCCTCTGATCTCATCCACTACAAAAGGTCTTGATATCAACCGCAGAAAATGCATTATTGCGGAAGAAGAGACTGGTGCAACTTCCAAAGAAGGTGTTTATGCCGGTGGTGACGCTGTGACAGGTGCAGCAACTGTTATCCTTGCGATGGGTGCCGGTAAAGCAGCAGCTAAGGGTATTCACGAATATCTCAGCAACAAATAAAAACAGACAGGACAGGGCAGGTGCTGAATGGATCATACATTTGGCACCTGTTTTTTTCTGTAAGTATTCCAAAGAAAACCCAAAGTTTTATTAATATTTTATGAAGAGGGTAGCAAAATTGCAGGGTTTATGTATATAATAGAACACGCTACGCAAGAAAGAAATACGAGAGAGGTTACCGATAGATGAAGGAGCAGAATCAGCGCCAGATACAGAATCAGACAGAATTAGACGAAAGAAGACTGAGACAGAAAAAGCTTGTGCGGAAAAGAAAAATCGTTTTGAGTGTAATGCTTTTGACATCTTTTTTACTGGGATGTGTCTGTGGAAGATATTTTCCTGAGATCAAACTTGGAAAAACAGAAGAAGTGCTGGCATCAGCGCAGGATAACTCCGATGAAGAGAAAAAAGAAAATCAAATTACAAATGACGTGGGAATAGGGAACGAAAAACTGACAGATAATGCAGAATCATCAGAGATCGAAGAACCGGCAGACAGCGAAGAAATGAATGATCCGTTTGCGGAGATTCCACAGGTCGTGTTATCAAAACCGGTAGATTATTCCTTGAATCAGGCAATCAGACAGTTAGAACAGATGGAAGCGTCAGATGAACGCTACGCACAGATCGTGGAAAATGCAGAGAAATATCCGGAAAAATTACTGATCAATCTGGCAAATAATCCGGAAATGATCGCATTTGTAGCTGATTACAAAGGGAACACAAGGGATTATGATAAAGCAGAACTGACAGAGAAAGAGTTACAGGAAGAATATCCGCTCTTTTTACAGTGGGATAAACGCTGGGGCTGCCTTGCATATGGGGATGACAGCAATGTTGCGATCAGCGGATGCGGTCCGACAACACTGGCGATGGCAGTAGTTGCGCTGACTGGAAACGAGGAGGCAACTCCGGCTGCAATCGCAAAATTTGCCATGCAGGAAGGGTTTTATATGTCCGGCACAGGAACGATGTGGTCGCTTATGACAGAGGGGGCGGCAGCTTACGGTGTCCGCTCCGAGCAGATCAATATCAGCCAGACTGAGATCAAACAGCACTTAGATCAGGGAGATATCGTGATCTGCTCTGTGCGGCAGGGAGATTTCACTACAGGGGGACATTTTATCCTGCTCTATGACTATGATGATGAAGGATTTTCCATTAACGATCCGTTTTCTTTATACCGTAGTGGTCAGAAATGGGACTATGGAAAAATCAGAAGCCAGATCAAAGCTGTCTGGGCACTAAAAGCAAAATAAAGAACAGTTAGCGATTGTTCAAATAGTTTAACAAAAAACAGGGCATACTAAAGCATCATAAAGTGAGATGGAGAGATGCAGAATGTGCCAGAATATGAGTGGACTGTCCACTGCTGAAGTGGAATTTCGGAAAAAAGCAGGGTTGTCGAATGAATGCGTAGATTCTTCCACAAAGACAGTGGCACAGATCATCCGCTCAAATGTTGTAACTTATTATAATCTTATTTTTTTGATCATTACGATCCTTCTGATCGTAGTGGGATCTTTTCGGGATCTTACTTTTTTACCTATTATTATTGCAAATATGTTGATCGGGATCATCCAGGAGCTGCGTTCCAAAAAGATTCTGGATGATCTTACGATATTAAACACACCGAAAATCACGGTCCGGCGCAACGGAAGTGATCAGGAGGTTTTGGCGGATGAACTGGTGCAGGATGATGTGATAACGCTTTCAGCAGGTGGACAGATTCCGGCGGACGCACTGGTGTTATCCGGCAATATCACAGTCAACGAGGCTTTGATCACAGGGGAGGCCGATGAGATTGTAAAAAAAGAGGGAGATTCCCTTTTTTCGGGAAGTTTTGTGATATCAGGAGAGTGCATGGCAAAACTCGAAAAAGTGGGAAAAGATTCTTATATTTCAGGACTGATGTTACAGGCGACGCAGACAAAAGAGGGCGAGCAGTCGGAGATGATCCGGGCGTTGAACCGCCTTGTGCAGACCGTGGGCGTGATCATTTTGCCGATCGGGGCGATCCTGTTTTTACAGCAATACTTTTTTTCCGGGGCAACGATGAAAGATAGTGTGACGGGCATGGTGGCGGCCATTCTCGGAATGATCCCGGAAGGTCTGTACCTTCTTGCAAGTGTGGCGATGGTGGTGTCGGTGATGAGGCTTGGAAAACAAAAGGTACTGATCCATGACATGAAATGTATCGAGACACTGGCGCGGGTAAATGTACTGTGCGTGGATAAGACCGGAACCATTACCGTGCCAGAAATGGAAGTGGCACAGTTTATCCTTGCAAAAGACCAAAGCCTGGCAGCGAAAGAACAGGAAGCAGACCAGCAATCGGAAGACAAAAATAAAATTGCAAAGCTGCTCTCTGACTGTGTGCGTGCCCTGCCGTGCGACAATGCAACGATGGAGGCATTGCAGCAGTATTTTACGGAGCCGTTGGAAAACAGTGCAGAAAAAATCGTCCCATTTTCGTCTGCCACAAAATACAGCGGAGTGGTTCTGGCAGGAAAAGCTTATGTGGTCGGCGCACCGGAATTTGTACTGCGGCAGGATTATGCGGCTGTTCAGGGAACGATCGAAGTATTTCTGGAAAAGGGATATCGTGTGCTTGTATTTGCAGAGTATGAGGGGAATCTGGATGGAAAAGAACTGACAGAAAATGCAAGTCCCATTGCATTTATCCTGCTCAACAATGCGATCCGGGAGGGGGCAATGGATACGTTCCGTTACTTTTCCAAGCGGGGAGTGGAAGTGAAAGTGATCTCCGGGGACAATCCGGTCACGGTATCGGAGATCGCAAAGAAAGCGGGAATCCGCCATGCGGAAAAACAGGTGGATGCAGCAACGTTGAAAACAGCGGATGCAGTGCGGAAGGCAGCAAAAAAATACACGGTGTTCGGCAGGGTGACACCGGAGCAGAAACGTCTTCTGGTGCAGGCATTAAAAGAGCAGGGAAAGACCGTGGCAATGACCGGAGACGGTGTGAACGATATTCTTGCGTTAAAAGATGCAGACTGCAGCATTGCGATGGCGTCAGGCAGTGAGGCGGCTTCGCATGTGGCACAGCTTGTGCTGCTCGATAACGATTTCAATAAAATGCCGGCGGTTGTCATGGAAGGGCGGCGGGTGGTGAACAACATCGGGCGCACTGCCAGCCTTTATCTGGTCAAGAACATTTTCTCCATGCTCTTAGCCGTATTTTCCATGCTGTTTCTGATCGATTATCCGCTGGAGCCATCGCAGGTGTCGCTCATCAGTGTTTTTACGATCGGGATTCCGTCATTTTTTCTGGCGCTGGAGCAGAACCGGAATCAGATCCATGGGCATTTTCTTACCAATGTCCTGATCCAGGCGCTTCCGGCTGGGATTACAGATTTTATCGTGGTGAGCGGTCTGGTGATTTTCTGCAGGGAGTTCGGAGTGGAAAAAGAGTGCGTTTCCACGTCGTGCACGATCCTGATTGCAGTTGTCGGCTTCATGATCCTTTATCATATAGCAAAACCGATGACAACACCGCATGCGATCCTGATCGCAGCGATGGTCATCGGCTGGTTATTTTGTATGCTGTTTTTCAGTGAACTGTTTGCGATCACGGCGGTCACAGGAAAATGTGCAATGCTCATGATCGTGTTCGCAGTCATCACGGAGCCGGTGTTCCGGTATCTGATACAGCTTGTGGAGACTGTTCAGAAGTGGGGTGGAAAACTAAAATTTTAGTCCTGTGAGCCGGCATGTTTTTTCCGGCTCTGTTTTTCCCAGATAAAATACGTCACGATCAGAAGGATTCCGGTGATCAGCCATGTGATCGGGCTTGCCAGACGGACTGCCCAATAACCGAACGGATTTAAGGTGACGGCGATCACGATAATACGGCACACCATTTCCACAACACCGCTTAACATTGGAACAAGTCCGCGGTTTAAGCCCTGCAGGGCGTTCCGGTAAAGGAAAATCCATGCGAGCGGCAGCATGAAGAAACTGATGGTGTTCAGATACTGCATGGCATAGTCAAAAATTTCTTCAGAAGGATTGCTCACAAACCAGCTCACGATAAACCGTCCGCCGAATACGCAGATAGCAGAGGCAGCAAGCGAGATAAAAATGCAGATGAAAAATCCTTTGCGCATTCCCTCGTAGATACGTTTGTATTTTCCTGCGCCGAGGTTCTGACCGCAGTAGGTGGCAATCGCAGTGCCGAGTGTCGGCATGGTCTGGGTGGAGAGGTTTTCCACTTTGGAGGCGGCAGTGAAGGCAGCCACAACACTGGAACCGAAAATATTGACTGCACCCTGCAGGATCATGGTTCCGATAGCGGTGATGGAATAGTTGAGCGCCATCGGAATACCGATGGAAAGCATATTGAACACACCGTATCTGTCGAGATAGTAATCTTCCCGGCTGGTTTTTAAAATGTCGAATTTGCGGAACATATAAATAAAGCAAAGCAGTGCGGAGACACCCTGCGCAATGATCGTTGCATAGGCAGCGCCTGCGGTTCCAAGTTTTACGACGACAATCAAAAACAGGTCGAGCACAATATTTAAAAAGGAAGAGAGAATCAGGAAATACAGCGGTGTTTTGCTGTCGCCGATCCCTCTTAAAATACCGGAGGCAACGTTGTAGGACATCGTGAGCAGGATACCTGCGAAAATGACTTTGATATAAGAGTCTGCGAGTCCTAAGATATTGTCCGGTGTTTTCATTAAAATAAGAAATTGTCTGGAAGCTGCCACCGTAGGGATAGTCAGAATTAACGATACAATGGCAGTCAGTATCAGGGAGAGTGCAACATAATGTTTTAACAGCTTGAAATCTTTTGCACCGAAGGCGTGGGAGACCATAACGCCAAATCCCTGCGCAATACCATTTGCAAATCCTAATACAAGGAACATCAGACATCCGGTAGAGCCTACCGCAGCCAGAGCATCCTCACCAAGATACTGCCCGACAATGATCGTATCCACCATGTTATAAAACTGCTGAAAAATATTTCCCAGTAAAACCGGAACGGAAAAAAGTAAGATCATTCTGAGCGGGCTTCCCATTGTCATGTCTTTTGTCATAGTCTGTACTCCTTGATTTATAAAATAGTTAAAAATCTGTCCGTGTTTTTTAGCCTCAACACGCATATTCTTTGCGTTTCAGCAACTTAGTATAAGGCATGGACCGCAAAAAGACAATGTTTATTTTTGCGAAAAAATATAATTTTTTTGTTTTCGCAAAAGAAAAGATTTTTTCATGGGAAACTGTTATAATAAGAAAGCAATTATTTGCAAGTCACAGTAAAATCACGGAGTAAAATAATGCAGACAAACCTCGAATACTACAAAATTTTTTATTATGTATCCAAATACAACAGTATCTCCCTCGCAGCAGAGGCGCTTTCCATCTCACAGCCGGCAGTCAGCCAGGCAGTCAAGCATTTAGAAAGTGATCTTTCCTGCGCTCTCTTTGTGCGGACATCCAAAGGCGTGCGCTTGACAAAAGAAGGCGGACTGCTTGCAGAATATGTGACAAAAGGATATGAGACAATCCTCACCGGGGAGAAAAAACTCTCAGAGATGTTAAACTTAGATGCCGGAGAAATCTGTGTGGGGGCTAGTGACATGACATTGCAGTTTTATCTGCTTCCTTATCTGGAGACGTTCCATGATGCATTTCCGCAGATCAAAGTGACTGTGACGAATGCCCCGACACCGGAGACGTTGAAACATTTGCAGGACGGAAAAATTGATTTTGGGATCATCAGTACCCCGGTGAACAACAAATACGATTTTAAAATGACGCCTGTGCGCAAAATCCAGGATGTCTTTGTGGCGGGAAAAAAGTTTGAGTACTTAAAGGGTGGAAAATTAAGCTATAAAGAGCTTGAAAATCTTCCGGTGATGTGCTTAGAGGGCAGCACTTCCACAAGAAAATATGTGGAGGATTATCTGGCAGAGCGCGGCACATTTGTCCGGCCGGAATTTGAACTGGCGACAAGTGACATGCTCATCCAGTTTGCAGTGCGCAACCTCGGTGTTGCCAGTGTTGTGTCGGATTTCGCAGAAAAATACATTGAAAATGGGGAATTATTCGTATTGAAATTTGACAGGGCGATACCGGAACGCGAGTTTTGCATTGTCTCAAACGAGCGTGCGCCGATGTCGGCAGCAGCAGAAAAACTATACGATTTTCTGCTTGTTCCGTAGCGAAAATGTCAGAAAAAGTTCATCAATTCTTCATCAATCTTAATAGAATATTAATGGGATTACAGGCAGGAATATGATAAATTTATATGCAGGATCAGGATATTTAGGGGGAAACGTAAATGATGCGTTTATTATCGATCGGGATAGACTGTGTCTCGTCTGCTATTTTCGTGATTCCTGCTTTGGCTATTTTGCAGTGTACAATGTACAGGAAATGGGAATTTAAACCATTTTGTGTAAAACTGATATTTGCATTTTATGCGATTGCTCTGTTTTCGGTTGTGGGTGTCCCTGCGGTTGGGACATTTCAGATGGATTTTGGTCTGAATCTGATACCGTTTGCAGACATTGTAAATAGTCCGTTTGCATATATGAAAAATACGATTTTGAATATCATTTTATTTATACCGATGGGATTTTTTGTACCTGCGGTCTGGAAGAATTTCCGGTCTTTCAAAACCATGTTTTTCATGGGACTCGCGGTATCACTGGGGATTGAACTATTACAGATATTTACATTCCGGCTTACGGATATTGATGATCTGATCACCAATACGGCAGGAACTTTGATAGGATATGAAATAAGCAGAAAATTCTCTTTTCCGTTCTCTTTAAAAACAGAGGAATCGAAAGAAAGTTTAGTACGATATGAACCTGTCCTGATTCTGGCAGTTACGCTTTTGGTTTCCATATTTCTGAAACCAATGGTGTCTGATGGCATATGGAATATTGTGTTATCTGGTCCGTGGTGGGGAAAATAAGGAGATATAATGAATGATTATATCAAATATAATGAATATTAATTTTACTTATGGCATTACTTCGTGTATAATCATAAAGTAAAAACAGGAAGATGTGATGGTTTTTACAGACCATCACTTTTTTATGCAGGAGGAAAATCAAATGGTTACAGCAGTAGTAGGCGCTAACTGGGGCGACGAGGGAAAAGGAAAAATCACAGATATGCTTGCAGATGAAGCGGACATCGTTATCCGTTTTCAGGGTGGAGCAAATGCAGGTCACACCATCGTAAACAACTATGGTAAATTTGCATTACATACATTGCCATCCGGCGTATTCCACAGCCATATCACCAACATTATCGGAAATGGTGTTGCACTGGATATCCCGAAGGTAATAAGTGAGATCAAATCGATCACAGACCGCAATGTGCCTGCACCAAAAATCATGATTTCAGATAGAGCACAGATCGTTATGCCATACCACGTTCTTTTCGATCAGTATGAGGAGGAGCGTCTTGGAAAGAATTCTTTCGGTTCTACCAAGTCCGGTATCGCACCATTTTATTCAGACAAATATGCAAAGATCGGTTTCCAGGTAAGTGAGTTATTCGACGAGGAATTATTACAGGCAAAAGTAAAACGTACCTGTGAGACAAAGAACATTATGCTTGAGCATATGTATCACAAACCATTATTAAAAGAAGAGGAATTATTAGCTACTTTACATGAGTACAGAGACATGGTAGCTCCATATGTCGGAGATGTTTCTTTATTCTTGGACAAAGCAATCAAGGAAGGCAAGAAGATCTTATTAGAAGGCCAGCTTGGTACTTTAAAAGATCCAGATCACGGAATTTATCCAATGGTAACATCTTCCTCTACTTTAGCAGCATACGGTGCGATCGGAGCAGGCATCCCACCATATGAGATCAAGAAGATCGTAACAGTAAGTAAAGCATACTCTTCCGCAGTAGGAGCAGGAGCATTCGTTAGCGAGATCTTTGGAGACGAGGCAGACGAACTGAGAAGACGCGGCGGAGACGGCGGTGAATTCGGAGCAACAACCGGACGTCCAAGAAGAATGGGATGGTATGACTGTGTTGCAAGTAAGTATGGATGCCGTCTGCAGGGAACAACGGATGTAGCGCTTACCGTACTTGATGTATTAGGATACTTAGATGAGATCCCGGTATGTGTTGGATACGATATCGACGGAGAAGTAACCACAGACTTCCCTGTAACTGCAAAATTAGAGAAAGCAAAACCAGTATTCAAAAAACTTCCGGGATGGAAATGTGATATCCGTGGAATTAAGAAATACGAGGATCTTCCGGAAAACTGCAGAAATTACATTGAGTTCATTGAAGGACAGATCGGATACCCGATCACAATGGTTTCTAACGGACCAGGCAGAGAAGATATCATTTACCGCAATAAATAAAAAGACTGAGGCAGGCGTGCAGTGCACCCTGCCTTTTGTGACAAAACAAGGAAGAAGGAGCATTTATGGTAAAAAATATAATTTTAGATGTCGGGAAAGTGCTTGTGGCGTGGGAGCCGGAAGACGCAATGAAACAACTTGGATTTGATGATAAGACAGTGAAAGCGGTTGCGGATGCTACGGTAAATACTCCGGTCTGGCTTGAGACAGACCGTGGTGTCTGGTCAGATGAACAGATTCTTCAGGCATTTTATGAGAAGGCACCGGAATATAAAAAAGAGATCAATCTGTTCTGGAACCATCTGGAACTGGCAATCAAACAGTTTTCCTATACGAAAGAATGGATTTCCAATATGAAAAAAGAAGGCTTGCATGTGTATATTCTTTCTAACTATGGAGATTGGACTTATCAGAGAACGAAGGACAATGCGCTGGATTTCTTACCGTTGACAGACGGCGATATCTTTTCTTACAGTGTGAGACAGGTCAAACCGGATGTGGAAATCTATGAGACATTATTAAAAAAATATCAGCTCACAGCGGATGAGTGTGTATTTATCGATGACCGGATGGAAAATATCGAGGGAGCAAAAAAAGCCGGAATCCACGGAATCTGCTTTGAGACGATCGGGCAGGTCAAAGAGGATCTGAAGAAATATAACGTATATGCGTAAAAAGGGGACGCAAATGGAACAACGCAGACAATCATCTGGTAAATTGCCGGGTATCACAAGGGAGGCGGAGGAGGCGCATCTTGCGCAGACCATTGAGATCACGCAGCAGAATCTTGATAAAAACATCGCGCAGGAGCAAAGCCTGAAAGAGGACATTCATACGTTATTGGAAACCTATGGAGCGAAAGATGTAGAGGCGCTTTCGCTGATCGACAATACCCAGCTCATGTATGAGACGGTGAAGCGTGACAGGAGCAGATTAGAAAAAGCGCGGAAGAAGCCGTACTTTGGGCGGATCGATTTTTATGATGAGGATTCGAAAAAAGATGAGGCACTCTACATCGGAAGGGTTGGAATCTCAAAAAATATCATCGACAAAGTGGTCATCGACTGGAGAGCACCCGTGGCGTCGGTTTATTATGAGAATGCAGTCGGACCGTGCGAATATACGGTGCAGAATGAGAAAACTTACGCGATCGATCTTCTGATGAAACGGACTTATGAGATTGAAAACGATACCTTAAAAGATTTCTACGATTCGGATGTCGTGGCGAATGATGAACTTCTCACAAAATATCTGGCAAAAAATAAAAAAGCAGTACTCGGTGAGATCATCGCAACCATTCAGAAGGAGCAGAACGAAATTATCCGAAAATCTCCGAAACAGAATGTGATCGTACAGGGAAGTGCGGGTTCCGGGAAAACAACCGTGGCAATGCACCGGATTTCTTACATTTTATATAATTATGACAAAGAGTTCCGCCCGGAGGATTTCTATATTATCGGAAGCAACCGCATTTTGCTGAACTACATCACGAGCGTTTTGCCTGATCTGGATGTATATGGAATCCGGCAGATGACAATGGAGCAGCTTTTCACAAGACTTTTGTATGAGGACTGGGACGAGCATACAATGCGCGTGCATGCATTGGAGAAAGAGGACAGCTTCATCCATATTAAGGGAACACTGTTCTGGTTCCAAAATCTGGAGGAGTACTGCAGAAAACTCGAAGAGGAGACGATTTTAGCGGAAGATATTTTCTTAGAAGTTCCAGTGAAAACCAGTTCTGTAAGGAGAACTTCAAGTAAGGTAACATTTCAAAAAACGAGCAAAATTCTTCTGACCGCAGAAGCGATTGCAGCTTATTTGAACGAAAACCCGGAGGTTTCCATCCAGAATAAAATTGCCATGTTGAACAAACGTGTGATGGCAAAAGTGCACAACGAGATCACTGGAAAAGACATCCGGTACACAGCGGACGACAAGCGTGAGATCCAGAAAAAATACCGGTGGTATTTTGGCGGAAAAGAGTGGAAAACTTCTATCTTTGAGTTGTATGCGGATTTTTTAGAGGAGCAGAGGTTAAAAGGCTATCAGCTTCCTGTGCCGGAAAATGATTTTGATGTCTATGATCTTGCAGCGCTGGCATATCTTTACAAACGTGTGAAAGAGATAGAGCTTGTGCGGGAAGCAAGTCATGTCGTGATCGACGAAGCACAGGATTTTGGCATGATGGTTTACAGTGTGCTGAAATTCTGCATGAGAAACTGTACATTTACGATTATGGGTGATGTGTCGCAGAACATTCATTACGGATATGGTCTGAATGACTGGGAGGCACTGCGCAAATTATTTCTGACAGGCCCTTATGACAGCTTTGAGCTGTTGCGCAAGAGCTACCGGAATACGATTGAAATCTCTAATTTTGCAATGCGTATTTTGCAGCACGGCAATTTTCCGATTTATCCGGTCGAACCGATCATAAGACACGGAAAAGATGTGACGATGGCGCAGCTTTCGGATGACAAAGAGTTATACCGCTACACAGTAGAGCAGGTAAAACACTGGCAGAAAGAGGGACTTGAAACCATTGCAATCGTATGCCGGGATGAAAAAGAGGCAGAGAAGATAAAAAAGAAGCTTGGCAAAAAGTTGTCCGTCACAGGTGATGATCTGGAAAACACAGAATTTGGAAGCGGTGTCATGATCCTTCCGGTAGCGTATACCAAAGGTCTGGAATTTGACGCTGTTTTGTTGTTTGACCCAAGCAGAGAAAAATATCCGTCAGACGATGCGCATGTAAAACTCTTATACGTGGCGGCAACAAGAGCTTTGCACGAACTTGCGGTGTTATACAAAGATATTCTGACCGGACTGATCGCTGATCCGGTGCCGGAGCGGGAGCAGAAAGTTTTCAAAGTCGAAGAGAAAAAGCCGGTGCGGAGAGTGGTCAGGAAGCCTGAAGTGGTGGAGAAGCCGAAATTATCTGAGAAGCCAATCACAAAACCCAAAACCATCCAGAAATCCATGAACCTCTCCGAACACCACACTTCCGAATTATCGGGTGTGCAATCTGTCCATAAATTCGGAGATATTCCGGACAACAGCATCCTGCGTCCATCGGGACATGGCAGGATCGACACAGCTGTCCGTTGGGTGGAGCAGACGGCGTGCGGTGTTGCCTGTGTCAGCAACTACGGTGTACTCCATGTCAGTCCGGTGAATGATGCCGTGATCCGTGTGACATTCGGCGCAGGACAGAAAATAAAAGAATTGTTCCAGA
>ERZ840371.2324-NODE-2324-length-17426-cov-6.527143_pt1 | contig 17426 bp, 15 predicted proteins | sample MGYA00519937_ERZ840371 | MGnify/ENA primary metagenome ERZ840371 (study PRJEB31850, sample SAMEA3708873) | human gut metagenome | biome: human gut; feature: human-associated habitat; material: faeces | place: China | collected 2014 ... | reverse complement strand
GGTAAATAATGCTTTGCATACCGCGAGGGCGCGCAAGTGTGCGGCAAGCGCACACGTTGTTCTTGAGTGAAACGAAAGATTGAAAAATGCCTGTGAAGTCATTAAAATAAAACAGATACTACATATTTTAAAAGGATAGATACCGATGTATTTTTCAAAAGTGGGACAGGAGCGATGAAAAACAGGAAGATCATGATAGCAGGAATGCTTATCTGTGCGATAACTGCCGGGTGCGGGACGGCTTTACCGCACGCAGACGGGATGGGAGAGACGGAGCGAGAGACGAAGGAAGCTCAGTTAAATTCCTCAGATGAGACAGAGAAGATACAAAGTATTGCACAGGCGGAAGAGCAGACAGAAAATTCCGATGTGGAGGATGCGGACGATCAGCTTGCCGTCATTGCGCGGACAAGGAATCAGTGGGTGAATGATCCAGATTACGCAGATGAGATGTATCAGTTTGCGATAGCAGATCTTGATCACGATGGCAGACTGGAGCTGATTGTATCGAACTGTGGGGGAACCGGAATCTATACGTACAGCAGGTTTTACAGGGTGGAGGAGAATGGCACGTTAAAGGAACTGAAGACGTCTTTTGTAGAGGGGGATTCCCAACCGGATTTGATTGCGGATGAGCTTACCGTGTATCGGAAAGAAACGAAAGAAACTTTGCAGGAATATTATATTGTGTATGATGATTTGAGGGTTTCGCCAGCGGAGCATCTCTATGCGACAGACGCCATGTCTGTTTTGGAGGATGAGATTAAGGTGGAGACTCTGGCAACCATGTCATGGCTGTATGTGGCGGGGAACAGCGGTGATGAAGGGGAGGCGCAGATTGTCTGTAAGGATGCGGACGGAAACCCGCTGACAGAGGAGGCGTATCAACAGTATGCCCAAACTTATTTTAAGAAGCAGGGCTATACGGAAGATACACTTCTGCTCCGCTGGACGGATATAGGGGAATTCATGGAAAAAACACAGGAGGGGGCAGAGGCATTTTTAAAGAAAACCTATGAGTGACCCTGCGCCTTTAAAAACTCCTGCAGGGCAGCGCGTTTTGCTTCATAATCAGATACTCCAAGATCATAAAGCTTCTGCTCTAGGGCAGCGTCCCTGGAGAAAGTGCCAAGCGGCAGATGGCGGCTCGGCGCAAAGATTAAGGCACGTCCCTCTTTTTCCAGCCGGTTGGAAAGATCAATCGAAGCCTGATAATTGATATGGCGGTGGTCGATCCCTTCGATGGTCTTGGGATATCTGCGCAGCATGCGCTTGTAGATCGGCCGGTGTGCCTCCGGCTGCTTCACGAAATCGCGCGGATTTGACAGGATGATGACAACCTTGTCGCAGCCGTGTTCTAAGGCATGGTGTACCGGGATAGAATCGGCAACACCGCCGTCGTAGTAGAAATGTCCGTTCACATTGACCGGGCGGCAGAACGCAGGAAGCGCGCAGGTCGCCATGATGGTGCGGTAGTCGTCGCGCACGATGTCGAACTTGGAAAAATAGGCTGCCTTTCCTGTGAGGGCATCCGTTGCCGGCATATAAAATTCAGCCGGATTTTTCATGATGGCATCGTAGTCAATCGGGTCGGCACCGTCTGAGTTGGTCAGCGTTCCGTAGATATATTCGAGCCCGAAGAGATTCCCGGTCCGAAGCAGGCTGCGGACGGAAAGATAGCGCGGATCGTCAAGGTGTACGGTATAGAAGCGCAGATTTCTGCCGCGCTGGCCGGCAAGGTAGGAGAGGGTGTTGGCAGCTCCGGCAGAGACGCCGATACAATAGTCGAATGTGATTTTATCATCTAAAAACCTGTCGAGAATGCCGGCACTGTAAGCGCATTTCATGCCGCCGCCCTCAACAATCAGTCCTGTTTTTCCCATAATGGATCAGATCCTTTCTGCTAATTCACGGAACGAATTATAGCATAAATAAAAAAGAAATGCATCTGTGTGAAAACGCAGACATTACAATTCGTGATTTCGCCTAATAGACATTTGACGGAAGAATGATTTATAATAATTTTTGTAGACAGGCACTTCCCACAGAGGAGGTACTTGTATATGGGAGAACATAACACCTGAACTACTGCATCTGTTTGCGTATTTAAAGCAGAGCACTGAGGAAGTTGCAGAGATGCATCCGGATGAAAAAATCCGTAATATTCATGAGAGAGTCAAATATCTAAAACGTGATCGAAAATTGGAGGCAGGCTATATGACGATGGAAGAGTATATCCGTGAGGAAGCGGAGCGGAGGGCAAAGCTGATGGCACCTTCGATAGCGGAATCAATGGCGGAAACGCTTGCGAAGCCGATGGCAGAGACGCTTGCGAAGCCGATGGCGGAGTCACTTGCAGCGTCAAAAGTAGCACAGAGTATATTGTCATTAGCAGCCGAGCTTGGAACTATTCCGGCAGAAGAGCAGCAGCGCATTGCAGGGGAACAGGATGATGAGACACTGGAAAAGTGGCTGAAACTTGCTGCACGCTCAACAACTGTGGAAGAGTTCCTGTCTGGAATGTAGAGACGAGTCTGTCTCGTTCTTAAGCGGCGAGTCTGCCGCTGTCATCAACCAAACAATTTCGGGACGTGTCTGTCTATCTATTTCTGCTATGGAAAGCACGGGAATGATCCGTGAAAAGATTTGAATAATTCCGTTGTTCATAATATAATGAAAAAACGGAGGATTTATTATGTCATTTGCACATTTACACGTCCATACAGAGTACAGTCTGCTGGACGGTTCCAATAAAATCAAGGAATATGTAAAACGAATCAAAGAACTCGGCATGACAGCGGGAGCCATCACGGATCACGGTGTAATGTTTGGCGTGATTGATTTTTATAAAGAAGCGAAGGCGGCAGGGATCAATCCTGTTTTGGGCTGCGAGGTCTATGTGGCGCCGAATTCCAGATTTGACCGCGAGATGTCCCATGGGGAGGACCGCTACTATCATCTGGTGCTGCTGGCGGAGAATAACCAGGGGTATCAGAATCTCATGAAGATCGTGTCGAAAGGATTTGTGGAGGGATACTACTACAAACCGCGTGTCGATATGGAACTTTTAGAACAGTATCATGAGGGGCTGATTGCGTTGAGCGCCTGTCTGGCAGGCGAGGTGCAGCGCTACCTGGTCAGAGGTCTTTATGACGAGGCGAAGAAGACGGCGCAGCGCTATGAGGCATGCTTCGGCAAGGGCAATTATTTTCTAGAACTCCAAGATCACGGAATCCCGGATCAGAAGACGGTGAATGCCGGCCTGATGCGGCTTAGCCAGGAGCTTGGCATTGAGCTTGTCGCCACCAACGACGTGCACTATACCTATGCGGAGGACTGGGAGGCGCATGATATCCTGCTGTGTCTCCAGACAGGGAAAAAGCTGTCCGATGAGAACCGTATGCGCTATGAGGGCGGACAGTATTATGTCAAATCCGAGGAGGAGATGCGCGCACTTTTCCCTTACGCCGCGCAGGCGATTGAGAATACCCAGAAGATTGCCGACCGGTGCCATGTGGAGATTGAATTCGGTGTGACGAAGCTGCCGCACTTTACGGTGCCGGACGGGTATGATTCCTGGACGTACCTGAACAAATTGTGTCATGAGGGACTGATCCAGCGTTATCCGGACCGCCATGACGAGCTGCTGCCGCAGCTTGATTATGAGCTTTCCGTTATCCAGAAGATGGGATATGTCGATTACTTCCTGATCGTGTGGGATTTTATCAATTATGCCAGAACGCACGGCATTCCGGTCGGACCGGGGCGTGGAAGCGCGGCGGGAAGTCTTGTCTCGTACACGACCGGTATCACCAACATTGATCCGATCCGGTATAACCTGCTGTTTGAGCGTTTCTTAAATCCGGAGCGTGTCACGATGCCGGATATTGATATTGATTTCTGCTATGAGAGACGAAGTGAGGTCATTGACTATGTAATCGAGAAATACGGTAAGGACTGCGTGACGCAGATCGTCACATTCGGTACGCTGGCTGCGCGCGGAGTCATCCGCGATGTGGGGCGCGTGATGGATCTGCCGTACAATTTCTGCGATACGATTGCGAAGAACATTCCAAACGAACTGAACATCACCATCGATAAGGCGCTTACCATGAATCCGGAATTGCGTACTATGTACGAGACGGATGACACGGTGCACACACTCATCGATATGGCAAAACGTCTGGAGGGACTGCCACGCCATACGTCCATGCATGCGGCGGGTGTCGTGATTTCCCAGAAGGCGATGGATGAATATGTGCCGCTTTCCAGAGCTTCGGACGGTACAATCACCACACAGTTCGTCATGACAACGATCGAGGAGCTTGGTCTGTTAAAAATGGATTTCCTCGGACTTCGGACGCTTACCGTGATCAAGGATGCCGTTGCCCTTGTGGAGAAGAACCACGGCGTGCGGATCGATGTCGATCACATTGATTATAACGATAACAGCGATCCGGATGCGGTCCAGATTGATTACGGTGACAAGAAGGTGCTGGATGCGATCGGAACCGGAAAATGCGAGGGCGTCTTCCAACTTGAAAGTGCGGGGATGAAGAACTTCATGAAGGAGTTAAAGCCGCAGAGCTTAGAGGATGTCATCGCCGGAATCTCTCTGTACCGTCCGGGACCGATGGATTTCATTCCAAAGTACATCAAGGGAAAAAACGAGCCGGAGAGCATTACGTACACCTGCAAGGAACTGGAACCGATCCTGGAGCCGACGTACGGATGTATCGTCTATCAGGAGCAGGTCATGCAGATCGTGCAGAATCTTGCAGGCTATTCCATGGGACAGGCGGATAACATCCGTCGTGCGATGAGTAAGAAAAAGCAGTATGTCATTGATGCGGAGCGCCACAATTTCGTTTACGGAAATGAGGAGCAGGGGATCAAAGGCTGTATTGCAAACGGTATCAGTGAGAAGGCGGCGAACGAGATCTACGATTCCATGGTGGATTTTGCGAAGTACGCATTCAACAAATCCCATGCGGCGGCGTACGCGTTCGTATCGTACCAGACGGCATGGCTGAAATACTATTACCCGGTTGAGTTCATGGCGGCTCTGATGACCTCCTGCATCGATAACCCGGGAAAAGTCGCAGAGTATATCTTGAGTTCCCGCCAGATGGGCATTTCCATTCTGCCGCCGGACATCAACCGAAGCGAAGGAAAATTCACGGTAGACGGCCAGGCGATCCGCTATGGCATGGCGGCGGTCAAAGGCATCGGAAAGCCGGTCATGGAGGCGATCGTGGAGGAGCGGAGTGCAAACGGACCGTTCCGCTCGTTAAAGGATTTCGCGGAGCGCCTGAGCGGAAAAGAAGTCAACAAGCGGACCGTCGAGAACTTTATCAAGGCGGGCGCATTCGACTGCTTCGGCGTGACGAGAAAGCAGCTCATGTTCGTCTACGCCAATGTGCTCGATGATGTGGCGCGCGAGAAAAAAGATTCGTTAAGCGGCCAGATGAGTCTGTTTGACTTCGTAGATGAGACGACCAAACGGTCGTATGAAACGGTGTACCCGGATGTCGGAGAATACGAAAAGAGTGATCTTTTGGCGCTCGAAAAAGAGGTGCTCGGCATCTACGTCAGCGGTCATCCGCTCGAGGAGCAGGAGGAGTGCTGGCGGAAGAACATTTCCGCGGTAACGACAGACTTCCAGCCGGATGAGGAGACGGGTTTCCCATCCGTCACCGACGGCGCGAAAGAGATTGTCGGCGGCATTATCACGGATAAAAAAATCAAATATACAAAGAATAACAAGACAATGGCATTTCTCACACTCGAGGACCTCGTCGGCAGTATGGAAATCGTCGTATTCCCGCGCGATTACGAGAAAAACGCACCGATGATGCAGACCGATGCGCGTGTCTTCATCCAGGGCCGTGTTTCCGCGGAGGATGATAAGCCGAGCAAGCTGATCTGCGAGAAAATTTTCCCGTTTGCTGGCATCCCGAAAGAGCTCTGGATCCAGTTCCCGGACAAGGAAACGTACGAGAGAGAAGTGGCGGATCTGTACCAGATGCTGCATGAATCCGACGGCAAGGACAGCGTGATTCTCTACATCAAATCGATCAAAGCGATGAAAAAACTGCCGCCGAGCCGCAATGTGCAGGCAGATGCCCGTCTGGTGGCGTCACTTCAGGCAAAATTCGGTACCGGAAACGTGAAAGTTGTAGAAAAGAGTATTGAAAAAAGGGCCTGAATGCTTTAAAATAAAACTGTGTGTGATTAATAAATAAAACTACTCGTTTATTAATGTGTGTGATGAGATGGAGGAATTCATATGGCAACGACTAACAAGGTAAAGACAATCGGAGTGCTTACCAGCGGTGGTGATGCACCAGGTATGAACGCAGCGATCCGTGCAGCCGTAAGAAGAGGTCTGCAGAAGGGCGTTCAGATGAAAGGTATCCTGAAAGGCTACGACGGACTGATGAACGAAGAAATCATCGACATGACAGCCCGCGATGTATCCGACACCATCGAGCGCGGAGGTACCATCCTTTATACCGCCCGCTGCGCAGAGATGCGTACACTGGAAGGCCAGAAACGTGCTGCAGATGTCTGCAGAAAACACGGCATCGACGGACTGGTAGTTATCGGCGGAGACGGATCTTTTGCAGGAGCGCAGAAACTGGCAGCTCTTGGAATTAACACCGTAGGTGTACCGGGAACCATCGACCTGGATATCGCCTGCACAGAATATACCATCGGTTTTGATACCGCGGTAAACACTGCAATGGAAGCCATTGATAAAGTAAGAGATACTTCCACTTCCCATGAGAGATGCTCGATCATCGAGGTTATGGGACGTAATGCCGGATATATCGCTCTTTGGTGCGGTATCGCAAACGGCGCAGAGGATATTCTTCTTCCGGAGAAATACGATTACGATGAGCAGAAGATCATCAACAACATCATCGAGAACCGTAGAAAAGGCAAAAAACATCATATCATCGTAAATGCTGAGGGCATCGGCCATTCCACCAGCATGGCGCGCAGAATCGAAGCTGCAACCGGAATCGAGACCCGTGCAACGATCCTTGGACATATGCAGCGTGGAGGAAGCCCGACATGTAAAGACCGTGTATATGCGTCCATCATGGGTGCTTACGCAGTTGACCTTCTTCTGGAAGGCAAAACAGACCGCGTTGTTGCATACAAGAACGGTGAGTATGTAGATTACGATATCGATGAGGCACTGTCCATGACAAAGACTCTGCCGGAATATCAGTGGGAGATCGCAAGAGCTCTTTCTTATAACTATACGAAATAAAAAAATATCACGAAACAGACTGTTTTTAGTAAGCAGTCTGTTTCATTGGTATAATAGCGGGAATAAAAATGTTTCCGCAGACGGAATAGAGAGACAAAATAAAAAACAGGAGGAACTTAACAATGGTTACCTGGAACAATCTTGATAAACTGGCTTCCTTTGAGGAGCTGAAAAAAGTGGAGCGTGTCAATCTTGCCGAGGTGATGTCCGGTGAAAACGGAGCAGAGCGCGTAAAATCTTACAGCGTTCCGATGGCAGAAGGACTTGCGTATAACTACGCAGCAAAACAGGTGAATGAGGATGTTCTTGCCGCACTCGTAAAATTGGCAGAAGAGGCACAGCTTTCTGAAAAATTTGAGGAGCTTTACAACGGTGCTGTCATCAACACCGGAGAGAATCGTCTCGTGCTTCATCAGCTGACCCGCGGCCAGCTCGGAAACACCGTTACGGCAGACGGCGTAGACAAACGTGCTTTCTACGTAGAGCAGCAGAACCGCATCGCAGAGTTTGCGAACAAAGTACATGCAGGTGAGATCACCAACGCAGCAGGTGAAAAATTCACCACCGTTGTGCAGATCGGTATCGGCGGAAGCGACCTTGGCCCGCGTGCGATGTATCTGGCTCTGGAAAACTGGGCAAAGAAAAACGATTGCTTTAAAATGGAAGCAAAATTCATCAGCAACGTTGACCCGGATGACGCAGCAGCTGTTCTGAATTCGATCGACGTAGCACATTCCATCTTCGTTCTGGTATCCAAATCCGGAACCACACTGGAGACTCTGACCAACGAGTCCTTCGTAAAAGACGCTCTGAAAAATGCAGGCCTGGATGCATCCAAGCACATGATCGCGGTTACCAGCGAGACTTCTCCACTGGCAAAGAGCGAAGACTATCTGGCAGCATTCTTCATGGATGACTACATCGGAGGCCGTTATTCTTCCACATCCGCAGTCGGCGGCGCTGTTCTGTCCCTGGCTTTCGGACCGGAAGTATTCGCAGCATTCCTTGAGGGCGCTGCAGCAGAAGATAAACTTTCTGCAAACAAGGATGTATTACAGAACCCGGAGATGCTCGATGCGCTGATCGGTGTTTACGAGAGAAACGTTCTTGGCTATCCAAGCACTGCAGTTCTTCCGTACTCCCAGGCACTGAACCGTTTCCCGGCTCACTTACAGCAGGTAGATATGGAGTCCAACGGTAAATCGGTCAACCGCTTCGGCGAGCCGGTCAATTACCCGACCGGTCCGGTTCTCTTCGGCGAGCCAGGTACCAACGGACAGCATTCCTTCTATCAGCTGCTGCATCAGGGAACTGATATCGTTCCGCTGCAGTTTGTAGGCTTCCGCAATAACCAGATGGAGACCGATGTCGACATCCAGGGCAGCACCAGCCAGCAGAAACTCTGCGCAAACGTAGCAGCTCAGATCGTTGCATTTGCCTGCGGTAAAGCAGATGAGAATAAAAACAAAAACTTCGAGGGCGGCCGTCCGTCCAGCATCATTATCGGAGATCAGGTAAATCCGAAGACGCTGGGAGCACTGCTTGCACACTTCGAGAATAAGATCATGTTCCAGGGATTCCTGTGGAACGTAAACAGCTTCGACCAGGAAGGCGTACAGCTTGGTAAAGTCCTTGCAAAACGCGTTCTGGCTCACGAGACAGACGGAGCACTGAAGGTATTCAGTGATCTGCTCAATATCTAAAAGCGTTATTTTCTGATCAGAAAAGGCGTCCTGTGAAAAAAATCTCCCGGAAAAACTCCGGGAGATTTCAGACTATAGACAAAGCCCTGCTTAGGGGCGGTGACGTAAGAAAACATTTATGTGAGAGAATCGGCGTAGTTTAGGCTACGCCGGTTTTCTTTTCTTTTTGGGCTGCTTGGGATTGCTCCCTTGCGTCCTCAAAATCAAATGCACCAATGAAGTTATAGACGATCTCGATTTCTCTGACCTTGATGCGCGGCTCATTCTCGTCCGGCGTATAAACCTCGGAGATATAAATTTTCTCCACAAACTCCCGGAGAACAGAGGCGTCAAGCTGCTGCATATCAGTGTACTTCCTGACCGCTGCAATAAACTGTCTGACATTGACTTTCTGCTTTTCCTGTTCCTTGACTTCTTGCCGAAGATATTCGACAAGGTTTGTAAGGTTAGTCTGTTCCAATTCATAGTCACGGGACAGTATATCAGCATGGCGGCTCCCTCCGTGGGCCGCCGATCCTGCGCTGGGCAAAGAGAAGCGGCGGCCTTGATTTCTCAAAGCCGCCGCTGGTTTTATGGGCGTGTCAAAAGGGCTGCTGTACGACGGCTTTTTTTCTTTGCCGTCGCCCGGCAGTTGAAACAATACTGTTTATTTGATTTCCAATGAAATGGTTAGTGTATCATTTTCAATTTTAGCGAACACATTGCCGCCGAGCTTGTCAGTTAATAGTTTTACCACAGCAAGCCCCACTCCTGTACCGCTATTATGCCTTGATTTGTCCCCGGTATAAAATCTTTCAAATAGTCGGTTTGGGTCTATTTCCACCTTACTATCAATGGGATTTTCAATGATAAAAATAGCACTCTTTTCTTTGCCTTGCTTCAAATCAATTTTAATCGAGCCAGAGGAATATCGAATAGCATTTATAATAAGATTTTGAAAAATACGTTCTACCATACCATAGTCCGAATGGAGATAAACGGAATGATCTGGCAGACCAATTACAGGAGATATGCCTTTTGCTTCCAATGCTGGGGCGTTCTCTGTGATAAGATTTATCAGCAAATTTGTTAAGTTGAAATCTTCACGCACAGGAGTTACTTCTTTTGCGTCTATTACAGAAAGATCGTAAAAGGTTTGTATCAGCTCTTTCATTCTTTCTGCTTTATTATAAATGGTTTCTATACGCTGTGTTTGACCTGCTGATAAATTCTCCTTTTTTAATAATTGTAAATGGCCAAGTATTACCGTCAGAGGGGTACGCAAGTCATGTGAAATATTAGCAATGGACTCTTTCAAATACATTTCGTGCCGTAATGTGCTTGCAATGGACTGTCTTTGCTTTTCATTATACTGGTTTAATACTGCGGCCAGTTGTTCTATATCTTTATCAACAAGAGAGATGTCCAGCATCTTTTCCGATTTTCCAGTTGTAAGATCGGTCATTTGTTTCGATAGGTTACGGATTTGTCTTTTGATTTGCACATATTTGAAAAGCACTACTATCAAGACTGCGATAACTAAAATTAACAACAGCTTTATTCCAGACACCTCCCTCCTTGTTATTTGAGTTCACATTTGCGAAAGCTAATCCATGAAAAGGTTATCAAAGCAACTATCCAAACAACGCCAACTAAAATGGCCCATGGCAAAAAATAGGTCACAGAAAAAACCGCTTCCCGTATCTGATAGGTTGCCAAAAATGCAACAGGAAGATCGAACATCATTCCATACCCAAGATAAAGGCTAAGAACAAAAGTGACTAAAGCGGTAACAGCTATTGCTCTTGCAGAGCTTCTTAACCAAAAAACAATCCAGATTGCAATAAGAAAAGTCGCACTGTTCAAAAGCAGAGAATATAAAATCGCCTTACTGACCTGATAACAAAGGTTGCCTGCTTCGGTAATACCAAAGCGGACACTTTCTCTTATACAACCAGCCACAGGATAAACAAGAGCCATGATATTAAATGCAATTAAGTATGAGATTACTTTAGCAAAGAAAATGGTTTTTCTCGAATGTCCTGCATTGACCTCAAGATCAATCGTCCGACTGGAAAATTCCTGTCCTAAAATCAGAGCTAAAATACTGGATATAATAATCAGGAGAAAGGTTGAATCGTAAACCATTCCATTAAAAATATCTGCGAGGGATGTAGCAGCCCCACCCATAGGCCCCATAGCTTCCGGGACATAAGTATCTGCGGTAAAAAAACCAATCAAAAATATCCCTATTAAACCGCACCAATAAAAGATATTATGTGATAATTGATATTTTTCCATTTTCAGTAAGTTGTTCATTCCCACACCTCCTTGTTATTTCAAATCCGAGCGTCGGAACCACAGATAAGTACCTAAGCATAATGCCAGTACCCATAAAAAATCTGAAAACATGAATTGCCCGCCGGATATGTTGGATTGTTGCAATGCCATAAGCCGAAGCTGGCCCATAGGCAATATTTGTGAGATAAGCTGCGCTTGATCTCCATTCATCAAAAAGACCATTAAGAAAAAGAGTACCATCGGCACAGCCATACTCTTTCCTATATCACGGAAAATGAAGGCAAAGAAAAAAGGTAATAGGCACATTGCAAATTGCGAAGCAATCACCATTACAACTATGCCGATGCTTGCCAATGCTCCTTTAGTGACAAACGTACCAATTATGCTATGTAACAACAGTGGAAAAGACAGGATAACCATGCAGGCGATTTGATGAACTACCAGCTTCGCAAATAGTATCTTTCCGCGTCGATGTCCGGCATTGATATATGATTGTAATGTTCTTCTGCCAAAATCATTTCCAACAAACAGGGCAGAAAAGATGATTGTGAGGAAATATAGGATTGGCATATTGTATATCGAAGCAAAGAAAAGGTTGGATGTTTCCCCAACGCTATCCAGTAACAACACACTACTTAAAAGGAGATTAAACAATCCTATCCCCCAAAAATACCAGCTATGGAACAGCTTATAAAATTCAGCTTTTAGGAGATTTGACATTTCCTGTCCCTCCTATTTTGCTTAAAAAGTAATCTTCTAATGTATCACCGGCCACAGAAAGACCTGTAACGAGAATATGTGCATCTGACAAAGCAGCAGCCACTTTTTCCATATCATCGAGATAATCATATAGGCGAATCATGCCATCTGGCATCAGCTTAAAACTATCTGTGTGTAGCGTTTCTTCCAAAACGATCAGAGCTTTTTGTGGATCAGTTGCCTTTATTGCGATATGCCGTTTGCAACGATCATTTAGTTCTCGATCTGATATTTCTTCGATAATTTTGCCTTTGTCTATTAAAATAAACTCTGATGCTGTCTGATACAGTTCCTCTAAGATATGGCTGGATACCAATATCGTCATTCCGTATTCCTTATTCAAGGACTTTAGCAAATTACGAATTTCCACAATTCCAGCAGGATCAAGCCCATTGATCGGTTCATCCAAAATAAGAAATTCTGGTGTATTTAATAGTGCGATTGCAATACCCAATCGCTGTCGCATCCCCAGCGAAAAATTACGGACAGCTTTTTTCCCGGTATCTTTCAGACCTACCATGTCTAAAGTTTTTTGGATAACTGCTTTGTCAGGGATACCACGTTGGATACGCTGTATCTCCATATTTTGATAAGCGGTCATTGTCGGAAAAAGCGCAGGTGTTTCGATCATGCAACCGATCCGCTTTCTCTGTTCCTGCAATTCCTTTTCGACGGTTTTCCCCCACAACGATAAGGTGCCGCTTGTCGGAAACGCTAATCCTGTAACCAATCTCAAAAAGGTGGTCTTTCCTGCTCCATTTTGGCCTATGAAGCCATAAATTTTCCCTTTTTCAATTTTCAAATCAATATGATCTAAGGCAACTGTGTGCCGGTATTCTTTTGTTAAGTCATGTGCTTCCAAAATAACAGAACTCATGTTGTCATCCTCCTTTACATTTTAGTGTAAGGGGAAATCATAAAGAATTTCTTAATTTCTATTTGGAAACCATAAAAAAAGCATAAAGCCAAGAGCTTACCCCTCGGCTTTATGCAAACGGTATCCAATGCCCCACACAGTATCTATAAACTCTTTATCCGGGCAAATGGCTTTCATCTTGTTTCGCAAGTTGCTAATATGGACATTCAAGGTGTTGTCCTCGCTGATATACTCTGTATTCCAAACACTTTGAAACAAATTCGCCTTTGAGAAGATCTTGTCCGGGTATTTCATAAGCAATTCCAGTATAGCAAATTCTTTCGCAGTTAAAGGTAACTCCGCCCCTTGTAGCATAGCTCTGTTGCCGTCTAAATCTAAAACCAAATCATTGCACTTCAAAGATGACGGCGTGCTGTTTTGAAATTGAATCCGGCGTAAGTTGCTTTCAATTCTGGCGAGAACTTCTTCCATATCGAAAGGTTTTGTAATGTAATCATCCGCACCAAGCCGCAACAAATCAATCTTGTTCTGTGTTGTTTCCTTTGCTGAAATTACTATGACAGGAACCGTTGAGAATTTACGAATATCCGCAAGTATAGTATCACCACTCCGATAAGGCAGCATTATATCAAGCAGAATAAGATCAATCTGATGTTCTTGTATGCAGTCTAACACATGAAGCCCATCATACTGACAAAGCACCTCATATCCATTTCCCTGTAAAAAATCAGCCAGCAATTTGCTGATCTCTAAATCATCCTCAACAATCAAAATTTTCATGTTGTTCTATGTTCACCTGCCTTATGTCAGCATTGCACTACACTTTTTATCTCTAATAGATTTAATTATATTTCCTTTCAGGAGAGAATACAAGGCATAAAATATGAATTATTAGATGTTAGAAGAACACATTTCTATTGCTGGGTACACTGGAAATATGAAACCAAAAGCCAGCAAAAGCCCCTCCTGTCTACGCATTTAGGGGGCAAAAAGCCCACGGAAATCACAATGTCATTAACTTTAGCAAAGAGCAGAAATCGTAAGCATTTATAAAACTATGATTCCTGCTTTTTGTTTGTATATGGGCATACTTATCCCCTTCTCTTTGTACTCGTATTTTTTAGCTCAGTACGCTCTTTTATGGGTATTCGAATATTTTCCTGCTAATTGCCCTTTCGTTCTGGTATAATGCCGATCAGGACGAATGGGAACAAGATTTTTACTGATATCTTCATATATTTGCTGAAATAACATATTTTTCTTTTGACCATCCGTTTCAAGAAGTATATAAATCAGATCATTTTTTAAGATTCCAATACTAACAGTCTGATTGATCATCATTTTATGTTTTCTGTTTGTTTCCTTCTGATCCAGTTCACGCTCTGCGTCTAATATGATATCTTCGACTAAATTGCTCAGATATATGGTGCTGTATATATCTTGTAATAACAGAATAGGTTTTGTACCTGTAAAATTTTCTAACTGCAACCGATTCTTTAGTGTTTCATACGCAGTCTCTATTCCCCATATGCCGATATTTTAGAAATGCCGATAAAATTTCTATAAGATTCCATGCCTGACCCAATATCAGGCATGGGTAATAAACTATCGGCATTTATTTTAATCCACAAAGCCGCTTGATAGCATCTTCGTCATTGGCATACTTGAACACCACATCATCCTTAAAGTAGGAACTGTCACTATCGCTAAGCTTATGCAGTGCTTCCCTCTTCATCCCTTCAGTATGGTGCTAGAATATGAAGTTAGAATTAATAGCTCAAGCGGACTTTTTGTATGAATCGGATGACTATTCTAGAGAAGAGGCAATTATAAATGCAAATACTGTTGCTATTATGTTTCCATTTATTAGAAGTCAAGTGACGTTATTAACTTCACAGCCTGGTATGACTCCGATTGTTTTGCCAGCAATTAATACGCAGAAATTTAAATAGGTAAAAGGGTGTTGTGAGTTTTGATGAATAATCAGAGTTTTGAAGATGTGTTGGACTAATTGAGGGGCAGTCGTGAAGGGCTGGCTCTTTTTGTGGTACGAAGAATAATCCATTTGACAATCATACTCCCCAAGGAGTATCATCTAAATATGAATACAATGATTACAATTTACCACGGATCAAATAAAATAATAGAAAAGCCGCGCTATGGGGTCGGAAAGCCGTATAATGATTATGGACTGGGATTTTATTGCACGAAAGAAATTGGACTTGCCAGGGAATGGGCGGTATCAGAGCAGCAGGACGGATATGCAAATCAATATCAATTGGAATTAAATGGATTAAAAGTGCTGGATTTAAGTGCCAAAGAGTATAATATTTTGCATTGGATAACGATTTTACTGCAGAACCGTTTGTTTGATATACAATCTGACTTTGGGGAAGAGGCAAAGAAGTATCTGATAGAGTCGTTTGATATTGGATATGAGAATTATGATGTGATCGTGGGTTATCGGGCAGATGACAGTTATTTTTCCTTTGCGCAGGATTTTTTAAATAATGCAATTTCATTGCGCCAGTTATCCAGGGCTATGTATCTGGGAGACTTGGGAAAGCAGATCGTTTTAAAGAGCAGGAAAGCATTTGAACAAATTACATTTGAGGATGCAATTCCGGCAGAAGCAAGAGTTTGGCAGCCGAAGAAGTTGATGAGAGACAGCAGGGCGCGCAGGGAATATTTTGAAAGCCGCAGAGAACCGTGGAAAAAGGGTGAGATATATATGATGCAGATTTTGGAGGAGGAGATGCAGGCAGATGATGCGCGCTTACGATGAAATATACCTTGCCAAGGCAAGAACAACTCTTGCATGGATGTTTGATTATGCAGTAAATGGATGTGGGATTAATTTAGAAATATTCTATGGCATGTTTTTAAATTCTGATTATTCAAAACGTTTCTGTCAGGGTGATTGTGCTGTTGTGGCAGGGTTGTCCGGGGGGGAATTGGCGCAGCGTGTGATATGGGAGAAAACATTTGACAAAGAATTACCACAGCCGGTGTTTTCATTAGACAGAAGCCCGGAGTATTGGTTGGGATTTTTCATGGCATTTTATCAGTGGTATTCCAATTTGACATTTGCGCAGATTACGGAGAATATCACAATTACAGAGATTTTGCATATGTATCAGAAGTATCATGAAATGGATGTCATGCATTTTGTGATTGACATGGAACAAATGCGTGAGGAAAAAGCTTCACGAAGGACAGCTCGATTACAGGAATATCGAAAATTATTGGGACTTAGCCAGCGGGAACTCGCAGCGAGGTCGGAAGTACCATTGCGAACGATACAGCAGTATGAACAGAGACAGAAGAATATTAATCATGCGAGAACAGACTATGTACTCAGGCTTTCCAATGTTTTGTGCTGCAGACCGGAGGATTTGCTGGAACAAAATTTTGATGATGAATCTGTTGAAGAACGATAGGAAAAGCAGATTGCACAGTAAATCAGATGAAAGAGTACGGATTTGCATTTGAAGGAAAGACAGTGTTGATCGTGGACTGATCGTCACAGCAAAGGAGTATGCAAATGCTACATCTATTGTTTGAAAAAGCATATTGTATCTTTAATTTCACAGTGCTATAATTGGGACATAAAAAGGGGCGAGACACATGATTTTAGTAGATAAGGATATAAAACAGTATGTAGACAGTCATCAGTTGATTGTTTCAGGCTTTAAAGAAGAAAATTTAAATGGAATCAGTTATGATTTAGATTATAATGAAGTAATGGGTGTGGTAGGGGAATCCGGATCCGGAAAGAGTGTGGAAGCATATTCTATCATTGGATTGTTACAAAATCCGGGAAAAGTAATCGGTGGCTCTATTACATTTGAAGGTCAGGACGTATTGGCAAAAACTCCGGCAGAAATGGTAAATTTCCGTGGAAGCGAAGTAGCAATGATTTTCCAGAATCCAATGACCTGCTTGAATCCGGTCTATACGATTGGAAATCAGCTGATGGAGGCTTTAAAAGCGCATGATAAAAATATCAGCAAAGAAGAAGCACAGAAACGTGCGATGGAAATGCTGGAAGAAGTTGGTATCAACAATGTAGAAAAACGTATGAAGCAGTATCCGCATGAACTTTCCGGTGGTATGCGTCAGCGTGTTATGATCGCAATGGGGTTGATTTGTCATCCAAAGCTTCTGATTGCGGATGAACCGACTACAGCGCTTGATGTGACAATTCAGGCGCAGATTCTGGAGTTAATGAAAAAACTTCAGAAAACAAACCGAATGGGTGTTATTTTTATTACCCATAACCTTGGTGTTGTAGCAGAAATCTGTGACAAAGTATCTGTTATGTATGCAGGTAAGATTGTAGAGCAGGGACCGGTAGATGATATTTTCTATGCGCCGGGTCATCCTTATACCAGAGGACTGCTTCGCTCTATGCCTCGTGTCGATGCGGATAGCTATGAGCGATTGATTCCAATTGAGGGAACACCAATCGATATGTTAAACCCGCCGGAAGGATGTCCGTTTGCACCTCGTTGTGAAAGTGCGA
>ERZ840371.2321-NODE-2321-length-17443-cov-21.968024_pt1 | contig 17443 bp, 14 predicted proteins | sample MGYA00519937_ERZ840371 | MGnify/ENA primary metagenome ERZ840371 (study PRJEB31850, sample SAMEA3708873) | human gut metagenome | biome: human gut; feature: human-associated habitat; material: faeces | place: China | collected 2014 ... | reverse complement strand
GCGATGGCCGTCTTGCCGACGCCCGGCTCGCCGATGAGCACGGGGTTGTTCTTCGTCTTGCGCGAGAGGATGCGGATGACGTTGCGGATCTCCTGATCGCGGCCGATGACCGGGTCCATCTTGCCTTCGCGGGCGCGCTCGACGAGATCCGTGCCGTACTTTTTCAGCGCGTCATAGGTGTCCTCGGGGTTGTCGCTCGTGACGGGGCCGGTCTTGACCTTTTTCAGCTCGGCCACAAAGCCCGCCTTCGTGATGCCGTGCGCGCTGAAGATGCGCTTGATGGCGGCGGTCTCGTTGGCGAAGATGCCGAGCATCAGGTGCTCGACGGAGACGTAGGCGTCGCCGCCGGATTTGGCCTCGCGCTCGGCGAAGTTAAAGATCTTGCTCGTTTCCGGCGAGGCGTACACCTCGCCGCTGCCGCCGGAGACCTTCGGCAGTTGGTCAATGGCGGTGTCCAGCTCGCTGAGCACGGCGTTGCAGTCCACGCCCATGCGGCCGAGCAGCGTGCCGATCAGGCCGCCGTCGGCGTCAACGAGCGCATAGAGCAGGTGTTCCGGCGTGAGATACTGGTTGCCGTTTTCCTGCGCCATGCTCTGGGCGGTCTGGATGGTTTCGATTGTCTTTTGCGTGAATTTATCAGCGTTCATAGTCGGGTTGCTGCGTGTTCCGGCACGCAGCGCCTCCTTTCATGGATAGTTGCGAAAAGGATCAGATGAGGATCGCCGCGCGCTGCTGCTGCGCGCAGTAGAGCGCCTCGATCTCAGGCGGGGTGTACTTCCCGGCGAGGTATGCCTTCATGAGCCGGTCAAACAGCTGCACGTAGTCCGAGATCGCGCGGGCAATCTCCTCGCTCGTGTAGTCGTGATCCGGCGGGAGCGAGAGCGTGCGCACGAACTTGCCGTCGTACAATGCGTAATCCGGCTCTACGCCGGACAGGTGCGCGTCCTCGATCTGCTTCCAGAGGCGGAAAAACTGCGTCATGCTCTGCAGCAGTTGCGCCGACTGGGTGCGGAAGATGACGGCCAGCTCGCCGAGCCCCTCCTGCTTGTCGCCGTAGAGCGCGACCTCGTACTTGACCGTCGGGCGGTACTTGTACTCCAGGCTGCTCTTGAGCGACATGCTCGTCGTGTGCGGCGCGAAAAACGGCACCAGGTCGCGCGCCGGCGCGACGAGCTGCTCGATCTCGTGGAAGATGTTCTCGATGCGGCGCTCCGGCGTCACGACCGAGGTATAGTCGGCAAGGATCTGATTGATGAGTGCCGAGCGGTTCGTGCCCATGCGGTGGGCCATGCGGTCGATCTCGCGCACGACCTCCTCGTTGAGCATGAGGCTGTATAGAGTTTTCTTCATCGGTTGGTCACCGCTTTCTTTTTTCTTACATTGTGCATTGTACACCTGCCTTATAACTTTGTCAAGCATTTTTATATAAATTTATACGCAAATTATATAATTTTTTTCGGCGTCAAAATTGCCCGGACACGTTCCGTGTCCGGGCATGGCGCTTACATTTTATTTTGCGTGGATGTTGATGAATTCGGTTCTCAGCTTGGAATAAAGGATCTTCTGGCTGCTGTAGAGCCCGAAATAGCCCGAGAGCATATAGGCGATGCCGCACGCGAGCGCGAAATACACAAGCTGCCCCGCGCCGAAGAGCTCGATGCTCAGCACGATCGACGCGATCGGGCAGTTGACCGCGCCACAGAACACGCACACGAGCCCGAGCGCCGCAGCAAACCCGGCCGGGATGCCGAGCAGTCCGCCGAGCACACAGCCGAGCATCGCGCCGATGAAAAACGTCGGCACGACCTCGCCGCCCTTGAACCCACTGCCGATGGTGACGGCGGTGAACAGCAGCTTCCAGAAAAATGCGTCCGGCGCGGCCTGCCCGCCCTCGATGGCGCGGGTGATGACGTCCATGCCGGCGCCGTTGTAGTCCCCCGTGCCGACGAGCAGCGTCAGCACGACCACGATCGCGCCGCCGGCGGCGATGCGCAGCCACGGGTTCTGGATGCGGCCGGCAAAGAGCCGCTCCGTGCCGTGCATGGTCACGCAAAAGAGGATGCTCATGAGCGAGCACACGGCGGCGAGCGCCGCCACGCGCAGCAGCAGCAGCCGCGGCACGGCCGTGAGCGCGAACGTAAAGTGCGTCGGCGCGATGCCGAAGGCATTCGAGATCGCCAGCGCCGCGAGCGACGCGACGATGCACGGCACGAGCGCGGAGTAATAAAACACGCCCACGCTGATGACCTCGAGCGCGAAGATCGTCGCCGTCAGCGGCGTGCCGAACAGGGCCGAGAACACGGCGCTCATGCCGCAGAGCGTGGCGATGCGCATGTCCTTTTCATCGAGGTGGAACAGCTGCCCGATGTAGCAGCCGAGGCTGCCGCCGATCTGCAGCGCGGCGCCCTCGCGCCCGGCGCTGCCGCCGAACAGGTGCGTAATAACGGTCGACAGATAGATTGCCGGCACGAGCAGCAGCGGCACCTTGTCGCCGAAGTGGATGGCGTCGATGATGGCGTTGGTGTTCTTGTTTTCCATTTTGGTCAGGCGGTAAATGGCCGCGATGAGCAGGCCGCCTATGGGCAGCAGCCACAGCAGCCACGGGTGCGCGGCGCGAAACGCTGCCGCCCAGTTCACGCTCAGGTGAAAGGCCGAGCCGACCAGCCCGCCGATGCCGCCGGTCACGCCCGCGATCACGAGCCACTTGAGAAACGTGCGCACGAACTGCCACATGGTGCGCGCTTCCCGTTCGGCCTCTTTTTTCATATCGTCCACGGTGATGGTGTCCTTTTTGCGCAGAATTTGCGCCATATTAGCGCATACGCAAGTACTATACAACAGAATTTGCAGAAATTCCACCGCCATACTTGATTTTTTTCGCGGGATTGGTTATAATCATGCGTGCGTTCGTGAAACGCATTCATGGATAGGTATCGAAGTGGTCATAACGGCCCTGACTCGAAATTTCGGCGGAATCTGTGAATTTCGTCCCCTCAAAAACCCTTGCTAATTCTGGGTTTCCAAAAATTCAAATCGAATATTTTTTAGCTTTCTCTCCTACTTTTCTCTCCAAAGGATTTTTGAGTGCTTTGGAAACGACGAGAATAGCGGGCGGAAATAGACACGGAGCGATATCGAAGTGGTCATAACGGGACTGACTCGAAATCAGTTGTACCTCACGGTACCGTGGGTTCGAATCCCACTCGCTCCGCCATCAAGAGCCTGTAATCAAGCCGATTACAGGCTTTTTTATTTTTGCCCAAAGGATAAGCCTGCACGATCTTCGGTTTTCAGGGGAGAAAATCAGAAGTTCTCCCCGGCACCGTTCGACCCCCAGCGGCTGCTGAAGTCGCCGCCCTCCGGCAGGGCAAGCCCTGTCTCCATCGCCTGTGCCGAGGTGATCTTGGATTTGTAATCCAAGTGGGCGTAGATATTCGCCGTGGTGGTAAAGTCGCTATGTCCCAGCCACTCCTGAATGTGCTTGAGGGGGACGCCATTGGCCAGCAGCAAGCTGGCACAGCTGTGACGCAGATCGTGAAAGCGCATCCGGCGCAAACCGTGACTCTCCAGAAATTTCGGAAATGCGTTGGTCAGGTATTCCACCCGCATCCGCTCGCCCAACTCATCCACGAATACAAAGCCATCGTATTCATAGTTGTAGCAGTTGCCGCAGACCTGCTTGTTCAGCTCCTGCGCCTCTTTCACCTGCATAAAGTATTCCCGGAAGCTGCCGATGAGCGGCAGGGTGCGCAGACTGGACTTGGTCTTGGCGGATTGCTGCTCGAACTCCTGATACTTGCCGTCGATGATCGTTGAGGTCACGGTGCGCTTTACGGAAATGGTGCCCTGCTCAAAGTCGATGGCATCCCATTTCAAGCCCACCACCTCGCCACGGCGAAGTCCGTAAAAGGCAGCCACCAGCACCGGCAGCTCCAGCTTGGTTCCCCGAAGGGCTTCAAACATCTTCTGCATCTCGTCCGCCGAGAGAAAGACCGGCTGAAAGCTGTTCTTTCTGGGCCGGTCCACCTTGTCCGCCACATTCTGGATCAGCATATCGGTCTTGACTGCATATTTCAGTGCCGAGTGAATGACGGCGTGATAATGGATAACGGTATTGGGCGTGACCCGCCTGAGCATTTCAGAATAAAACATCTGCAAATGTCGGGCTTCCAGTTCCCGCAGTGTCAATTTCTTCTTGCGAAAATAAGGGACGATGGTGCTTTTCAGCAGTCCTTGATAGGCACCGTAGGTTGCGTGGGCCAGCCTTCCCTTGGCGATCTCCAGCCATTCCAGCAGATAGTCGGCGAACAGCATATCACTGCTCAGGTCGCCCGCCTCTTTGGGCGGTTCAAACTCCGCCCGGAGCCTTGCCAGTTCCGCCTCGGCCTTGCGCTTATTTCCCTTTTCGGAAAGTCCCAGCGAGATCCATTTCGTTTTTCGCTGCCCTCCGGCGTTTTTGTAGTTCAGCACGGCATAATACTTGCCGTTTTTCAAAGTCAGATGTCCTGCTACCATTTTGTTTTCCTCCTGTCTTTCTATTTGCAGAACAGAACTCCAAACCGACAGCATCAGTATACCACCGGTTTGGGGTTCTCTCTATTCTGCGATTTGTTTGATTGCAGTCGTATTGGTACGAATCAGCGGGCGTCCCGGTTCCGTTCTCTCTGCCGTTTCAGCAGTTCCAGACCCTTGATGATGTCCCGGCGCATCTGCTCCTCGGTGTAGCCGGAGGGAAAGTATTTCCGCAGCTCCTCCCGCTTGAATTTGAGCTGCTCTTGCTGGTTGGGCTTCGTCTCCGCCAGCACGGCGTAGACTATCTGGTCATCCAGTAAGCCCTCCTGCGCCAACTTTTTCAGGCGGATGCTCTGAGCGTGGGACGGGGTACAGTCGTTCAGCGCCATCGCGTCCAGCACCGCCCGCTGCTGATACGAGTCTAAGTAAGAAAGCTCCACCGCTGGGTTGAAGGCGATCTTGCCGTCGTCCACCATTGAAAGCAGTTCGGGGATCAGGTAGGTCAGGCGGATATATCGCTGAATCTGCCGTCCGCTGTCTAAGGCTTCATCAGCCATTTTCTCTCTCGACCACTTCTGGCCAACTTGTCCAGAAGTTATACCCTGATGATTCAGTGCATCCAGCTTCATCTTGTAGGCGAACGCCTTTTCGCTGGGCAGGATAGTCTCCCGCTGCAAGTTGGCATCCACCATTGCGATCACCGCTTCATCGTCAGATAGCTCCCGGACGATGACGGGCATCGTCTCGACGCCCAACACCTGACACGCCGCCAGCCGTCGGTGGCCGGAGATCAACTCATAGCCGCCGTCCGGCAGCGGCCTTGCCAGCGCCGGTGTGATGGCCCCCACCTTGCGGATGCTCTCAATCATCCGCTGCATCTCCTCGTTGTTCTGCACCTTGAAGGGGTGACCCTTGAACGGGTGCAGCTCGGCCAGTGGAATATTCTGCACCCGCTCCAGTTTGGCATCGTCCCGCTCCGCCTGCGTGGAGAACAGGTCGTCCAGCGTGGGTAAAGTAAAATCCGATTTTCTCATTGTGTTGTCCTCACTTTCATAGTTTTTTCTTTCGGGGTCTTAGGGCACGCCCTAACGAGTGTTTTTACGCTCCGGCCCTGCCGGGAGTAAAAACGCACTGCTCGCTCAGATGACGCAGGCATCGCAAGCGGATACACTGTTTGGCTCCGACAGGAGTAAAAACAGTCTGCTCGCTTAGACTGCGCAGGCGTAATTCTCGCTTACTTTAATTCATTCAAAATTGCTTCCAGCCTGCTCAGAATTTCCTCTTTCTGAAGCTGTGGAAGCTCCGCTTTCAGACCGTTCAGCATCCGAAACAGGCGGTAATCCCGTTCCGTGATGGCCACTCTGACCTCTTTTCCAAGCCCCAGCCGCCGCAAGTATTCCGACAGCGACAGAGAGCAGAACCGGGCATTTTCCAGCAACTTCTGCTTCTCCTGCTCGGTCACACGGACATTGATCCCATAGTTTTTGCTGCGCATTTGTTCACCCCCTTTCTTCGGTTTGTGACGGCAATGACAGTTGTGACGGGGATTTCCTTATATAGCGATCCCGGCGTCATTTGCGTCATCGCCGTCACGGCGCAGAAATTTGATGAGCCGACTTTTGCCTGTTCGCTTGGTGCGGTACTCGATGCCCAGCGGCTCCAGCACCTCATAGGCGAACTGGCCGAGATACTTTGTGACCATATTGGGCGTGACCTCCTGCTCCCTCATTTCGGTCAGCAGCTCCGTGGCCGTGCCTACCCATTCGGTGCGGCACTCCATAAAGTCCACCACCCGAAACAGAAATTTCGGCAGCTCTGCCTTGTGAATATCCTCGCTGTTCTTGCGCTCCACCAGTTCCCAGACAAGGTCGTTAAACTGTAAGGTCAGTTCCTGATATTCCACATCCCGCCCGCTGACCAGCAGCGTAGCAGCGTTTCCACTGCGCTTACGGCGCAGGATGAAGTTGGTGTCCGCAGCGCCGATGATACCGGTGGAACCGCTGACATCGTTAAAGGGATCGTCGCTGTCTTGCAGCTTTCGCAGGTGATGCACCAGCAAAATGGCGATGTTGAAACTGTCGGCAATGCGCTTGATGGAGGAAATGTCGTCGTAGTCGTTGCCGTACATTCCCGCTTTTCCAGCGCTGCCTTTGGAGTCCCGCACCTTTTGCAGCGTGTCGATGATGACCAGCTTGGTAGCGGAATGCTCGGTCAGAAAGTCCGTGATCTGCTCCTCCAGCCCGCCGCCGATCAGCCCGGAGGTCACGGCGAAATACAGGTTGTCCGGGGCACTGTCGGTGAGGTTGTAGAGTCGGTCTTTGATGCGGCGCTGCGTGTCCTCAAGGCTCAGATAGAGCACATCGCATTGCAGTGTAGGCAGCCCCCAAATAGAGTTTCCCTGCGCCACTTGCAGCCCCAGCCACAGCATCAGCCAGCTTTTGCCGATCTTGCTGGCACCGCTGATGACATTGACACCCTGCGAAATAAATCCGTCTACGATGAACATCGTCTTGCTCATCGGCGTGGACAGCAAGGTCTCTGCGTCCACAGTTTTCAGTTTGTTACCCATAGAAATTTCTCCTTTGTAGAATGTTAGAAATGGATTTTGACAGGTGCAGATGGAAACGGCCACCCGCACCCGCTTTGCCCTCAAAAAAGCCCAGGAAATCAAGACTTTCTCGGCGCTTAATGTTCGACGCTGCGCCGCCGTCTGGCAGAGTCCGCCTTCTGCTTGCGTCGGATGGAGCAGCCGCATTCCGGGCAGTATTTCTGCCGGTTGCTACTGGGTGCAAAGGGCTTTCCACACCGTTCGCAGGTCCGTGTACGCTGCCGGTAAATATCGCGCAGAGTACCTTGTCGGCGGGCAGAACCGCCCGCCGGAAGTACTTGCACAGCAGCGAATAGGAAATCGTCTGCACGCACACGCAGCCCTCGCCATCGTCCAACGGCAGACAGTTGCCACCGTCGTAGTTGGCGCACAGCCGCCGGATCAGCCGATTACAGCGTGCCCTTTGGGCGGGCGTCAGGCGTTTGATCTCATCCAACCTTCTTCACCTCTTTCTCCATTACATAGTTGATGACGCTGATTTTCGGGATCTTCAGCGTCGTGCCGATCTTCACGGCGTGGATATACCCGTAGTCGATCAGCTTGTACGCCAGCTTGCGGCTGATGCCCAGCATCTCCCGAAGCTCTTTGACGGTCACAATGTCCGGGTATTCCGGAAACATCATCTGATAAAGCTCTCTGAGCTCTCCTTTCTTCATAGGTTTGAACCTCCTTTGCTTGTTCTGAAACCGCATTTCTGCGGTAATTTTTGCTTGCTGCCGCTCATCTGTATCGTTCCTGCCCCGGAGTCTCACCACGGCATATCGCTTCTTTGATGCGCTCGTTCCTTTTTCGGGAAGTCGTGGCGTCACTTGCCGGAAGCATAGCCTTTGGAGGCGGCGATTCAATTTTCAAGGTGCACAGGGAGACAGTCCCCTCAATAAGTAGGCAGCGAGAAGGGCTGTTTTTTAACCCCCTCACTAATCAACTGGGAAAATTTTTTTGATTTGTACGAAGGAATTTTGAAAAATTTCTTTGAAATCCTCTCCACTAACCAACTGGGAAATTTTTTCGGATTTGAACGAAAAAACTTTTGAGAATTTTTCTGCGTCCCCCTCTACTACTTAATTGGGAATTTTTCAGGCAAAAATAAAATGGCTTTTTGAAGAAAAATTTTAAGCACCCCTCCTACTAATCAATTGGGAAATTTTTTGAGATTTTGGCAAAGTAATTTGAAAAATCCTCTCAGCTTTTCAAAAGATCCCTTCACTTACTCTGAATTAGGGGTGCCATTTGGCAGGGTGTTTCGAGAAATTTCTCAATTTTTCTATCAAGACGCAAAAAGAGGCGCAGCCTACGGATTTCTCCGAAGGCTGCGCCTCTAAAACTTCTTTTCACTTATATGTATTGCTTAATAAGCTGGACAAGCACAGATACATTTGAGTCTGGCTTATATATCAAATCGCAAGATAATGCTCTATAAAGTATATAACGGCAAAGCAGTATTCTTCATACTGATTGTCCTTATTACGTCTCTTCAGCTGAGCTATTTCGCCCGTCCATTCTACATTGGACGCTGAATCCAGCGCCAAAATAGAAAGAATGATCTGTACTAAAAACTTCCGAATCAAGTTGGGTATATACTTCGCCAACCGTTCCGATGTGGAAGTGCAAAGTTTCTTCCCCATCATTATCTTCTTCAACGTCATTACACAACAAATGTTTTGTCACCCAAAAGGTATGTTTTATTGGAACACCATCTTCTGTATCAAGCTTTGTAATATCATCGAGACCAATTACGGGAGTATAACAAAGAATCAGTTTGTCTTGTAAATATTTAAATGATATTGATGCCATTGCAGACTCCTTTCAGGTCACATTATTTTTTCAAATAATTAATTAAAGTTTGTTTTATTGTTATACCATTGCAACTTGTCTTAATTCGGAAGCATGAAAGGTTTCTATGTATTGTTTCAAAACAAAACAGAACTCTTCGTATTGCCCGTCAGAATCTTTGTTCGCGAGTCTGTCCAACTCTGCCTGCCAATCGGTAATAGGATAAAGAGCGTAATTATTTATTGCATATTTTCGCATGTTTTTAATTACAGGAGAATTTAAATTTAGTATTTTTATTGTTACTTCTGCATCCTTACTTACTCCTATGACTTCTCCATCATCGGAAAATAGAAACTTATTTTCGCACTCAACACATAAAGGATTAACGGGAAGAATAGTATTTCCTTTTAATGATTCACAGAATAAGTCTTCCTTGCGAATTGCACCTCCACTACGCTCTTGTTTACCACCATCACAGCATGCAAGTAAATTCGTTTCATAGTCTAATTGCATTTCATCGTAAACTGGAGTTCCTTTTGCATAAAGATGCTCAATTTGTGTATCAGAGGATGCTCCAGATATACGTCTCCCACAATAGCAACAAATAAACCCTTGCTCTTGAGCTAAACTAAGTTTTACCGCACGATATAATGCTTTTTTCTTCCTCAAGCCCATATAAGAAGCATTTGGGGTCTGTTTGTACTGACTCAACCCAATAGGTTCAGGGTTCTTATGTATATATTTCATTTTCAACTCATCCTATTCAGAGCAATCTTTGCCGTAATAAAAAACGGATCGGAATCACCCACAATCTCTCTAATTTTTATCAGAGCTTCTTCAGCCAAATCTTTTCTGCCAAGCATCACTGCCTCTCTGAATTCCTGCACTAGATCATTATACTTGGCAGGTCTCATCGAAACCAACATATGCTCTTCCATAATCTCATCAAGCGATCGGTTGTATGTTTCACTTGGCACATTTTTGCAACGTCCATCATGCATAATAAACACATCTTTTCTCTGCATTCCAGCAACCGTTGCAGGAGAATGAGTCGTTATCACCATTTGGCCAGCGACATCAGTAGCATGTAACATTTGGGAAAACGCCTTTTGCCAATTTAAATGGAGATAAGTATCGAATTCATCAAACAGGTAGAGAGCTTCATTTTTAGCCGTAAATGCTGTTAGCAAAAGCAATAAGGAAAGTTGCTTTTCACCTTCGCTCAACCGTAAGGCTGAGAAGTGCGCCCCATCGCGCTTCGTGAATTCAATTCCAACGTGATCAAGATATCCATAATACTTCAATGCCTTAAGCTTTGAAAAAAGATCAAATTCATTAGCAGATACTTTTTTGAGTTCAATGGAATTATTGAAAAACATGAAATACTGAGAGTCTAAATCTCTTGTCGCAGATACTCCTTTACGCAAATCATCAAGAAAATGCTTGACAAAACCAGTTGCTCCCCAATATGTATCAGCGGTACCTTTTCCTTTGGGAGGTTTTCTCAATATGAGACTAAACTTCGGGACAATTTCTCCACAGTCCAAAAGATCGATTAACTCGCGATAATAATCTCCTTGGTATGCAGAAGCAGCTGCCAATAAAAGAGTTAAATCTCCCGTATCATAGCAATCTAGATACCGCAAACCGGGCAAATCAGAGGTTTTGGCTCTTATCAACCTTCTCTCATAAAGTGTGTCGTAGGTGGTTTCAGCAAGCCCTTTTTGACGCTGTGTTTCGCCTGCATAATATATCAACACAATATCAGGCAAGGCTTTTTTTACTTCACTCTGAGGTAAAATTTTGCCGTCACACCAGATTTCAATTTTCTCTCTGATCGGGTTGTTAAGATCTGGATCTGCATTTAAAAACAAACCTCCCATATCGCAGTTATACTTTAAAGTATAGTTTGTATCCGCGACAGAATACTCTATTACACAGTCTTGCAAATCAGGTCTTTCTTTCGGAGAAATGAGCGGAAGCGGCTTGCTGCACGCGACATTTTGAGCATTGCTAAATGCCCGTGTAATCACTTCGAGAAGATTTGACTTTCCGGAACCATTGCTACCAATAAATACAGCAGTATTGGATCCCGAAAAGATGCAATCAAACCCTTTCAGGTTTTTAAATTCTTTAATTGAAACTCTTTGGATCCTCATGTATTTACCTCACTTTTAAAATATTTGCTTTAGTAGTTCCACCGCGCTCTCCTCGTTCGGGTCATTCGTACCCAGTTCACCGCGAAAGGCACGGGCGAGAATAGATTTCTTCATCAGATCAATCCGGTCAAGGACTGCTTCAGCGGCTTCTTTAGTCTGTTGTTCTTTATCAAAAAGTTCATCAAGGATATGCGATATTTGCTGCTGCTCAGTCATTGATGGTAGGTAGACCTTTATTGCTAACAAATCCTTTGCAGACAAAGATGCTATGCCGATACCCCTTCCGGCAATATTCCCGTTAATCTTCAAAAACATAAAATAATAATAGAAAAACGGGACACTTATACTATCAGTCTTTCGCCTTAATTTAGAAATGTGATTTTGCAAACATATATCATAATCATAATTCCAAATTGCAGCTCTTCCAACATCGCCACCGTTGCAAACCAGCAAATCTCCCTTTTTTGCAGTGCATTTTTCCAATTCTTCATTGGTAAAATACATTTCTCGGACTTCAGAGAAATCAAATGTTCCCCAATAAAGATTCGATGTAGTTATATATTTCTTTAAAATACCGTTTTGGTTATTTCTCTTTAACGCTTTACCGGTTGTATGCGTGAAAACATCTCCGATTGAGCATTCTTTCCAATGTCCTATGCTTGAGCCGTGCTCTTCCCGCCATTTCGCAGTCAGTTCACCGGTGAAGGCCTTATAAAGAATAGCAGCTTTGCGGGTTTCAAAGCTATCCACCACGGCCTGTGCCTTTTCCTTGGCCTCATCCAGCTTGGCAAACAGGCTTTCAATGCGGTCAACAATACGCTGCTGCTCAGCAAGAGGAGCAAGCGGGATGGCACAATTTCCAATTATCTCAAGTGTTAAATTAGGGATCGATGTCACTTTTGCCTGTGAAATCAACATATCCTGCGTCTTAGGATTATCTATAGACATTTTGATATACTGCGGCAATAAATTCCCCCGTATTAACCGAACAAAAGAAATAGCTTGATTCGTATTTAGTGGCAAATCAGCCTCTCCAACAATTCCTGTTTTTCCCAAGGTTCCAGCTATTGAAATCAATATATCATCTTTGCACAAAATCGATCGCCTCAGAAATCCCGTATGCATTTCCTCAGTAATGTGCTTAATATTTTCGTGGGAAATACTTCCGTCCTCATTTATGTTTTCAATTCGAAGAAACCGTATTCCTTTCTCAACATATGCATCTTTGCCCCCTTTGGGTGTAGTCCCCTTTGAAATAATATGTGCTAATGAATACAACCGCACCCAGCACCAATTCTCCGGCAATTTATACGGCCACTCCCAATCCGGCACCAAGGCCGCCTGCAAACGCTCTTCGGGCGTGAGGGCGGCTTCTTTTTTTGCTCTTGCCATCACTTTCCCTCCGTCAGAGCACGAAGCTCACGCACAACACTTTTCAGCAGATCGACCGCTTCCTCCAAATTTGCAATCGCTTCCTCGCCGCTTTCTACAGGGTCAGGAAGATCGTCATAATCCACGATGGAGTCGTCACGAATCAAGCCAAGGTCAAGACTATCGTCCGGATTCTTGGCGATCTCCTCACGAGTGAATTTGCTCCAGCGCTCGCCCGTGCGCTTGGATGGATCTTCATACCCTGCCACAAACTCGTCGAAATCACTCTTGCGCAGCTGCCGGGTCTTACCAAAGCTGTCCATATTGGTGCGCATATCGTAGAACGCAACCTCGGTGGTGTTATCCCGCTCGGTCGTCCCTCGGGTAAAGAACAGCACATTGGTCTTGACTCCCTGCGCATAGAAAATGCCGGTAGGCAAGCGCAGAATGGTATGCAGATTGCAGAAATTCATCAGTTCCCGGCGCACGCTGGCACCGTCTCCGGCGGCAAACAACACATTATCCGGCAGCACCACGGCGCAGCGGGCCTTGCCGTCCATCTTCAGGCTACGATAGATCACCTGCAAGAAGTTCAGCTGCTTGTTGGAGGTCTGAAAAGAAATATCGTCCCGAGTAGTACGCTCGCCCCCCTTTTTTGTGCCAAAAGGTGGGTTCGTGAGAATAACGTCATATTCTTTGAATCTCTTTGCGTCTTGCGCAAGAGAGTCTTCACAGGAAATCTGCGCCGGAACACTATGCAAATACGCATTCATCATAGCAAGCCGGTGTGTATCCGAAACCAACTCAACGCCAGTATAGCCACCTTGAATTGAATTTACCTCTGCATCGGAAAGTTCATAAAGACTTCTTCCGTCGGTTGCATTACGATATGCCGCAATCATAAAACCGAAGGTTCCGCAGGCGGGGTCAAAGCACCTTTCCCCCAGCTGCGGATTGACAAGCTCCGTCATCACATCAATCAGTGGGCGGGGTGTAAAATATTGCCCGGCTCCTGATTTTTTTTCGTCCGCGTTTTTTTGCAGCAAGCCTTCATACAAATCGCCAAGTCCCTCTTGCTTGGCTTCGTACCAATCGAGTTCATCGATCTTTTTTATTAGCTTTTCCAGGTTCTTAGGCTCTTCGATGCTGGAAACCGCTTTCGTATAAATGTTGCTGATTTTAGGCATGGTTGTCTTGCCCAATTCCGTCAAAATAACGTTATAGTACTTTTTTAACGCGATTCCAGAAAGAGAGGTCAAATACTTCCACGAATAATCATAAAGCGCATTTTTCCGCCCGTTCCTTTCCTCTTCCGTTAATTCATCAACCCGTTTGCCCCTCGACTTCGCATACTGTTCCAGGCGTTTCTTGTAGGCTTGCTCTATTTCTTTCCTCAAGGCGGCTTCTTCGCCGGTTTCTTCCAGCATCTTTAAGAAGAGAATATATGTCAGTTCTGTAACATACTGGTGATAAGTAATGCCGTCATCCCGCAGCACATTACAGAGGTTCCAAAGTTTCTGTACAATATCTTGCGTGCTCATTTAAGCTGCTCCTTCGTAAATATAAGTGTTGATCTCGCGGATGATCTCCGCAAGCTGCCCGCCAAACTTCTTGTTAAAGCGTGCGAAACCGCCATCCATCTTGAACGCCGGTGCCTCAAAGGTCTCGGTATTGAGGATGCTCTCGTGAAGCATATATACCTTGATCTTTTCCAGCAGATCCAGCTGCATTTTGTTAAAGTGATGCGCCGAAATCAGTTTAGAAAAGGCCATTTTCACGCGGTCAGCGTGGTTCACCAGCGGCGTTTTAAGTACAGCCCGACGAACAAAGGCGATAATGTCTGCCACGATCCGTTCATTGCTCACCGCACTGGCCGCTTCATTCAAGCTGCTTTCGGTGAAATTCTCCTTATCCAGTTCCAGCTTTAACTCCCGAAGCTGTGCCCGGGTCATATCGCTGGGGCGGGTGCAGGCTATGCGGATCGCTTCGATACGGTCTTTGTTCTCATTAACATAGGCCACAAAAGAGTCCAGATAGTCCTGCGGTTTTTCCGTGTCACCATAGCCGCGGGTCGTTTCCAAAAGGGTATCTTCCTTTTCGGAATAGTAATGCCCGCGCTTTTTACCTTTCAGGTTATCAAGCCAAAGCAGGAAATCCTTATCCTCCCGACAGCGCTGCACAAACGCTTCCTCTGTGCCGCTTTTCAATTCTTTCGCATATTCCCGAATTGTTTTTCCGCCTAAACGCTCGGATACATCATACTTTTGCTCATCGGTCAGATTGTTGCTCTTACGCTGCAATCTTGCCAAAATGCGATCTTTGACAGGCTGCTTGCTGACCTCACCCGGACGGAACAAATCCTCCAACAATTCAGCCATTGATTTGCTGACGGAGACTGACTTCATATTGGAAGTGTCATCCAAGTCCTCGTACACACGAACTGCATCGAAGATATTGAAGTGAGTCTTTCCGATTTCCGGGCAAAGGCGAGTAGCGCGTCCCAGCATCTGCTCAAAGAGGATCCGGCTGTTGATCTTGCGCATAAACACCAAATTGCAAATTGCCGGCACATCGATTCCGGTAGTCAGCAGGTCGACTGTTACGGCAATGTTGGGGTACTGGTTGTTCTTGAACTGCTTGATCACCTGCAAAATCTTCTTTTTGTTGCCGCCGGCAGTTTTGCCCGTGATTTTCATAATGGCATCATTGGAAATGCCATAGGGCTTGTAAATTTCTCGGAGCGTATCCACAATACGGTCAGCGTGTGCATCATTTACTGCGAAAATCAGCGTCTTTTCTCCACTTTCCGGATTCAGGTAGGTCGAAACTTCTTCCAGCACCTTGCGGGTATGATCCGGCAGAACAATTTTGCGGTTGAACTCCGACACATCGAAATCCATTTCATCGTCCAAAACTGCACCGTTCAAAAGTTCATTGGTGTTGGGGTCATATTGCGCCAAGGTTTCACCCTTCTTGAACTGTGCGTCATTTTCAATGAAATCCGTATTAATCAGATACGGAGGATCGTGATCCACCAGCCAGCCATCGATAACCGCCTCACGGTAGCTGTAGGTATAGACCGGCTCCCCGAAAATCTCGGTCGTGTGCAGGGCGGGCGTAGCAGTCAAGGCAACTTTCACCGCATCGAAATATTCGATAACCTGCTTGTACTTGCTCATATAATCATCTTGATTATCGTAGAGGATTTCTTCTTCCGTCATTTCACGGTCAAGAATATAGCCTCGGTGGGCTTCGTCCACAATAATCAAATCAAATGCACCGGGCATCAAATCCGGTTCTTCTGCCAGAATCGTGCGTTTCAAAAGCCCCTGCACCGTTGAAATGCTGACCTTGGTTTCCAGATTGATGATGTTGTCATCGATCGCCTTGATCTCATATATTTTGTCCAGCGTCAGCAGTTCCTTCAGCTTGACATCTTTGAAGGTGTCCATTGCCTGCTCACCGAGGGACACTCGATCCACAAGGAAAAGAATACGACGGAAACGCTTGGATTCCAGCATCTTGTAGATAAGTCCCAGAACAGTACGGGTTTTGCCCGTTCCGGTGGCCATTGCAAGCAAGGCCGTTCTCTTGCCGTCAACGATTGCCTCTGTTGCCTTATCAATGGCCTTGATCTGGTAGTCGCGCAGATTCAACCCATTAGGATCTGTCATAAACGAATTATCTGCTGCAGCCAGCGCTTGATTGGCCGCCGCTGTATTCTGACCAAGTTTTTCCATCAAGTTACTTGGGCTAAACCAGTTCCGAATAGGATACGGTTGATTTTCCTGTTCCCGGACATCCAAAAACCAAATACCAGACTTCGTCCGCAGCTGCTCTAAATACGCCCTGCCATTTGAAGCAAAGAGGAAGGGGACCTGATAACCATTCCAGTTTCCAACCGTATGTGGAATATCCTCCGGCTTAATATGTGCAGCATAGTCCTTTACCTGCACATCGATGGTAGATGCCACATCTTCCGACATCTTTTTTGCATCCATCAATGCTACGAGCTTCTCGCCAACGAAGAATGCATAATCCGCATACCCGTTTTTGTAAAAGGCCGAATTGGTAGGCCATTCGCTGATGGCAATATTTCTCCCCTTTACAGGACGCGTTCCTTTGCTGTAGCGCAGGTTCTGCGTATCAGCTTCCCAACCAGAAAGACGAAGCTGCTCGTCAATCAAGCATCTGGTCTGCGCCTCATTCCAATTCATCATAGCGGAGACAGATTCTGACCGCCTTGCGCGCTCCTTCTGCGTTTTGCCCGAAGCGGCGGTCTTGACCACGGCCAGTTGCTTCGTCAATCCCTCGATTTTCCTTTCCTGCTCGGCAATAACGGATTCCAAATCTTCGTGCGTGGTCTCGCTCGGCATAACGAACTCAGGCGCAATATATCCCCAGTCTCCATAGGTTTCCATAAACCAAACAGCAAGATTGTATGTCAAGGATAGCAATGTCTTTGCTTCGTCCACGGAGTCCGTACCGGTATGTACGGCCGAGTTTCTTGTCTTGCGAAGAACATATAGCGTGTTGTCAATTTCGTGCGGCAATAAACCGGCTCGCTTCAAAATACGAATTCGATTTGCGTGGGTGTTGTCAACAGCCGGCTCCGCAATGTGTTCAAAAGCAAGTATTTCCTGTACTAAGCGCTCAGCAAACATTCCGAGTTTATAGATACAGGCATTGGGATCAGAATAGACATAGGTTTCTGCGGTTGCGCCGATCTGTGCCAATGCAGGCCAGTATCGATTCAGAAAATCAAAATTTGATTTCATAAGCAGTCTCCCTCGATTTTTGTTAATTCATTTAGCATTTGATATAAGCACATCTCCAAAGTGCCAATTTGGCACTTTGGAACCACCGTGCTGGCACTTTGGGATTTCACCAAAGTATCAATTTGATACTTTGGAAGCTGAAAGCTGATACTTTGAAATTCGTCAGCCTCATCCAACCGCCACTTCAACCTTTTTACCGCTGAAGGCCACGCCGTATTTATAAATCGTCCTGACCCCGGCGG
>ERZ840371.2305-NODE-2305-length-17510-cov-2.683357_pt1 | contig 17510 bp, 13 predicted proteins | sample MGYA00519937_ERZ840371 | MGnify/ENA primary metagenome ERZ840371 (study PRJEB31850, sample SAMEA3708873) | human gut metagenome | biome: human gut; feature: human-associated habitat; material: faeces | place: China | collected 2014 ... | reverse complement strand
GGGGTTGGCAGGCTTAAGATTAGCGCAACAGGGGCGGGGTGGGCTCCGCGCATGCTGACTTAAAGGTCGCATGCTGGGATATCGCCCGACGCCGCCCGATCAACAAGGACGGAGGACTCATATGACGCAGGCAATATCGGACCCCAGGCAGGCGTCCGCCGCGCTGGCGGATCTGTTTGACACCCACAAGCGCGTGGTCTTCTTTGGCGGCGCTGGTGTTTCCACGGCGAGCGGCATCCCCGATTTCCGCAGCGTGGACGGCCTGTATCACCAGCAGTTTGCCTATCCGCCCGAGACCATGCTGTCGCATAGCTTTTACGAGGCGCATCCGGCCGAGTTCTTCGACTTCTACCGCACCAAGATGATCGCGCTTAACGCTAAGCCCAACCGCTGTCACACCAAGCTGGCCGAGCTGGAGCGCGCCGGCAAGCTTGATGCCGTGGTGACGCAAAACATCGACGGCTTGCATCAGATGGCGGGCTCGCAGCGCGTGTTCGAGCTGCACGGATCGGTCCATCGCAACATTTGCCAGTCGTGCGGCGCGGTCTATAGCGCCGAGTGGATTTGCTCGCGCGAGCATGAGGACGCCGCGGGCGTGCCCGTGTGCCCTGCGTGCGGTGGTCGCATCAAGCCCGATGTGGTGCTCTACGAAGAGCCGCTCGACGAGCATGTGTTGACCGGTGCCGTTGCCGCCATCGCCGCGGCCGATGCCCTCATTGTGGGTGGGACCTCGCTCGTGGTGTATCCGGCGGCGGGCCTTACGCGTTACTTTACCGGCGATACGCTGGCCATTTGCAATTTGGCGCCTACCGATCAGGATGCAAATGCCGACCTGCTGATTTCTTGCGACATCGCGGCCGCGTTTGCGTTCTAGCCCGTGTACGCGGATACAATAGAAAGACTGAGTGCAAAGCGACCCCGCCGCCAGCTCCCCAAGCTCGGCGGCGTGGGCATTTTAGGAGGATGTTCATGGCGAACGACAGCAAGACATGGCGGTGCGGAAAGTACGAGCTCAGCTTTGACCGTCCGCGCATCATGGGCGTCCTCAACGTGACGCCCGATTCGTTTAGCGATGGCGGGGAGCATTTCGACCCGGACGCCGCGATCGAGTATGGCCTGACGATGCTCGACGCCGGCGCCGACATCATCGACGTAGGCGGCGAGTCCACGCGCCCCGGCTTTACCCCGGTCAATCCCGACGAGGAGGCTCGCCGCGTGCTGCCCGTGGTGCGCGCGCTGGCCAAGGAGGGCGCCATCGTCTCGATCGACACGCGTCACGTGGCGGTTGCCAAGGCGGCCGTGCGCTGCGGCGCCTCGATCGTCAACGATGTGACCGGCTTCACCGACCCCAAGATGGTCGAGTTTGTTAAGACGAGCACCTGCGGCGTCATCGTGATGCATGCCGGCGAGGTCGCCGCGCCCGCGCGCACGCACGCAACGGTGCAGCTCGATACCTCGGCAGCGGCGTTTGTTGCCGAGAAGGCACGCGAAGCGGCTGCCGAGGCCGTGCGCGAGGCCGAGAAGCCGGCCCGTCGCCGTCGCGGCAAGTTGCTGGGCGAGCCTAAGCCGGAGGCCAAGCTTCCGGGCGGCGTGGTGCAGCCCTCGTTGCCGTTTGGTGAACCAGAGCCCACGTCTGAGCCCGCAAGCGAGCAGGAGGCGCCCGCCGCCGAGCAGGCTACTGCCGCCGAGACCGTCGCGCCCGCGCCCGAGGCCGCGCCCGAGGCCACCGAGGCCGCATCGGAGCCCAATGACCGCCTGGCCGCCATGATGCGCCGCAGCGCCCGCCGCGAGGAAGCCTACGTGCCCACCTCGCAGCTCCGCCGCTTCACCCTGCCCGATTCGGCGCCCATCATGCGCCGCGTCATGGGCTTTCTGTCCGACCAGGCCCGCGCGCTCATCCACGCCGGCGTGTCGCGCGACCGCATCTGCATCGATCCCGGTCCGGGCTTTGGTAAGACGGCCAACGAGGACATCGTCATCCAGCGCGAGACTGCCAAGATGGCGTCACTGGGCTATCCGCTCATGTGCGCCGTATCGCGCAAGCGCTTTGTGGGCGCCGTCTCGGGCGTGACCGAGGCCGCCGAGCGCGATGCCGCTACGTTTGGCGTGTGCCTGGGCGCCATCCAGGCCGGTGCCAACATCGTGCGCGTGCACGACGCCGCGGGCTTTGCGCAGTTCCTGAACGGCTACTGGGCGGTTGCCAAGCCGCAGCCGCGCCGCGCGTTTGTGGCCGTGGGCTCCAACCTGGGGCATCGCTGTGACAACATCCGCGCCGCACGCGACATGATCGCCGAGATTCCACTCACCTGCGTGTCCAACTCCTCCAAGATCTACGAGAGCGAGCCGGCCTACGAGACGCGCCAGGACGCGTTTGCCAACGCCGTCATCGAGATTAAGACCGAGCTGGCGCCGTTGGTGCTGCTCGACGAGCTCATGAAGATCGAGGCCGAGCTGGGCCGCGACCGCTCCAAAAAGGCCAAGGCCAACGGTCCGCGCACCATCGACCTGGACCTGCTGTGGATGGACGGCGAGACCCACGGCGGCAAAAAGCTGCGCCTGCCGCATCCGCTCATTGGCGAGCGCGACTTTGTGCTGGTGCCGCTCGAGGACCTGATGCACGACCCGGCGCGGTTCTTCCGCTATAACGGTGTCGAGGTCAAGGGACCCGAGGATCGCGTGGGCCATATCGTGGGCGAATTGGGGCGTATGTAGATGATCGAGATGAATGCTGTTGTCGCCGGTACCGAGCTCGACGCGGCGCGTGACGCGGGCCGCGAGGGCGTGTCCGCGGGCTGGTGCGCATGGAACGCGGGCGATGCTTCGCTGACGTTTTCGCTGGTCGTGCGTCCGGATGTGAATATGCACGCCTTCCACGGCCTGCCGTTTGTGGCCGCGATGGGCATGATGGACGCGCTCGTGGGCACGGCTTCGACGCCGGGGTTGGGCCTTGCCGGTAAGGTGGGTATCCAGTGGCCGAGCGATATCGTGTGCGGTGCGCCTGCGTTTGAGACGTCGTTCGCGCGCGTCGCCGTCAACGGCGGTGCCGGTGCCGCGGGCATGTTTGCCGCAGTGACGGTTGATATTGAGCGTGCGGCGCTGGGTGAGCTTGGCGTGGATATGGCCGACGAGGTGCTGGTCGAGGCATTGGCCACCGCCGTGCTGACCCGCGTGGACACCTGGGCGGTTGCCGCCAACACACCACAGGGCGCTGCCGGCCCGCTGGCTCCGGTGCTGGGTGAGTACTTCGATATGGTGCCGCTGCTGGGTCGTCAGGTTGCGGCGGTGTCGCCCAACGGTTTGCCGCTTGCGGTCGGTGTGTTTGCGGGCCTGGACATCTGGGGCCGCGCGACCATCAAGACCGATGCCGGCGAGCAGGAGTTTCCGCCCGAGGCCGTACGGATTCGCGGACTGTAGTGCGGGTCGTTCGCGGCTAAAGATAACGACAACAAAGCCCTCCCCGGTGCTGAACTGCCTCCCATTTCTCATGTCCAAGAAATGGGAGGCAGTTCAGCACCGGGGAGGGCTTTCGCCTATCTGGGGGACGGATCGCCAGCATCCTATTCCTCAAAATCGAAATATTTTCAATTTTGAGGAATAGGACCGGTGCGTTGCCCAATTCGCCGCTCGCGCTCGACTTAAGCCACTGTCCTACGCCAGCTCCTGCATGCGGCGGTAGATTTCGCAGATGCCCTTGATGGTGAGTTGGCCGTCCACCACGTCGAAGGCATCGGTCGAATCGGCGACGATGCCGGCGAGACCGCCCGTGGCGATAACGGTGGCATCCTCGCGGCCCAGCTCGCGCTTCATGCGCGCGACCAGGCCCTCGGCCATGGCGGCAGCGCCCACCACGGCGCCGACCTTGATGCACTCTTCGGTGTCGCGACCGATGGCGTGCTCGGGCGCCTCGAGCGGCACGCTGGCGAGCTTGGCGGCACGGGCGGCAAGCGCGTCCATGGAGATGCGGATGCCCGGCGCAATCGCCCCGCCAATGTAATAACCGTCCTCATCGATGACGTCGATATTGGTCGCGGTGCCAAAGTCCACCACGATTGCCGGCGCGCCGTAGAAAGTCTCGGCCGCAACGGCGTTGGCTACGCGGTCGGCGCCCACGGCCTGGGGGCGCGCCGCGCGCAGCTTGGTCACGGCGGCCGTCTGCGGCCCGATGACGATGGCGTCTGCCGCGATGCGGTTGGCCACGGCGTGCCATTCGCGCGAGAGTTGCGGCACCACGCCCGCAAAGGCGATCGCGTCAACCGTATCGAGCGAGAGGCCGTACATCTTAAAGAAACCCATCAGGCGCACGTGGATCTCGTCGGCGGTATAGGAGCGGTCGGTGGGCATACGCCACGACTGCACCAGCTCGTCTCCGTCAAACAGGCCCATGGCCGTCTGCGTATTTCCCATATCGATAGCGAGCAGCATGTCTACTCCCGGTGTTGGCATAAAAGGACGCGCACCATTGTATACGTGCCGTCGACGGCGCTCGGCTGCAATTCGTTTACGGTGATAGGGGCTGAGGGGTTTAAATATGAAGGAATTATGCTCTACGAGATTTTCCTTGCCGTTTACCGAACTCCCGCGTAATATTCTTTCTTGCGCACATGAGGCGCCCAGACATTGCGGGGTGGAGCAGTCTGGTAGCTCGCCGGGCTCATAACCCGGAGGTCGTAGGTTCAAATCCTGCCCCCGCGACCAAGAACTTTTAGCAGCTCAAAGGCATTGTTCCTTTGGGCTGCTTTCTTTTATGTCTTCGATTTATAGCAGCGTTATAGCAGGCTTTGTAGCAAATAGCACTGCAAACTAAACTCAATTCGAGCCACGCTAACAGTTCGCTTGTTTGCCGCTGGGGTATCCCCCCCATGCTCAAAGTAGGGCTATAGCCATAGGGCACCAATGACGGGAGCTAAATTACTGCGCGTTAGGGTTTTTCGGACGGGGGTGGTCTTCTTTTAGAAGAATAAGACCGATATATTTAGAGTTTTTCGCTTTTACGCCGAGTTGGGAGTATTTCGTCTGTCTTGTAGTTAAAAGCGCCAACTTGGGTAAAGACCAACGCTCATTATTGCTGTGCTGCGGCTCTGTGGTGGCATTACAAGCGGCTTTCTTGCCCCTGCCGCTATCGGGTGCGTGTGAATTGGTCAAAGCGGCAAATATCACCATACAACAACGAAAAAGAGCGCCCGCCAACTGAATGGCAAGCGCTCTATTTTCGTTAGCCTGTTCGGCTATGGGCGAATTGATTGTAGCAGCGTTGTAGCAGGCGGTGCTATCGCTCGATGCCCTTTTTCTTGAGTTCCCTATAAAGTGGGGCGCGGCTTACGCCTGTGCGCTCGCATATCTCCTTAACGGAAATGCCGCCGTCTTTGTATAGCCTTACGGCGGTGTCCATCTTGTCTGGGTCTGTGGCGGGTCTGCCAAACTGCCGCCTGCGTGCTTTTGCCGCCGCGATGCCCTCTGCTTGTCTTTCCTTAATCAATTCGCGCTCAAACTGCGCCATAGCCGCGCACATTGCAAAGAAGAAACGTCCCTGTGGGGTGCTGGTATCGGTGCCCTCTTTGATGGATACAAGCGAAACGCCGTTTTCCTCGAAGCGCTCGGCAAGACTGAATAGTTGCTTGCTGCTTCGCGCCAAGCGGTCATAACTGCAAACTACAACAGTATCGCCCTTCCTTAACTGTCCAAGCATTTTGTCGAGTTCGGGGCGGCTTTCTTTAACGCCGCTGATTTTGTCGCTAAAAATCTTATCAACGCCACGTTTAGCCAACTGGTCTAGCTGTCGGTCTAGGTTCTGTTCTTTGGTGCTAACGCGTGCATATCCGAATATCATTACTTGCCCCCTTTGTAGGTGTATCTAAAAGTCTAAGGCATTTCGGGACAATAATAAAGAGACAGTTAAAGAGACGGTTAAAGCGCCTGTTTTTTGCTTTGTTCTCGGCTGCTTATCGCCGTCTCTTAACGTGTGCTTTTGGGACACGCTCAAATGCCAACATCTTTGTTGCTATATTGCTAAATTGCCGCTGATACGCTGATAAGCTCGAACGGTGTTTGCGGTCGCATAGGGCTATAACAAATCGCACGCCGCCCGCCGCGCCCGTGTTTCCCGTCACGGTCTATTGCTTTCGCGCTTCAACTAAAACACTGAAAGAATCAAGTAACTGTTCCTTGGCGTGGTTGAGCGATGCAATGCAAGCGTTAATCTGCTCTATAGCTGGTTCGCCTGTTGGCGTGTCCTCAAGTGCTATCGCCGCCGCTTCTTTAATCGCTCGTTCGAGACTTGGCGCATATAGCAGACCGAATCGCTCCCGGTCGTTGAGTTTCCCGACAATTCCAATAAGATAGCTTTTCAACTCAAACTCTTGTGCCTGCTTATAGAACTGGTATGGCGTATTGAAGTTCTCACGTGTCCACGCTGCCAACGCTTCGCCTACAGATTCGCCATGCCTGTATTCAATATCCCAAACATCCAGAAAGGGTGAACTTGAATTATCAAGCTCTTGCAGTATAAGGGCGCGTTCCTTTCCATTGCATAACAGGGGATTCCTGTAAACGCGCGTGCAAATCTCTATGTCGATGTTTAAAGCGTCTGCAAGCTCTACCGCATCATTTATGTCGAGCGCTTCGAGGATTTGGCAAAACTGGACATTTGCGTCTTGTACGCGTCTTTCGTCTCGGTGCAACGGCTCGCACAAATCTAAATCACTTGGCAAGCGTGCCAAATCGCTAAAGGCTTGATTTGCAAGGCTCATTTCTTCACGAAAGCACGTCTCGCATGTGCTGAAAGCGTCAAAGCATGATTCGCGCTCATCGTTTCGGTTGTTGATTGAACATTGCATGATTGAATCGTCAAGTAGGCTTCTATTCATTTCGAATCGCTCCATTTGTCCGTTTTAACGTTGGCGGTTACGTGCTGCCGTCCTGCCGCCTTTGCTACCGTTTAGTCGGGCTTTTCCTATCGCAAGCGCCGATTCATCAACAAGTGGCATACCACGCCGCCCGCTGCTGCCGACAGTTACAAGTTCAAGGTCTATTAGCGTTGCTATAAAGGCTTCGTATTCCTCGGGGCAGTTGAAGTGCAAACCGAGCTGAAAGCCCCTATAACCCTGTTCACCCTCGCGCGGTATGGCGTGTGTGGTCGTGTTCGAAAGCAGTTCAACAAGCCGCCAATAACGCCCGTAGGACTCCATTCCACCGACTGAAATAAGTTGATTAAGATAGGGGTTCCCAGCGTTAGCGGCTTCGTGCTTAACCCATGATATGGGGCAGTTGGAAAGTGCCCGCGCCGCACATGCTTCACCTGCTTTGTTAAGTTCATCGCCCATAGCCGCCGCCCGTTATAGACCGAAATATCGGCACACTTGGTCGCGGTTAAGACGAATCATATTTCCGCGAATCCTTACCGCCGACAGCTGCCTATCTTTAACAAGGTTGTAAACAGTGCCCTTTGAGATTTGCAAGCAGTCTGCAACCTGCTTAACGGTTACAAGCTCTTGAAGGTCTTTTAAGTTGCGCGGTGCTTCTTGCCGCTCGGTGCTTTTCATTAGTGCCCCTTTCAACGTGCCGGGTTGGACGAATCGCGATTCGATGGGGCTATATAAACATGAAAGCGTTCTATGGGCTTCTAGCAAACGAATACGCCAATAGGCAATTTAATAAGCTATATCATTCAGAAAAGATTGAATCAGCAGCGGGCGTGATTAAAAGAGACTCGCCAAAACGTAATATGTGACCTCGGGTAATTACTAAAGCGATGGTTTTAGGTTGGGTTAACCCTTAAAGGTATGTTTACCAGCGCTTTTTTATTAAGCTAAAGTGTGTAAATGAGTTTTTGATTAACATATGGACTTCATAACTCGGTGCGTTAAAACAAGTTTTCAACCAGTTTTCAACAGTGCTTGCCGTCTTCTTTTCTTCTAATAAGGTTGCACGCCCGCCACGCTCGCGCTTGCCCCTAAAGGCGCAAGCGTGACGGGCTGCTGTTATCTAGTCTTATCTGTTCTTATCTGTATTGGCACCCTATAGGGTCGCTATACAAAGAGTAAAGCCACCCTATAGGGTTGCCGTATCGGGCGTATAGGGTGGCTGGGCGTTGGTTGTATGGATGGGGCGCTTATTTGTCGCTGCTGAAAACTGTCTCTCCTAGTTTGTGCGTTGCGGCTTCGATAACAGCGCCCAGCGTATAGTAAGCATCGCCAACGTGATTGTCTGGGCATATGCCCGCATCGGCTGCGCCTGCAAGCATTTTCAGCAGGCACGCCGCGCCATTTAGGGCTGAAATAGCATCCTCTGGTTCATCGTTGAACGTTATCAGTGCTTTGCTCTGTTTATCCATGTTGCTATGTCCTTTCTAGGTATAGAAACGTACTTACCTGTTCGTTGACTGGTCGCACCTCATTAGGCACTCTACGATGCCCGCCGCCCGCCGCTTCGCGTCTGGGTCTGCACTTGCGTATACGTTCAGCGTCATTGCTGCGTTGGCGTGTCCTAGGTTGCTTGAGACGGTCTTAACGTCCATGCCGTGGGCAAGCGCCAATGTTGCCCACGTATGACGCAAATCGTGGAAAGACAAACGCCGCCCCTCGGTGCCACGCGTGCCGAGCATCTTTGTTAAAGATGCCCAGTCTTTAGATAGCCTGTCTGGGTGGTAGTACCCGAGCGCATCGCCAAGAATGAAAGAATTGGGGTTAAGCGATGCCATATTATCGGCGAATGTCTGCCGCTGCTTTTCCTGCCATTGCTCAAGCACTTCTAACAAAGTGTCGGGCAGAACAACGTCTCTTGCCTTGTCGGTCTTTGGCTGCTTGATATATGCGCCTCCTTTGCCGAGTCCAATTGAGCGCCTAATCCATATAACGTGATTGTCCGCATCGATGTCTCGCCATTGCAGCCCGCATACCTCCCCGCGCCGTATTCCTGTGTTTAGTGCTATGTATGCCGCGACAGTAACGGGGGACAGCTCAAGCAGGCTTAGCTTGTCGAGAAGTTCGGCAAGCGCCGTTTCGTCTAGCGCGTTGATACCCTGCTTTTTGTTGACACGCTTGGGCGGCTTAACAAGGGATAGCGGGTTCTTGTCAATAACGCCCGTAGCGATAGCGTTATTAAGAACCATCTTTAGCAGCCTGAAAGCCTTTCCTATAGTGGAGGGTGAACGGTCTTCCTTAACAAGCTCGGCTATCCATTTTTCAGCATCAATAGGCTGTAAATCTTTTATTCGTGTTTCGCTAAAAGTTGCGGCTATATACCGCAGCGAATCGCGATAGCTGCTTATGGTTGACGGTTCAATAGCTTTAGTCTGCTCCTTTGCGTCTATGTATTGGGACACATAATCGGATATGGGCGTATCTGCCGCAGGTAACGATATGCCGCCGTTGCGGTCAAGGCTTTCGCTATGTTCCCGTTCTTTTTCTTGCCGCCATGCTGCTAGCTCTGCGTTAGCAGCCCGCTTGCCCGTGGCGTTTAGCGTGCGCGTTATATATCGGCGTTTGTTGTTGGTGTCACGGTATGACAGCCGCCCGCGAAACTTGCCGCGTTTTTTATCCTCTAGCAACTCTTGCCCTGTGTAGTAAAGCGTGCCCATAGCCAAACCCTTCAAGAACATTTCATATTCGTATTTGTAGCAGCGTTGTAGCAATCATGTAGCAAACAGCTGATTCTAAAGAACTAACTGAATGATTAAACATTACGCAACCATATGAACTGTATGAACAAAACAGCAGCTCAAATACCATATTATCACATGAAAGAAGAGCTATTAGATTTGCAGGACAGAATAATATAAAGCACTCTCATAACCCGGAGGTCGTAGGTTCAAATCCTGCCCCCGCGACCAAGAACTTGCAGCTCGGAAGCAAAATTGCTTCCGAGCTTTTTCTTTATCGGTTTACTTTGCGGGTGAATTGCGGGTGAATCCTGAGTCAATTTATTATGTGAAGCAAATAAACCATTGATAATCGCGGGCCGGTCGGCTTGACTTATCGACCGATAAACTCCAATTGGGAGGAGTTTCGGCGGTCCTTAGCTTAATAATAGTGGCGGGGATGGACCGCGCCATCCCCGGACCCCTGCGCGCCAAAGGGACGTGTCCCCTTGGAACCCCGCCTATTCTTCTCAGCACAGAAACGGGGGAGTATGGATTACAGGTTGTAGGATGCCGACAGACAAGCACCATGCTGCCTCAAATCCGCATGGAGCTTGGCCGGGGCCGTCTCTTTGCCTCAAGGCGGGCAGTGAACTCAGGCAATCGAACCTCTTCGCATTTGTTCTCTAGGAACTGAGTGACACGCTCCTCCCAATTAATGTTGCCGAAGCATGCGGAATATCAGAAGAGAGATTGCAGGGCGTAAGTCAGCGCATGAAGAGCTGCCCGTCGTTTTGATAATGACATAATTAAGTGGCAAACTAAAGCGATCGGAGCGACCATGATTCTTGACAGCCTGCGTAACAGCGCGTCTTTTAATGAAACCGACCGAGCCATTGCTACCTATCTGCTCAATCATACCGGCGACCTTAAGACCCTCACTATGGCAAAGCTCGCACAGGAGACTTACACTTCGAACGCGACTATCATCCGCTTTTGTAAGAAATTGGGCCTAAGCGGCTATCGAGAGTTGATCATGCAGCTCATCCAGGAGATAAGCGGAGACTATCTTCTGGCTGCCACTGTCGATCACAATCGTCCTTTTGGCAGTACCGATTCAATTGAGGCCATCGAGGGCAACCTTGCAAATCTCTTGAAGGGCGTCATAGATCAAACGAAAATCGAGCTCGATAGCGCCAAATTGAGCATAATCGCCAAGGCAGTTCTTAGCGCCCCGCGAATTTACATCTTTGCTAAAGGGGAAAGCTATCTGGCGGGATGTATCTTTCGCAACAATCTTCTCAAGCTCGATCGTCATGTCACCATGGCAGACGACGGGGGCCTGCAGACGCTGCACGTTAAGAACGGTAGGCCCGGCGACCTGTTTTTATTCCTAAGCTACAGCGGCATTCACTATGATTATTCCAAATACGCCGCCGCTCTTTCCGAGCGCGGAATCAAGCCGTGTTTAATCACGGCGTTTTCTGATTCGGCGCTCGCCAGGCAATGCGACACTGTCTTGCTCATTCCAAAATCAGTGATTGGAAAGGTTGCCAATTACTCTTCCATGATCTCGCTCACGTATACGCTTCAGGTTATTTATTCGCTTATATTCAATCAGGATTATCAAGAGAACTATCGTGTAAAACACGAGGCCGATTCGTTCATCTTTACGAGTTTTGCGGAGATTTAGTCATACAAAAGGTGACCCCAAAGCATTTTGCCTTGAGGCCACCTTTTGTGCTTGTGCTATCTGGATGGCTTCTCTACTTCAGCTCAGGCCAATAGCCCTTGTTCGCCTCGATCATGTCGTCCAAGACTTCCTTAGCCACGCGCGCTGAGGGAATCGTGCGATTGAGGGTGAAGGCCTCGAGTGCCTTCTGGTAGGAGCCCTCGATAACGGCCTCGACCACAAGGCCCTCGCAGGCATCCTGCTGCTCGATAAGGCCCTTGTAGAAGCGGGGAATCTTTCCGACGCGGATCGGTTCGGCTCCTCGATCGGTGATGTACGCCGGAATCTCGACGGTCGCGTCGTCCGAGAGATTCTCGATTGCGCCATTATTGGGCACAATCACCAGCTGGCGATGGCGCAAATCCTTCGCCAGGGACTTGACGACATCGACAATGAACCTGCCGTGGACGCCTACGTAGAACTGCGTGAGATTGACCTTTTCACCGCGCTTAAGCGCCGCAGATGCGTCGAAGATACGCTTTTCGCGGCCGTTTACGACCTGCATGCCACGCGTGTTATTGATGTCCATGTACTCCACGCAGGCATCGGGCAACAGGTAATACTGGTAATAGGTGTTGGGGAGGTAATCCTGGAATAGCGTAGAAATCGTTGCCGCATTCTTGAAGGTGTGGGCCCAATCTGGGTCTTTTACCAAGGCGTCATTGAGACTTGCCTCGGAAATGTAACCGTACTTACGCACGTGCTCTTTGAGCTTGTCCGTAACGTCGACGCCCTTGCAGCGTACGCTGGTATACCACCCAAAGTGATTGAGGCCAAAGTAGTCGACTTCAATGTCGTCGAGTTCGCAGCCCAAAATCTCCGCCATGCGGGCTTCAATCTCTACCGGCATATCGCAGATGTCGAGAATGCGAGCGTTTGGACGCAGCTTGTGCATCGCCTTGGCTACGATGGCAGCGGGGTTGGAGTAGTTGACGATCCAGTAGTCCTTGCAGGCGTACTCCTCGCAGAAATCGACAAGCTCGCACATGGGGAAGATGGTCCTCATGCCATAGGCCATGCCACCTGCTCCGCAGGTCTCTTGGCCGACTACGCCATGGCGCAGGCTGATCTGCTCATCCTGGATACGCATCTTGAGCCCGCCCACGCGCATCTGCGCCATAACAAAGTTCGCATCTGTAAACGCCTCTTTGGGGTCGACGGTTACATGCAAGGGGATCTCGGGAGCAAGGTCATCGATAACCGCTTTAACCACCACGGCGACTGTGTCTTGGCGCTCCTCGTCGATGTCATAGAGCCAAAGCTCGCGTATTCCTAATTCATCCTTTTGGTCGATCAGGTCTTTGACGATGCCAGCGGTATAGGTGCTGCCGCCGCCGCAGATGACAATCTTGTATCCGTTCATGTTGTTCATGCCTTTCAAATCAAATTGAGCTGCAGACAATCTTGGTTACTATCTGCACGAAGTAGGTGGCGATGTTGATGACCGCCGCCATGCCTGCAATGCTGCCTGCGTCCGCGTGCCTTCCTGAACGCCGGGTCCAAACCGCAGCGAGTAGACCCAGGAGCGGCCAGATAAAACCACATGCGAATGCAGCCATAAGTACGAGAAGACCCCTTGTCGACTTTTCTTTGTACATGTTGAGCAGGCGTTCGAACATGCCTTGGATTGAATGAAACGTTTTGGTCAACATGAGGTCCCCTCGCTTATCGCTTATCGCTTAAGCGACTGTTAATCTTCCAGATTAAGGATGGGACGCAGCAGGTCGTAGACGGAGTGCACGTTGGTTCCCACGATAATCTGGACATTGGTGCCGTTCTTAAACAGGCCCTTGTCGATAGCCTTCTTGATGGTCTCTTCGTTGACCTTGTTGGGATCTTTGACTTCGACACGGAGACGAGTCATGCAGCAGCCCATGGTGTTGATATTGTCCTTGCCGCCAAGGCCGTTGATGATGTTCTGCACCATCTCCTGCTGTTTTGCGTCGACTTCCGGAGTTCCGGAGGACTCGAGAGCATTGTTGTCTCCGGAGACCTCTGCAGACCACTCTGCGGAACGGCCGGGCGTCATGAGGTTGAGTTTCTTGATCACCATCGCCAGAACGATGAACGAAACGGCGGCAAACACGATGCCCAAGACGATGTAAATCGGGAACTTGGTGACGCCCATTGGCAAAGGCAGGCCGAGCGTGAGCAGCTCGATGCCACCGTACATGTTAAGCAAGCGGACTCCCAGGACAAACAGGAGCATCTCGCCCAGTCCGTAGAACAGGCTGTAGGCAACCCAGAGAATCGGAGACGCGAACAGGATCATGAAGTCGAGCGGCTCAGTGATGCCGGAGAGCATGGCGGTGATGTAAATGGGCACCAGCATGGCTGCGACAGCTTTTCGATTCTCCGGACGGGAAGTCGCAATCATTGCGAGCACAGTGCCGAGGGTTACGAATTCCTTGCCAAAGCCGAACATGGCAAAGCGGACAGAGGGGTCGACTGTGGTGAGGGATCCGTCGGCGATATGGGGAAGCTCGGCATAGAAGATGTTTGCTGCGCCGGAAACACTCTGGCCGGCGACGACCGCCGTGCCGCCAATCGCGGAGTAGTCAAACGGCATCCACATAAAGTGGTGCATGCCGAGAGGTACGAGGACGCGGTTCAGGAAGCCGTAAATGAAAACGCCCAGACCACCCGAGGCTGCGATGAATGAAGAAGCGTTGCTGATGGCGTTGGCGATAGGGGGCCACACGATAGTCGCTCCGATGCCGAAGACAATGCTCAGCGGAACCATCGCCAGAAGGGCCAGGCGGGGTCCGCCGTAAATCCGGATATACTCCGATACCTTTACGTCGATCAGTTTGTTATAGAGCCAACCGCAGAAGCATCCGATGAGTACGCCGCCGAAGACGTTGACATCGGTAACTTGAAGACCCAGTACCGTTGCCTGGCCAGTGCCATACAGACCCATCGCGCCAGCTTTTGCCAGCTGATCGGTGAGCGTCAGGTAGGCGTTGTTGACATACAGGAACATGAGGTAACTAATAAGTCCAAACACTGCCGCGTTGGATTTTTGCTTCTTTGCGAAGCCTGCCGTAAGGCCGACTGCGAAAATCACCGGCAGGTTGCCGATCACCGCGGAGTTGGTTGCCGCGGAGAGCAGCGTGCCCAGATCTGCGACAACTCCGCTGCCGAGCGAGCATACCGTGGCGATGGCCAAAATGATGCCCGTCACCGAAAGGTACAAAATAGGGTCGACGATAACGCGGCCAAAGTTCTGGAAGGCCGTTTTGACTTTATCCATCTCTTCCCCTCTCCTAACTAATCTCGGGGGCTTGCCCCTTAGGCAGAGACGACACTCGCATACTTGCCGGCGTTGGATGTTGATGTCTACCTCTGTTTACTGGCTTCATGATAGTTAGAGTGTTCACAAAACATGTGGGACGGAACAAACGGTGCTTAAAACGAGCTCGGCTAGTCTTTTTCGCTGTTACCATCTTTCCATTTCGGCCAGCGGTATACATTTTTAGGCAAACGGCTTTGGGTGCGAACGGCTAGCCGTGTCTTGATTTGCCAGGTCCGTCTCTATTCGCATTGGGCTTGCGTGAAGTTTGGATATTGAGGAGACGTTCCGACTCTTGCCGTCCGGGCATCCTGGATGAAAGGAGGAGGGGCAGCCGGAAAAGGGATGAAATGTCCGGAATTGCGGGGTTGACACGCGCTCGGGTTGCTATGGCCCTCGATATGACGGCGGGGCGATGCCGTCGGCCTGTCCGCTTTTCCGCTCGGGCCTCTGCTCTCAGCCTCTCAAACATAATCTCGATCTGTAACAGGTGGACCCGATTTGGGCGGCTAGGTGTTACAGATTGAGATCTTTCGGCAGGACGGTCTCCGTTTGTCTAAATCTGTAACACGAGGGACGGATTTTGCCGAGTTGTTGTTACAGATTGAGATTATCTTGCAGGTGGGTCCCGTTTGTCTCGATTTGTAACATCTGGGGCCCATTTTGCCGAGTAACTGTTACAGATCTAGATCTTTCGGCAGACGGGATTGGTTTGTCTCGATCTGTAACAGTTAGGGTTGGTTTTGGTCTGTAATTGTTACAGATTGAGATTTTCCGCCGGGACGGTTTTGGTTTGTCTCGATCTGTAACAGTTGCTCGGCAAAATAGGGCCTAACTGTTACAGATTGAGACAAACCGACGGGCCGCTCCGCCCCATCCACCTGCCGCTACCTGCTGTCTGCCGATTTCCGTTGCACCACTGTGCTCCCATGCCATATCCTTTAGGCAACTACGCGGCATCATCGCCGCCGCGCCTACAAGAGAGGAATGTCCATGACCGCACCTGCATCCAAGCTGCTCCAGCCCATTACGGTTGGCCCCCTTGAGCTCAAGAACCGCATTATGTTCCCGCCGCTGACCACCGGCTACGAGGAGCGCGACGGTTCCATCGGCGAGCGCAGCCTGGCTTTTTACGAGCGTCTGGCCCGTGGCGGCGTGAGCTACATCGTCATCGGCGACGTCGCTCCCGTTATGACCGCGAGCCCCACGCCCAAGCTGGCGACCGACGCCCAGATCCCCACGTTTAAGGCACTGGCCGACGCTGTCCACAAGCACGGTGCCAAGGTCGCGCTGCAGCTGTTCCACCCCGAGTACGACGTGCCCGGCGTTGGCCGCATGGTCATGGGTTCCATGGCTGCCGCCAAGGCCGCGCAGGAGGCCAAGGCCGCCGGCGACGAGGAGACCTTTGCCGCCAAGATGGCCGAGTCCAACGAGATCCGCAAGCAGGCCTACGCCAAACTGCACCACGACATGCGGCACTTTGTGAACGAGGCCACCGTGGAGCAGCTCACCCAGATCAAGGAGGCCATCGCTGCCTCGGCCGCCCGCGCGCAGCAGGCCGGCATCGACGCCATCGAGGTTCACGGCGACCGTCTGGTGGGTTCGCTGTGCTCCGCCATCCTCAACAAGCGCACGGACGAGTACGGTGGCTCGTTCGAGAACCGCGTCCGTTATGTGCTGGAGGTCGTCGCCGCCATTAAGGAGGCCGCACCGCAGCTGATGGTGGAGTACAAGCTCCCCGTGATCATGGAGAACCCCGACGGCACGCCGCGCGGCAAGGGCGGCCTGCAGCCCGACGAGGCCTGCGAGTTCGCCAAGCTGCTCGAGGGCGCCGGCATCGACATGATTCAGGTGGCGCAGGCAAACCACACCGGCAACATGGGCGACACCATTCCGCCCATGGGCGCCATGCCCTACAACTGGACGCTGCCCGTAGCCGAGCGCGTCAAGGCCCTGGTCTCCGTGCCGGTGGCAACCGTCGGCCGCGTTGTCTCGGTCGAGGCCGGCGAGAAGATCCTGGAAGATGGTTCGGCAGACATCGTCGCGTACGGCCGCTCGCTCATGTGCGACCCCGACATTGCGCTCAAGGCCGCCACGGGTGAGCCCATCCGCGAGTGCCTCAACTGCAACAAGGGCTGCGTCGACGCGATCCAAAACCGCCAGTACATCTCGTGCGTGCTCAATGCCGAGAACGGCGACGAGGCGACCATCGCCATTAAGCCGGGCGAGGGCGACAAGAAGATCGCCGTGGTGGGCGGCGGCATTGCCGGCCTGGAGGCCGCGCGCGTAGCGGCCAAGCGCGGCTACGACGTGACCGTCTACGAGGCGAGCGACCATCTGGGCGGCCAGATTGTGCTGGCGGCCGCGCCTCCGCGCAAGGACGAGATCATGCGCTCGGTGGAGTACTACGAGAAGATTCTGCCCGGCCTGGGCGTGAAGGTTGAGCTCAACCACGCCGCTAGCCCCGCGGACCTCAACGCCGCCGACGCCGCGATTGTGGCCGTGGGCGCGCACGACGTGGTCATTCCCGTTCCGGGTGCCGACTCGGAGAAGGTCGTCTCGAGCTGGGACGTGCTGGCCGGCAAGGTGGAGCTCAGCGGGCGCGTCGCCGTCATTGGCGGTGGCCTGGTGGGCACCGAGACTGCCGAGTACCTGCTGCAGCACGGCTGCGAGGTGGCGATCGTCGAGATGCTCGACAAGATTGCCGCAGGCGAGTCCGAGACCATTCTGCCGCTGATTATGAGCGATTTTGCCGAGCATGGTGTTGAGCAGCATGTTAAGACCCGTCTGACCGCCATTACCGACGAGGGCGTGGAGGCCGTCCGCACCACCGAGGACGGCGCCGAGGAGCCGGTGAAGATCGCCTGCGATTACGTGGTGATGGCCGTGGGCTCCAAGGCCAACGCGTTTGA
>ERZ840371.2302-NODE-2302-length-17523-cov-2.741470_pt1 | contig 17523 bp, 7 predicted proteins | sample MGYA00519937_ERZ840371 | MGnify/ENA primary metagenome ERZ840371 (study PRJEB31850, sample SAMEA3708873) | human gut metagenome | biome: human gut; feature: human-associated habitat; material: faeces | place: China | collected 2014 ... | reverse complement strand
GGAAAGAAATGAATATCCGGTAATTCTCGGAAAGAATGTTCCTGTTATTAAGGAGATATATGATCCGTTGACGGGTTTGCGTAATGGCACGATTACTCCGAATGCTCCGGTCGTTATTACAGGTGAAAACCTGTGTCTATCTTCACTTGGAACTATTTACCTGGGTCTTTCTCCCGTCTCCGATAAGGGCACATTGATACATGTTAAAAGAGTGTTTAAGTATACCGACACAGAGGTGTTGGTGATCCTGCCTAATTTGGAGCCGGGAGAATACTCCCCGGTAATGATGATTCATACTGGTGATAAGGTAGATTTTACCTATACGTTGCCGGTATCGTGGAAGGTGCTTGATGAAAGGTATGTGAACCTTTTTGTAAGAAGAAGCTGTAGCGATTTGATTTGATATTCTTTAAGCTTGGAATAAAAACATAGAGATATTTGAACGTTGAATATGAAAAAAACGTATCTTTTGAAGGTGAACAAGTGACATATAGTATTGTGTATATGTCCTCCTTCCTCTTTTTATCTTGTGAATGCGGAGTACTTTAGGTGGCTCCGCATTCTTTTTAGGTTCTGATTCGTACAGAAGTGAAACTCGTTACGCTTTATTCCGGACAAAAAGTAACCGGAATGATTCTTTTAGTGACAGAGGCTTTTCCGAAAATATCCAAATAGACTCCGGATGCATAATATGCAGAATATACATCCATGTTTTTTGCATAAAACAAGCTGTATATGCAATACGTATGCAAGAAACTATACTTCTTTCACAAAGGAACTATGGATGGGACGCGAACAATCTATAGATGGGACATGAATAATCTATATATCTGATGCGAACTATCTATAGATGGGAGACGAACGGTCTATATATGGAAGACAGACCATCTGTTTTCAGCTTACAGACCGTCTGTTTTTCTTTTATTAGAGTTGTATGTATTTCTGTATTGCACTGTCAGCCAGTGAAATGCCGATATTCGCTCGTTTCTTTTTGTTCTTCCCTGCAACGGGACGGAAATATGGCATTCTCGTTATGCATAAAAAGCAAAGTGTTAAAATGAAACTATTGAGTAGGTAGAATAATATAAATTCACCGATAGAATAGTTTATAATTAGTTACGGGCTACAGGCACGAATAATAGGTGCCTTGTAGCCCGTAATTAATAGTATGGATGCGTCAGGTGGTTGAGACTGCTTAATGGGAATCCTTAAAGATAGACTTTGCGATACCCATTTCCAGTCCGCGCAGTTCTGCCAGTCCGCGCAGGCGGCCGATGCAGGAGTATCCCGGATTGGTTTTCTTCTTCAGGTCGTCCACCATCTGGTGTCCGTGGTCGGGACGCATGGGGATGGATACTTGTCTCTTCTGTTGCAGTTCGAGGAAAGCTTTCATGACGTGATACATATCCACATCACCTTCCAGGTGGTTGGCTTCGTAGAAGTTGCCTTCTGCGTCACGCTGTGTGCTGCGGAAGTGGACGAAGTTGATACGGTCACCGAATTGCTTCATCATGCCTTCCAGGTCGTTGGAGCTGCTTACACCGAGCGAACCGGTGCAAAGACAAAGTCCGTTGCTCTTGTTGGGAACGGCATCTATCAGTGCCTGGAAATCGGCAGCGCTGCTCATAATGCGCGGCAGGCCGAGGATGGAGCAGGGGGGATCATCCGGATGGATAACCAGCTCTACACCGGCTTCGTCGGCAACCGGAGTGATTTCCTGCAAGAAGTAAATCAAGTTGGCACGCAGCTTTTCAGGTGTGATGTCTTTGTAGCGGTCGAGTTCCTGCTGGAATTGCTCCAGTGTGAAGCTCTCTTCCGAACCGGGCAGTCCGGCAATCATGTTGCGGATAAGCAGTTGCTTGTCGGCATCCGTCATTTGCTCAAAACGAGCTTTGGCCTTGGCCTTCTCTTCGTCAGTGTAGTCGTTTTCGGCACCGGGGCGCTTCAGCAGGAAGAGGTCGAAGGCGATGAAAGCGGCACGTTCGAAACGCAGGGCGCGGCTGCCGTCGGGCAGTTCGTAAGCGAGGTCGGTACGCGTCCAGTCCAGTACAGGCATGAAGTTGTAGGTTACGATGTTTACGCCACACTTACCGAGATTACGCAAGCTTTCTTTATAGTTATCGATGTATTTCTGGAAATTTCCTGTCTGAGTCTTGATATGCTCGTGTACAGGCACGCTTTCTACTACTGACCAGCGCAGATCGACAGCTTCGATCATTTCTTTGCGCTTCATGATTTCTTCTACAGTCCACACTTCACCGTTCGGGATGTGGTGCAGGGCGTTCACGATACCGGTTGCTCCGGCTTGTTTGATATCCCACAGGCTGACGGGATCATTAGGACCGTACCAGCGCCAGGTTTGTTCACATAATATCATAATGAATGGGTTTATGAGTTAGTATTAGATAGAGAAGGCGTCAAAACCACCGTCTACTACCGACAGGGCACCTGTCACGAAGGAGGAAGCATCACTGATGAGGTAGTGAATGGTTCCGAACAATTCTTCCGGTTCAGCAAAGCGTCCGCATGGGGTGTGGGCGATGATAGTCTTTGCACGGTCCGTATAAGATCCGTCCGGATTGGTCAGCAGGGCACGGTTCTGGTTGGTCAGCAGGAAACCCGGAACGATGGCGTTTACACGGAGTTCAGGACTGAATTTGGTGGCTAGTTCCGTTGCCATATAGCGGGTGTAGTTGGCAATGGCGGCTTTGGCGGAACCATAACCTACCACGCGTGTCAGAGGACGCAGTGCTGATTCGGAACAGAAGTTTACGATCACACCTTTCTTATTCTTTGCCATAACATCTACAAATGCCATGGTAGGCAGAATGGTACCGAAGAGATTGAGGTCAACTACTTTCTTGAAAGCGTCTACATCCAAGTCGAGTACCGTCTTGTCCGGAGCAATGGTGGCGCCGGGCATATTACCGCCGGCAGCGTTCAGCAAAATGTCGATGGTGCCGAAGCGTTCCAGGATAGCTTTCTTGTTTTCTTCCAGTATCTCCTTGTTCAGAACGTCCGTTACCAGGAACAGGGCTTCCGTCTTCTGGTTGAGCTCTGCTTCCAGTTCTTTACCGATTTCTTCTACACGGTCGAGAATTACGATTTTTGCGCCTTGCTCAGCGAGGTAGTTGGCAATACTTTTACCCAGAATACCGCAACCGCCGGTGACGATAATCACTTTGTCTTTAATGTCGAATAAGTTTTTCATGTCTTTTTCTTTTATAAAAATGATTCTAATATCTCTGTGCTACAAAAATAGTGGAAAAGTAGTTTGCTCACCATACAAAACGTCTCAAAAAGATGAACTACCGTCTCAAAAAGTCCTAATTATTGCTTAAGAGCCTCTTTTCTTGCCAATGCTTCCAGATAATAATAGTCGGCATAGTTGATGGGTACATCAATTTCATCACCTCCTGGATGGTGTCCGGTGGAATGGAGGAGCAGGAAGCCATAAGTTGTTCCCGGCTCGGCCTGATAGTGCCGGTTGAGGCTGTCCACTATCTTGTCGGCAATGCTTTGGTAGCGGTTGCCATCTTCTGCTGAAACGTAAGTGCGGAGTTCATACAGGGCGGAAGCCATGATGGCGGCAGCCGAGGCGTCGCGGGGAATGTCGGGGATGCCGGGAGCTTTCATGTCCCAGTAGGGAACCAGGTCTTCCGGCAGGTTGGGTAGGCCGAAAAAGAAATCTGCAATGTGGCGTGCCTGTTGCAGGTATGCGGGGTTTTTGGTGAAGCGGTAACACATGGTATATCCGTATAGTCCCCATGCCTGTCCGCGGCTCCAGAAGGAATCGTCGGCATAGCCTTGTGCGGTTTGTCTGGCGCGTACTTCACCGGTTTCTGGATCGTAATCTACTACGTGGAAAGAAGAGTAGTCCGGGCGGAAATGATTCTTCATAGTTGTATTGGCATGATTTACGGCAACCTTCCAGTAGATGGAATCTCCGGTTTCCTGTGTAGCCCAGAATAGCATTTCCAGGTTCATCAGGTTGTCGATGATTACCGGAAACTTCCATTTATCGCGATTATGATCCCACGAACGGATGCTCTTTACTTTCTTATTGTAGCGGGTAATCAGGGTTTTGGCGCTTTGCAGCACCACATCTTTGTAAGAGCGTTCGCCTGTCAGCTGGTAGGCTTTGCCGAAACTGTTGTTCATCATGAAACCGAGGTCGTGAGTGCCTTTGTGCCATTTGGCTTCTTCTATCAGCCAGGTATTGCTGATGGCCTGCTGCCGCCAGAAATCATCGTTTGTATAGGCGTATACCTGCCATAATGAACCGGGAAAGAAGCCTGAGCACCAATCGTGAGGATGTATCATCCGCAGCGAACCGTCTTTGTTGATGCTACGGGGAATTACACGATGCTTGCATTGATTGTCTGCCTCTTTTCGGGCCTTGGCAGCACACTGCATGGCAAATTGCAGTTGTCCGCAGGCAAAGGCATAGGCATTGTCCACATCATCGGCTTCCATCCATAACAGGTTGAAACGGTCTTTCCAGTCGATGATGCGATGGGTTTTATAGAGCTTCAGATAATCTTTGCGTTCGGGGTTCAGCAGGAAAGTGCGGTACAGGTCTTTGCAGAATTCCTGTTGCTTGTATTTCCATTCACTGATCTGCTGGTACGGCCAGACTTTGACGTCTTTTCCAACGTATGGTACCAGAAAGTCCATGGCTTTGTAGAAGCTTCGTCCGTCTTCGGAGGTTGCATTATCAATGGAAATCCCGATCTTCCGGGCCATCATGAAGATGTCAATGAAATGAGACAGATTGAATTGTGAGTAACCGAAAGCGAGAGTGCGGCGTAGTTCATGCGGTTGTTTGCCGTCCGGCTCTATCTGGGTGAAGAGGCGCTTCCGGGGAATGGCATTGATGACTTCCCGGGCTACTTTCATGTTTCCTGCGTACATGGCAAAGGCTATCACTTGTGCATCATGCGCCGTGCTATGGTTATTGGCCTGACGGGCTTCTTCCTGTCCCTGCGGACTATTCAGTATCCACGTCAGCAACTTGCCGAACCAGGTTTTCAGCTGCTTGGCATCCTTGGGCGTAAAGGCTTCCGACTTCTCTAACAACTGTACGGCATCCAGCATCTCTACGAATGAATAAGTGTCTATGACGCCGTAACAACGTCCCTTATTGTTGTTGTGTCCCGGTATCATCTGGGCATACTCCAGGTTTGGATTCATACGCGTATCTTTATTAAAGAACCATACGCGGATAAGTTCCGTTGCCTTTTGGGCATATTTCTCGTCGCCGCTAAAGTACCAGGCAAGGGCAAGAGTAGTTACACGCTGAGCTGTTTCTCCGAGGCGGTTGCGATCCAGCTTGTCCAGTTCGGGGTTCGACTTGCCGTCATGGCTGATGTAAGGCAGGCCATCGGGTTTGGAGGGATCGGGCCAATAATAGCGTGCTTGACTCATGTAGTCGTGCTTGTCTCCGCTACCGGGTGTCTTCTCTTTCAGCATGACGGACAAGGGGCGCACATCCAGTAGCTTGTCGGCACCTGAAATCAGCTCCTGATAGGCGGCCGAAAAGTACGGTTGATGTAATGATTGTTTTACTCTCTCCAGATGTTTCCCATCCCAGATGGACTGTGCATGTATACTGACTACTGCGAGCAACAAACTGGTAATAACTAAGCAAATTTTAGCTCTCATGGTGTTTTTGTTTTGAAGTTAATAAAGTTTCCTGAGCTTTATACCGTTCAGAAAGCTTTTTCCATTCCGAACAGGGAAGCGTATTTCAATTTTATTCCGAAAGTTTGTAATATTGTATCTTTTCCGTAGAGCATGGAAATAACCGCTTTCGCGGCAAGGAGAAAAGTTCTCTTCAACGCTCTCACCATTGATAACTATGTCGAAGATATTTTCACGGCTCTCTACACCGGATTCCCGGCCCAACTGGTAAACAGTTGCTGCATTTTCGCGGAAGATATCTGTAAAAAGAAATTCTACTTCGTAGACTCCGTTGGGAACATCGAAACAATACCCTTCAATTTCGTTGCGAAGAGTTTGAAACAATGGGCCATCGTGGGTATTCTCAACCTGTGTCTGGCTATTTTTGCTTTCTCCGCCGATATATCCCCAACTGCTTTCAGTGTAGGGCTGATCGGGTAGCCACGTGAGCTGGCTTTCATCGGAAGTATAGAAACAGTTGCTGCCTACATTTACGGCAAGTTCCAGATTCCGTAAGTTTGTTTCATTCAGATTTGCAGGGATAGGGGTGAAATTGATGTGGAGGGCATCTTCTATCATGGAGATGCTTTGATCTGACTCTTTGTTTTCAGCTTGGGCGGAGATAAAGTGCTCTTTCCGGCTGAATGGTACCTGGAATGTAACTGTATAATTCTCTGTTTTCTGTTTGCCTAAGGATTTTCCGTCAATGAAGAGTTCCACTTCCGGAAGATTGGTATATACCTTGACGGGTAGCGGAACCGGAGCCTTTCCATGTTGTACACCGCTACGGTGCGTCCAGTCACGGCTGGCAATGTGTAACACGGGAATGTCTTGACGCCAGGCGGCTTTATAGTAATAGTACACGTCTTTTGGACTGCGGTCTGAGTATACCAGTCCTTTATTGTTGATGCGCGGCATAGATTCATCACGCAATGCAGAAGAGAAATCGATAAAGTTCCAGTGAGTTCCGCCACAAATATACGGCGTTTCTTCCAATACCGGTAAGTAGTGTTCCAGGTATTTCTGCTGGTACTCGATACTGAAATCAAAAGCGTGCGGTTGCAGCGAATGTAGACGCTTGTCAGATCCGGCACCGTATTCGCTGACAATCATCGGATGGGAAGGGCACTTTTTGTGTTGCTCTGTCAGAAAACGTTCGAAGCCTGTGAGGTCTCCTCCATACCAGCCTTGGTAAAGATTCCAACCGACAATATCGGTGATGTTACCCAGTCCTACCTCATTGTAGCTGTTGCTGCCATGAAAAGCCATAGTGCTGACACGAGTGGAATCTTCTTCTTTCAGAACTTTCTCCAAACGATTGGCCAGTGACAGTGTCCGTTCCAGCACGGGTTTCAGTTCCTCTTCTTTTTTATAGCGGCGCTGGGTGACGAGTAATATCTCATTCATGTATCCCCAGGTGATGATGGAGGGGTGGTTATAGTGCTGGCGTATCATTTCTCGCAGATTGTTTTCGCAGTTTTCTGCATAGCCGGGAGTGTCGGGCACAATATCAATAATGGGTATTTCTTCCCAAGCCAGCATACCGAGTTTGTCGCACATTTCCAACAGAGCGTCATCTTGCGGATAATGGGAGATGCGGATGAAGTTGGCACCCATCTCTTTCATTAACTTCATGTCACGACGGTGCATTTCGTCTGTCAGGGCAACTCCGATGGGTTTTTGGTCCTGATGGCGGCAAATACCGCGTAATTTATAAGGTTTTCCGTTGAGGGAGAAGCCGGTCTTACCATCGAAGCTAAACCAGCGGAAGCCTGTATGGTGATTACTGTGGTCTAGGATGGCTTTTGTTTTTTTATCGCGCAGAATGCTTTCTACTCTGTAGAGATGAGGAGCCTCGGGTGCCCATAATCGGGGGGACAGAATAGGGGCGGTTTCGGTGCGGAAAGAGTATAATTCTCCACCTTTTATCTGGATAGACTGTTTCTGGGTCTGGGCAATACTTCCATCGGGATTGTAGATGATATGTTCCAGTTCAAGAGATGCTTTCTGTTTTGCATCGTTCTTTATCTCTCCGCGAATAAGTATTGTGCCTTTTTCTTCGGATACTTGCGGGGTACTGATAAATATTCCTTCTGAACCATAGTTCGTCAAATGGAAATGTTGTTTGGGTACGGCTGTAAGCCATACATCCCGGTAGATACCGCCGAAGAATGTAAAGTCGGCAGAGATGGGGGGAATATCCTGTCGGGCATTATCTACATGGATAGCGAGGGAATTAGGAGCGTCAAATGAACAGAATGGGGTGATATCGAATGTGCAGGCAGTATATCCACCGTTATGCTCACCTATTTTCCGTCCATTCATGTAGATGGTAGCGGCCTTACTGGCTGCATCCAGTTTCAGGAATACCTGTTTGGTTTGCCAATTTTGCGGCAATGTCAGCGTACGGCGATACCAGCCTGTTCCCTGGTAATACTTTTTTTCTGTATATGCATCCGTATTCCATGTGTGCGGGAGATGTATGCTGTTCCACGCACTGTCATCATAGGTTGCTGAAGCGGCAGCTTTGCATTCTCCCTGATAGAATTTCCAACTGTCGTTGATCGTTTTGCTCTCATGTTGTGCGTATACTTTGGGGAATAGGAACAGAATAGCAGGTATCAGGATCAGGTATGTCCCGATTCGATATTTTTTCTCTTTGCTCATGGTATATTTATTGTTGGTTTATTAGCTGAAAAAGAAAGGAGGCAGTTACCAGGCCGGTTATGCCAGTTTCTGCCTCCAAACCTTCATTCAATCTTTTTACTTATATCCTTCGAAAACTAATCAAAAAAGCTGTCTTTTTTACCATCCGTAATTTTGTGGAATACGTCCGTTGGCCAGTTCTATCACATTCTGATGGATGGGATAGAGGTAGAGTTTGTCTGTCCATTGTCGGTTTTCTACTTTCGTACGCGTGTAGTAAGAAGTTGGTTCGCCCGGAGTCTTGTCTTTTGAACCCTTCATGTTCATTCCGTAGAAACGTGTCTGGTCGCAACCTATTCTGTCCTTGTCACCGCAGATCATCCAACGACGGATGTCGAAATAGCGTTGTCCCTCGCAATAGAGCTCTACATAGCGTTCGTGCTGTATGGCATCGAACTGCTTGTCGTAATTGCCGATTATGCCGGTCTTGATGCCGTTATCGTTCATGGTCTGATAGCCTGGGATGCCTGCGCGTTCGCGTACCATGTCGATATACTTGATGATGTCCGGATTACTCGGATCTGTTTCATTGAGTGCTTCGGCATAGAACAGATAGAATTCGGCCAGACGATAGATGATGGAAACACGTTTCCAACTCTGAGTATCGCCGCTGGCATGATTTACGGTACGGTTCTTAAATTTCCCCAGCATATACCCGGTTTTCACGTTGTCACCGTTGGAAAGGTCGTTTCCGCCACCTGCAGAGAAATCTACGATGTAGTTGGGATTACCATTCATCCATTTCTTGAACCAGCTTCTTCCCTGATATACAACGCTTGCGTAGAAACGCGGTTCACGGTTGGCATACATGTTGGAGATATTCTGGTCTGTCTTCTTGTCTTTATAGTCGGGGTCGTAGCAATGGTTTTCTACAGCACCGAATCCGGTTTCGTCATAACCACTGTTTGGGTCATTGATGGCGAGGCCGTTGCCCATGAAGAACATGTCTACAGCATCCTGAGACGGGCCGATGGTACCATAGCATGAGTTCACGTCACGCGGGTTAGTACGTTTCTCCATCTTGTACTGGTCGGAGTAGCTGTTGTTGGTACTGCACCACAGGATTTCTTCATTGTACACCTGGAAAAGGTTGTATACAGAACGGTCGGGTTGCTCTACTCCGTTTGCCATCACGCGATAGAGAGCGTGGTGTTGCGCTTCAGCATAGTCTATCAGATCCTTTACGCGGTCTCTGGCAGTTACCCATTTTTGCGGATCCTTACTCTGTGGGAAGATGTATTCACCTTTAGAGTTCTGCAACTTCTGCAGTCCCTGGTAATATTCGGAACCATCGCCACCATTGAATAACTTGGAGGCAGCATACATCCACAACTTGGCGCGTAGTGCTTTGGCCACTACGATAGTGGGGCGTACTACTTCATTGGTGTTGAAGTTGTATGTATTGTCCGCGTATGATGTGATGACTGATTCGGGCAATTTTGACTGTGCGGGGTCACATAGAGGAGCCAATATGCCATCAATGTGGTTCACCATTTCGTCTACAGTAGCGCGGTCGTAGTCCGTTATGTGCGGTTCGGCAGCGTCGTCTATCTCCGTCACGATGCAGGCAGGGCCATAAAGCTCGAACATGGAAAAGTAATAATAGGCTATCATGAATCGGCATTCGTCTTTCATGCGGGCTATTTCTTCGGCAGTCAGCTTGTTAGTACTGCTGGGGTCGCCTACACCTTGGTCGTGGGCGCGTTCAATGAAGATCATAGCTTGGCGTATGTCTTTGTAGAAAGTAGCCCAGCGATGATAACTTCCGCTGGCTGCCGTGAAACCTGCCATCATGACGTCGCGTGAACTAGCTTTTTCTGAAGCGATTTCACCGCAGAGGTTTGACCATGGATTTTTGAAGGCGTTAACTTCTGATCCGGTTTCTGAATATTCCATCAGATTGCGGTAGATGACCCCGTACCAGTTTCGGGTATAGGTTGCATTGTCCCAAACTTGATCGACTCCCAGACTGGCGTTGAACTCGCCTGATATGTCAAGATAGTCTGAACAAGATGCTGTGCTGAATGCAAGGACGGCAGAGCCGACGGTTGCGTATAGTAAATTTTTCAGTTTCATATCGTTTATTAATTAGATGTTTAGAATGTAACTTCTGCTCCAAAGGTCCAGGTGCTGGAGATGGGGTATTTGGCGCCTGAGTTTGCATCGCCCAGTTCCGGATCCCAATACTTCACGTGATCCCAAGTTTTTAGGTTAGTACCTTGCACGTAAAGGCGCAGGTTGGTGAGACGCAGTGACTTCAGTTGCTTCTTGTTGAACTGGTAACCGAATTCCACGTTCTTCAAGCGGATGAAGCTGGCGTCGCGATACCACCAGGTACTCGCTTGCAGGTTGTGTGCAAAGGTATTGTTACGCAAGCGAGGGTAGAGCACGTTGTCGTTGTAGGGGTCGGATGCTTTCCAGCGGTTCATAGCCTCCATACGCGCAGAAGAAGCGTCCTTACCTTGGTTGAACGGCATGAAGTTGGATGCTTTGCTCATCAGGTTGATGGAACAGCCCGTCACGCCTTGGAAGAAGATACCGGCGAAGAATCCTTTCCATTCGGCATTCAGTGAAAGACCGTACACACTGCGCGGGGTCTTGTCCAGATGACCATTACGGTAGGTCTTGTCATCGTCGTTGATAAGTCCGTCCTCGTTTAAGTCGCGGTACTTGATATCACCGGGTGCCACAGCAGCTCCCGGGTCGGCTATGCCGGGTTTCAGTTGGTAGCTTTCGGCACCGCTCACAGGATCAATGGTGATGTTGAAATCATCGGGTGTATAAAGACCGTCGGCAATGTAGAGGTAAGGAGTCCACAATGACATACCTGTGAGATCCTGGTAGCTGTATCTATGTTTGATTTCATCTGTTTCTACAATCTTGTTCTTGGCATACGTATAGTTGGCACGGAATGTCAGATTCAGGCCACCCACATGCTGTTTGAAAGTCAGGTTCCCATCTACACCTTTGTTACTTACGATACCATAGTTCTGAGTTGGGTTGGATTGTAAACCGCTCATAGAAGGAACCGTATTACGGGTAATCAGGATGTCTTTACGACGGTTGGAGAAGTAGTCCATGGAGAGGTCCAATTGTCCGTTCAGCAAGCCGAGGTCGAAACCGATATTGGTTTTATCCTCAATCTCCCAACGCAGGTTGGCGTAGTAGGCACGGTTTTCGCTCAATCCGCCGAACCAGTTCTGTGCATTACCATTAGAGATGCCTGAGATACCCAGGTTAAGACCGCCGGCATCGGTATTCATGGCTTCCTGATAAGGGAAACGAGTTTCACCTAACTGATCGTTACCGGTCCGTCCGTAGGATGCACGTAACTTCAGTGTACTGATTACTTTCTGCACAGGTTCGAAGAACTTTTCATGGCTCACATACCAGGCTCCACCCACAGCAGGGAAAATACCCCAACGGTGTCCCGGAGCGAAATTCTCACTACCTGTCATACCGAAGCTGCCTTCGATGGTGTAGCGGTTGTCGTAAGTATAAGAACCGCGTCCTACGACGCTTTGCTTACGGTAAGGAAGCAGGTTGAGTCCGCCAACGTTTTGTTTTTGAGTTTCCTTTTGGTTGTATAGCAGCAAGCCTGTAACATCGTGCTTGTCGCTGAAGTTACGCTTATAGTTGAGGGACGCCTCAATGTATATTTTCTTGTTACCACCGGATGAACCGCTTGAGGGGTTACTCAATGCCGAGCCTGACTCCAGTGACTTGAATATCAGGTTGCCATCGGCATCACGTCCGGTAGCTGTAAAAGTAGCGGGTGACATAGTACGGTTGACATACTGGTTGGAGTTGGCATCGAAACTGACACTACCTCTTATAGAAAGTCCCTTTGTGATGAAATCCAAGTCTTGTTCTAGCAATACCTTGCTTTGGAATGTAGCGTCCCAACTTTTACTGTATCCACTGAAGTAGAGGAAGTTGTAGGGGTTTTGACGAAGACCTGAATTATCATAGTTAGGATGTTGTGCAGCTGAACCGTCAGAATAGATTTGCGGATAGAGGTGTACAGGTTGCAATGTCATACCACCGAAGATGTCACCGGCTGTTTTGGAGGGAGCCACACGGTTGATATACTGTCCTGACATATCTACGGACATACGGGTAGTCTTGCTCAATTCGAAGTCAATATTGGAACGAAGGTTATAACGGTCGAAACTGATGTTTGAATCGTAATCGGCGTTCTTCTTCTCCTTGTATACACCGTCTTGTGTGTAGTAGGCACCTGATACGAAGAAGCGTACGCGGTCACCACCACCACGGAAGTTAATGGTGTAGCGCTGGCTGCTGGTGTGATCACGTAGCATACTCATCCAGTCTGCATCCGGATATAGATCAGGATCTACGCCGCTACGATATTTTTCCAGATCAGCGTCGCTCACCGGTGCTGTATAGTTGGCGCGCGGGTTACCGTTGCTATTCCAATCTGCTTCGTTGTATAGGCTCAAATAGTCGTAAGAACTCATGAGGTTGGGCAGGCGGAGCGGTGTCGAGTAGCCGTATTCTGCTGACATACTGACAACTGTTTTTTGTGATTTACCACGTTTGGAAGTAATCAATACCACACCGTTAGCACCTTCGGCACCATACACGGCCGTTGCGGCGGCGTCTTTTAGGATAGAGAATGTTTCAATTTCGTCCACATCGATATCGTTCATCTTACGGGGTACACCGTCCACCAGTACCAATGGGTCTGTTCCACCGGCATACGAACTGATACCACGGATAAATTGTGCGTCATCCCAACCCGGTTCGCCCGAACGTTGTACGGCAATCAGACCTGACAGCTTACCGGCGATGTTGTTGGTAAGGTTGGCACTCTTTACACTCAATTGAGCTGGTCCTACGGTGGACATGGAGCTTACTACGCTCTCTTTCTTCTGTTTACCATATCCCACAACTACTACTTCTTCCGTAGCGATGGCATCCATCTCCATTCGGAGGTTGAAGGTGGTTTCATCAGCTTTCACTCTGTGTTCTATACTGACAAATCCAATATAGCTGAATTCCAGTACTTCGCCGGGAGCAGCTTCGATGGAGTATCGTCCTTCGACGTCACTGATAACACCACGATTGGTAGTACCTTGTACTCTGACGGTGGCACCGATGATAGGGTCACCATTGGAATCGGTCAGCAAACCGCTGATGCGTTGTTTTTGTTGCTGTACAGCCTCAATGCTGTTAGCTTCGTCAGCAGCATTGGCACGTAGGATGGCAGGCTGGGCTACCAAACCAAGGGCAAACATGGCTGCTATGTAATATCTTTTTTTCATATATCTATACTTAATTGTTTATCTATACTTTAAGAAAGTCTATCATTCACCCATTTCGTATGGGGGGAGTTCGTCCAAAGCTTTCACCCATAGTTCATTCGGGCTGGTGCTGGTTTCTACAGTCATCACCATATATTTTCCGGATGGCCAGGTGGCATTGGCGTTGAAGTTGCCGTCACTGGCATATTTGATATAATCGCCGCCTTCTTTTGCGGTATAGGCTCCGGGGCCTTTCCATTCCAGTCCCCATCCCTTCTGTCCGAAAAACTTAAAGTTGACCCCGTTGACATTCTGTCCAACAAGTAGTATCAGTTCATATTTGGTATCGGTGAGCGGAACCAGATTGAATGCTTTGTCCGTATTCCAGTTTATGTTGTTTTGGGCATATGACGGGAATCCTATCTTATCATTACCAATCACCCACATAGCGGTAGCATTCTGTGTATTTGATGAAGAAGCTTTCTCCAACTGTTCCATCATAATTGCATTCATGCCTTTGTTCAGAGTGAGTTTATACTTGCCGTCTCTTCCGCGGAAATGGAGCAGAGTTTCGTCTTCCTTCACGAGGTCAAACCAAGTGGGGTTCTTCCAATAATCAGCATATTCTTCTTTGACACCGCTGATTTTGATGATATCATCCTTCTTAAATTCGGTTTCGATGTAGAAAACATTGCCCGACCCATCGAATTCCAGGAACTTATTCTGCGTGTCGAAACGTACACCGAATTTTGGGAATGGGCTACCTTCGAAAGTCAGGGTATTGAATGTGATTTCATACTTGCCGTCTTCACCGTAACCTGTGTTTTCAAAGCCAATATTCTTGGTGGCATTGAGGACAATTTTTCCATTGTCCATACCAAATTTCAGTTCATTGCCCTGCAAATAAGGATTACCTGTTCCATCGGAATAAGCTGGTGCTACGATAGATGCTTCCATGTCGAGTGGGAAAGCCTCACGTGCTTTGTATTCATATTCTTTACCTGGAACGGGAGTCATGGTATATTCCTTGCCATTGGCAGCCACAAGTTTCAATGTTTGATATTTTGGACGCTCTATAGCAACGGTCATTTCCTTACTGTCATTGCTGAAACGTTCATTTTGGATGCGCAGTATAACCTTTGCTTCTCCGTCAGGCGTGTTTTTCTGGTAGGGAGCCAGCACTTTTCCACTGTATTTTCCGTCGGCTTTCAGACTGTAGAAGGCTTCGGATACCATTTCTTCTCCATAATAGAGCTGAACTTTGGCCTGGTTGATTTTCACGCCTCCGCTTTTCACCTCAAAGTCGAAGGTGATACTATCGCCCATGTAGGCTTTTTCAGTGCCTGCAAAGGATACGATAGTCGAGCTGCCATGATCATCGAACTGGTCAATCTCATCTTTGCATGATGTCATACCTATAAGGCTGAGTGCCATCATGCCGAGCAAAAATCGATTTCTCATAATTTATAAATTTAAAATTAAAAAAGTGATTTATTATGTTTGAATCTCTGTTATTTCCACTTGAAAGAGTTTACTGAGCGCGGCTGCAGAGTGCAACTTGCCGAGTGCTTCTTACCGGCGTCATCGGGGGCGGTAAGTACAATGTTCTTGTCCGAACTGCTTTTGTTGATGATGACAAAGGCATAACTTCCGTCTGTATTCTTGAAAGCACTGTAGGCTATGTCATTGTCTGTGTAGCCGCTTGTACCAATTCGTATGGCACCGGGTCTTACCACTGCCGACAGGTGGCAGATCATATAGTAGTGCGAGTTCATGTAGATAGTTTTAAGATCACTCATGTTTAGGTCTACAGCCCCGAAGCAGGTTTGACATCCGCCGGGGCGGTTAGGTTGTCCACCATTGTTACTGGGTATGCTTCCGTTGAAGTCTGTTTCAAGCATCAGGTTCCAGATGGTCACTGCACTGCAATAGTTATTGATGGTGCCTATACCGATACTTTCCATATTAGAAAGGAGAGTTTTGGTCAAGTCGTGTCCGTTATTCCAGGTGCCGATAGACGATTCTGTGAAAATCAGGTCCTTCTCGGGAGCTCGTTGGTAGACGTTGAGCAGTTCGCTGCGATTACCTCCATAATCATGGTAGGCTGCTCCTGCTATATACTTAGCGGCTTCGGAATCGTTGTATATCTGGTAGGGATAACCGTTTTGGTCGCTTTTGTTATCATAATTGTAGTTGTGGTCGTAAGCGTATATTTTGGTGGAAAGTCCAGCAGCCTCAAAAGCAGGACCCAGTACTTTCACAAAATCACGTTGTTCTTTCCATTCCATCACCAGTGAGGCTGAGTTCTTGTTGTTGAGTGGTTCGTTCTGTATGGTGATGGCATTGATGGGAATACCAGCTGCCTGAAATGCCTGTATCCACTTCACAAAATAGGTGGCATAGTCAGCATAGTATTCGGGTTTTAGTTGTCCTGCGGTGTATTCCCGATTTTGGTAGACAGGGTATTTCCGGTAGTCTTTCATCCATAAGGGACAAGTCCAGGGTGAACCCAGTATGCGGATGTCCGGGTTGATAGCAATAATCTCCTTTAAGATAGGTATTACGTAATCTGTTTCTTCTGAAGTCAGAGCAAAGTTTTCTATACCCGGTGTGTCACAACAGGTGTATTCTTTCAAGGAGAAGTCGGAACAGCCAATGGCAATGCGTACATAGCTACATCCATAACCTTCAGTTAGCGAATAGGTTCTTTTGAGGAATGCTGTCCGATCTTCCTGTTTCATTAGTTTTAGGCAGAAAGCTGATGATCCTGTAAGTGCCGCTCCGAATCCCTGCATAGTTTGGTAGATCTGCTGTGGATTCAGTAGGATGTTTTTAGGCGACATGCTGGCTTGGGGCTCAAATTCCACGGTGGATTCTCTTAAATCATAGGTACGGGTGTCAGTGGTAGTAAGCATGTAGGCTTGTAGACCACTAGGGGAGGGCGGAGTTTCACCGCCGGGCGTTTCGGGGAAGTCTGTTTCATTGTGGTCCGATCCGCATGCACTACCGTTGACCAGTAGGCCGAAAAGAAACACATAAGTGAATAGTCTTTTGTTTTTCATGTTAGTACGACTTATATAGGTTTAACAAAATGGTTTTATCCGCTGCAAATATATGCGTATGATGAGGGTGTTTCCTAAAAATACACTACTTCAAAACTTTCTCATTCATTGGTTTTAACTACATCAGAACTTTCTCTTGGATTAATTATTTTGTTGATAATTAAATGTTTATTATAATAATATGGCTACATCTAAAAAATAATTCTTTTATTTGTAGGTAAAATACCCTATCTTTGTTTTCAAAGAATAAAACGTTAACTGCTATGAAACGAAAAGACCTCCTGTTTTATATTCTTCTTCTTTTGATATCTATTCCTGTAAGTGCCGGATGGCAACGTCCGGTGACAAATTATACCCGGCATACATATAAAGCCGGTAATCAGAATTGGAGTATTCAGCAGCATGATAACGGTTGGATATATATAGCTAACAACAAAGGCTTATTGGAATTTGACGGTGTGGAGTGGAATACATATCCGATTCATAATGCCAAAACACGTGCTGTGAAAGTGGGACATGACGGGCGGATTTATATCGGTGGAATGGAGCAATTTGGCTATTTTACTCCAAATCGTCTTGGTGGGTTGGAGTATACTTGCCTTTCTGACAGTTTATCTCCCAATGTGAATGTCGGAGTCATCTGGAATATCTTATTGGACGGAGAACGGGTGTATTTTCAATCGGACCGTCGTTTCTTTTATTGGGAAGAGGGCATTGTGAAGAAAATAGATTATTCTTCAGAGATTTACACTTCGTTTATCTTGCGTAACAAACTGTATATTACTTCTGCCGAAGGATTGCTAATG
>ERZ840371.2299-NODE-2299-length-17541-cov-3.002116_pt1 | contig 17541 bp, 9 predicted proteins | sample MGYA00519937_ERZ840371 | MGnify/ENA primary metagenome ERZ840371 (study PRJEB31850, sample SAMEA3708873) | human gut metagenome | biome: human gut; feature: human-associated habitat; material: faeces | place: China | collected 2014 ... | reverse complement strand
ACCGGGCTTTCGCCTCGTCAACCGCCTTTTTCACATCCATCTTATCCACCATTCGCAGATCCGCACAATACGTGAGATACTCATCCACAGTAAAATCCATGTACAAGGGTGGTTTCTGGGGCAAGAAACCAATATTCCTTTTAGCCTCCACCGGATTCTCCCTAAAATTAATACCGTCAACGTAAACCTCCCCCTGCGTTTGTTTCAACACCCCGCAAATAATATTCATCGTGGTGGACTTCCCAGCCCCGTTCGATCCCAGCAATCCCACAACCCCCCGCTGATCTATCTCGAAATTAATATCCCGGATCGCCCACTGGACACTGTAACGATGAGATAAATGCTTTACCTTAACAATTGATTCTTCCATAAAGTATAGTTTTGAATAAATATTACCACACGTTTTACTTACACTTTATAGAATACCTGAAATAGAAAACGGTACTATTTTCTACCCTTATTTATCCCTGTTTAGGGCTTAGGCGATGCACATCCAAGACATCCCCAAAAGATAAAGACGACACAACTCGGCTGTATCTCAGCTTTGTGTCGTCTTTATCTCGGCTTTGTTCAACGTTCTGCCAATTATATCGGTAGAAACACGGTTAAATTACGCCATATTCTCCAAGGCTTGAGCCAACTGATCGGGACATGAAGTTGACTTTCGTCCGCAGCATATTCCCCGCAACCGACGGATGGCCTCATCTTTTTTCATTCCTTTCAACAAGGCCGACACCCCTTGCGTATTCCCGGCACATCCCTTCTTGAAACCGACTTCCACGATCACATCGTCTTCCAACACAATATGAATCTCTTTCGAGCAAACCTCTGCCGAAGGGATATATGTAATTTCTTTTCTTGCCATAACACTATAAATCTAGTGCCACAAAGATAATAATACTATTCCAACATTTCAAGGATCCGCTCGTTATTGATGATCAGCATACCATGACGATCATCCGTAATTCCTTCTTCAAGTCGATAGGGATAAGTAGGTACGTTTCCTTTCATCAAGGTCGGTACAAAAACAAAATGCAAATTATCAAGGCGCTCCCGCAAAGCATGCCCCGCCTCAATGATATGAGTGGAGATGATAAACGTACAATTCCGGTTCATGGAGAACGCCTCGGTTACCGATACGGTCGCATCATAAGCGTCTTTGACATTCGTACCCTTGAACAGTTCGTCAAAAACGACAACCAAATTCTTCCCCTTAGCCACCTCTTCTGCCACCTGTTTCACCCGTAACACCTCAGCGTAATAATGACTATATCCCATATTGTCCCCTCTCACGTAATTCAAGGAAGAAAACTTTACCGCCTGAAATATATATTTATCCAGACCGGACTCTAACGTTCTGTATCGCTTGGAAATCCAGAACTTCACCAGACAATCCTGCACGATATCCTCTGCCGCTTGCGAATCATCTATAATCTGATTGGCAAAAAGCACCAACGTCTCATAATACGAGCTATAAAGTAACTGAAAAGCCTCCTTTTCCGCAACCTTAAACATATTCAATATTGTTTCCGCTTTATCCATCGTGCATAAATAGATCACAAATATAGGAAAAATCATAAACAACACGAATATTCCTCCCTAGTATTCCGCTACACACGCACCGGAGATGAACCGTTGATTCACTAGCACTTCACTAATGCTTCGATTATGCATCAATTAGACTTCGATTATACTTCGATTGAATATTCAATCAATTTCCAGTCAATTTTCAGTTAACTTTCAATGAACTTACTAGTGAGACACCGGCGAGACTACCGTGCGAGATACCATCGTCTACCTTCCACCCCTTCGAGGCAAACGCATTTACCCGACACGATAAAAAACGAAAGGAGAAAAATCCGTTTTCACCGGAAATCTCTCCTTCACAATTTACAAACTGTATTACAATTATTTATTCAACAAGTATTTCGTGAAATAATCCCTCTTCTTCTTTTCAAAATAGGCCTTATAAGGGCCATCATACCCATGTCCTTGCCCCGGCAACACCAGCAAATCGAAGTCCTTCCCTTGCAGGATCAATTCATTCGCCACCCGGAACGTGTTAGCCGGATGCACGTTGTTATCCACCTCACCCGTAACCAAGAGTAAATGCCCTTTCAGATATTTCGCCAACTCCTGATTCGTTTTAACGGTAAATTTATGATCATCGCCTATCCCCTGGTAAGTCTCTCCCCACGTCCGGTTATAGATACGGTTATCATGATTCCCGGAAGAAGCCACGGCAACCTTATAAAAATCCGGGTAAGTACAAATAGCGGCAAAAGCCATCATACCACCCCCGGAGTGACCGAAAATACCTACCCGATTCGTGTCAATAAACGCGTATTCTCGTCCCAACTGCTCGATGCCGTACTTGTCATCCGCCAGAGCGTAATCCCTCAAATTTCCATACCCGTACGTGGCGTACGCTTTATCCCGGAAAGGCGAACCACCCCGGTGTCCGAAACAAACCACGATAATACCCCGTTGAGCCAAAGCCGTGTTATTATAACGATCCAGCACCGTAAAGTCCGTCCACACGGTTTCTGTCTGTGGCCCGGGGTACACCTGCGACACGATCGGGTATTCCTTCGAGGGATCAAAATCATAAGGTTTCCACATGATCCCGTACAAATCCGTCTTCCCGTCGGCAGCCTTCACGGTAAACTGTTCCGGGAACTTCCACCCGTATTCCAACAGCTTGGAAACATCCGCCTCTTCCAGCACCGTCAACAAACGTCCGTTACCGTCCCGCACGGAGATGCGCGGTACCGTGTCTATCCGGGAAAAATTATCAACAATCAGATTCCCGGGCAAATGAATAAACACCCCGTGAGTCGCATTTTCCGGTGTCAACAGGGTTATTTTCTTCCCGTTGAAACCGACACGATACGCGAAAGTATAATTCGGATTACGCCCTTTCTCTTTGCCGTATCCATACAGGTAGATCTGTTTCTTCTCCGTGTCGATCTTCATGATTCTCCCAGCCGTCCACTCTCCCGAAGTAACCGCGTTCAACAACTTCCCTTCACCGGAATAATGATAATAATGTCCCCAACCGGAACGATCCGACCACAGGAAAATATCTTTCCCCCCGTTCACCACCCGACAACTGAATAACTCTTCATTCAGATACGGTTTACTAACCTCGTGTAGTATCACTTTCACTTCCCCCGTCTTCGCATCCGCGGAACACAACTCAAACTCATCCCGCGTTCCCTTCTTGCGAATAAAAAATACCCGATCATGCACATCGGCAACTTTCAGCACTTCCAGCAACTGCCCCCGCCACCGTTCCACGTCGACCTTTTTAAAATCACCCGTTCTGACATTACCGACAAACAACTCCTGCCTCGCTACAAGCGTATCTCCCGGTAATTCGTATTTATACTCGGAAACAACAGGTTGCGGTTCCCGAAGAGAATACACCAGGGGAAAAGTCCTTATATCCCGTTCATCTTTTCTCGTGATGTAAAAAGTCCCGTCTTCCGTCAACCACTCGATATCCGGAATTTCAAATTCATAATCGTCCTCCCCGTCAAAAGTAAGTTGTACCTGTTTCTTCTGATCTTTATCCTCCAACCACAGATCATGTTCTCTCGTGATCAACTCGTACTTTAAATCCGGAGATACCCCATACGGACGCACTTCCGGGTATTTCTTGGGTTCGGAAGGTAATAACACTCGTTTTCGGGCATCATACACGAACGTCTTTCCCCGAACCTGCAATTTAGCTAACAATTCATCTCCTTCAAATTCCGGAGAATAGTAAACACTCCCCTCTTGTCCCGGAAACATATCCCGCACCAAGCTATCAATAACTTCCTGATCATACAATTCCCGTTTCCCCATCCGGGCATCATAGGCATAATAAACCCGTTTCCCGGAACCGTCATCCCACACGTACCAGAATAACGGTTTTGTCGGGTGAAAAAAGGGAACGATCATCGTGGAACCAATTTTATCCTTCAAATTCTGCACGTCATACTTTTCGCCCGTGTACACCTCTTCCGGGCTCAAAATCGACTTAAAATAATTCACCAAGTTCGTCAACCCGTCACTTTGCACCACTTTACGGGCAATATTTAATAATTGCGGATCATACTTTCCCTCACGCAACGGGAATAAAGACATCCCCCCGAACATCACTTGTTGATTTTTCTTGTCAAAATCAGCGATATGATCTTCCAGAAGTTTCCGGGCCGTTGCCTTATCCCCCTCGCAAATAGCCTTGTTCACGTCCATCATGATCAGGTAATCCCGCTGAAAATGAACCGGGATTGCCGCTATTCTTTGTTTATAATACACAAAATCTTCCGGCTTACGTTCGAAATCATTGAAATACCAACCTTGCAACACCCATTCCGTCATATCCCTGTAAAGCGAAGTAATCCGGTCAAACACCTTTTCCTCCCCGTACTCTTTTACAAACTCTTGCCAATGCTCCAACAAATAACGCATGTTTGCGCTATTAACACCACCCAGAACCCGATCCTCGAACAAAAACCAGTTCTCAGCCTTCACCCGCTCCCGGGGCGTGAGCCGGTCAAAATACTCTTTTCCAAGCCGGAGACACTCCTTTCGTTCGAGCAACTGCAACTTCAACTGAACGTATTCCCGCAGAAAATCGTTGGAATACTTCCCCGAAGCATAAGTCTCGTTCATCCGGGCTACCCGGTTATCCGGCCTCATCCCTTTCCTGATCTCCGCCATGAACACGTCCGCCGTTTTGCCCCCGACAAACTTGTACACGATCTTTCCCTCGTGATCCAACAACAGGAACGACGGGTATGCCCCGATTTTATACGTATCCGCGTATTGCTTGCCATCCTCGGACAACATATCCAACTTCACGTTCACGAACGTGGAATTAAAGAAATCGGCAACACTATCCAACGTGAATACTAACGCATCCATCGTCTTGCAAGGTCCGCAATATTCCGTGTAACAGTCCACGAATGTCAATTTCCTCTCGGAAGAGGCCTTATTCAAGGCTTCTCGCAAAGTTGTCTTCTCAAATGCTATTTTCCGGTTCTGCGCTCCAACCTGGTAAAATACCAGTAATCCCCAAAGCAAAAACAAAATCCTTTTCATATCCTTTATTGTTTATCAAAATACTCCCTGTTCATTCTCAATAACATCACTTGATAATTACTCCGGGTTGACGGGTCCTGATGTTTCTCGCTTAAATCCTTCACCTTGCGGGCAAGTTCCACGAAATAAGCATGATATACCCCGTTAGCCCCGTTCGATAGCCCGAAAGATATATTATTTTGAGCCATAAAACGGGCAAACTCCGAAACGAAACAAGCCTGAACTCCCCGTTTATAAGTAGACACGGCCTTATTCGGATCAAAATTCTCGAAGACAACCCGATCCAGGTAAGCAAACAACTCCCTAGCCGTAAAAGCCTTCTCCCCTAATCGTCTCTCCCCGGCAACAAGCGATTCCATCACCTCCTTATTCATAAAATGCCTTAACAAGGCTTCAGCCAACCCAACCATCATCTGATCCGTATCGAAAACCCCGGACTGATCCAGTTCTTTCACCCGCACCCACTCCGGGAATTCTCCAAAGATAGCCGATTCCAAGTAGTTCAGAGCCTCTTCCTGTTGCTCCCGGGGCATGTAAGTCACCCGTGTTTCATTCACCCCTTTAATAATCGGCCGCACGGAACGTCCCCCGACTAATTTCACCATTTGAGTAAGATACGTTTGAAATAAAGCCTGCGCTTTCACCGTGAAATCCGACACGTTCTTCCACGTGTTCTGATCATCGGGCAATTGGTTTATCCACTCGCTCAATCGCAGGTAAATCTCCTTCACCGCCTCAACACCCTGTATACTTGCATTTAATATATCATTTGACAAGAAACCATCCTGAGCATAAGGATCTCCTTTATCTTCCGGAGCGTAAAAAGCCCCCCGCATAGAAGGTAAAGCGTCGCTATTCCCATAGGCATACTTGATAGCATCGTAATCATAAACAGACACCCGGGGAAAAAGATTCTTCACGCTCACCCCGTCTCCCGGTTGGGCCAGGTAATTAAACGTCACGCCCGAAGTTATGGAGGCCGTTATCCCGTAACGGTTCAGCCACTTTTCCGAACGAATATTCGCTGGCGTGAAAACCGTATACCCGGCTTTGTTTGGCTTCATCTTCAATACTTCGGCAAAAGCCGATGCCACTTGTGCCGTTAACACATCCTGCCGGACTGCCAGACTATGCAAATCTTTCCTGATCCTCCCGTCCAGCAAACCACATTGCAGGAAATACATTCCCAGCAACTCATCTGCCGCCACGTCCATCACGTTCACCCGGGCGCATAATATCTCCCCGGTCACCGGATTGTCGATCACGGAAGAGTATATACCATTGTAAGCGCTTCCCCAACGAAACAAGATCGTCCGGTAACTCAAAGAAGCATCTTTTGCGTCCGAACTAAAACGGAAGACATTCTTCCAACCGGCAGCCTCAAAAGCCTTTTCCCACTGTTTCACGCCATTTTTAATACTCTCCGCGAAAGGAGCCGGGGTCACCGGATCAATATACACGCAAATCTGTCTTTCCGGTTCGATCGCTATCCCTCTTTTCTGCTTCTTTATCTCTTTCGCGGAAGCTGTCAGATTCCATTTCCGGATATATTCTCTCTTTTGAGCCACGTACCTTTTGGTATCATACTCCGTAACCCCTATCGTCTCGAACCCGTAAGCCGGATGACTGATTCTCTGCTTCATCCTGTCCCCCGGAAGTTGTTGTATCACCATCTCCAGAATATACCTAGCAGCGATATCCCGTCCTTCTTGAGTTTGTGGATTCGATTGATAATCCGACTGTCCGCGGGTCACTGAAAATACAACGCCTTTATCGAGCATTCGCCAACCGTCCACCCCGGAACGGGAAGGATCCGGATGACTCAGCCAATGATATGAACTTACATTAAACAACCCGCTCCCCGGATTATTCAATTCCCCCGTCAACTCGATGATGACAGATTTGCCGTCCTCTCCCCGGGCCACGATCGGGAAGGTATAATCTATCGGGACTAACCCCGACTTTTTCAAGGCCATCATCATACACACGTCCGTGGAATCTGCCGACACGTCCGTCAAGCGATTACGCACCACCTGCACCGTGTTATTCCGCCCTTCCGAGAACCGGATCACCCCGGAAGCCTCGGAAACAAAGGCAGCCATACCATGAGCAACCTGCGTGGTGATCAACACCTCTTTACCCAGTCCCTCTGTCGGGATTTCCAAATAATACTGATCATTCAAACGATAAACCGTGTAAAAACCTTTATCTGCTTGTAAATCTTTCTGTTCCTTAAATTGTTCGTAAGTCATGGGCTTTACATCCTGTTGTGCTGCAACCGGACAAACAAACAACAAAGTCACCCACAGTAACAAATATACATTCAATACTTTCATTCCCGATATTTTTAATTCAATTCAATCAATGCTTTGTTTCCCCCTTTTTCCCACAGGGTAATAAAATTATAAAGAGTCTTGTAATGACTTGCCGTCAACGCATCCGAACATCCTTCCGTCGCGGCCCGTGCATGTTGCTTGATTTTCGAAATCACTTGCTGCATCACAACCCCGACCCCGTTCGAAAGATTGTAAGGATTCTCCGCGTTGATCACCAGATTCTGAAGCAAACCGCTTTGTAACGCCTGATCATACCAGGATAACTTCCCTCCCTGTCCTTTAGCCTCGAAAATGGTCGAATACAAACGATTCAACAACTCGTCTGCCGTGAATCCCACCTCGCTCAACTGCCTGTTTTTATGCAACGCCGAATACTTCAACAACAACTTTGTCAATTTTCCCAAAGCCTCCTCCTGTTCATAAAATTCAGGAGTAACCCCGGTCTTTTCCATCACGTCGGCCACGAAAAGCCAATCCTGTTCCTTACACAGATATTCCTCCAGGAACGCCCACGCTTCCTCCTCTTTCTCCCGGGATACCGGCTGATTCAACCTCAACTCTTCCTCTCGGGTAGGGTTATCCGAATAACGTCCTCCCACGTAACGCAATACATGTTCTATGTAATTCTGATACTGGCTCAAAACAGACAAATAACGCTTCCGCAATACATAATAATCCGGATCATTCCCGTCAGTCCACTCCTCCAAATGAGCCATTATATATTTCAGGTTATTCATACCCAAACGATTCGCCTTGATCACGTCATCCCCGCTATCCTCCGACTGCACCCGCGGATCGCTATAAGTGGTCTCCTCGATATAAAACAGCTTCGGGTCCTGCCGTCTTTCATCCACCCATGCCCGTAACTTCTCGTTATCCCGCTTCAAATTACCTGCCTCCGGGAAATAACGGTATCCCCACTCTATTGCGAACTCGTCATACATGCCGATACGAGGTAACAAATCCCGCGGTTCTAAGCCGTCGCCCGGTTGAGCCACGTAATTAAACCGTTGATAATCCATAATCGAGGTTCCCAACCCGTGTTCGCGAATAAAGGATTTACTCCGTAAACTATCCACCGGATAAGCCGTACTTCCCATGAAATGATGACGCAATCCCAAAGTATGCCCCACCTCGTGAGTCAACACGGTTGCCGCCAATTCACCCATCACCTCCTGACTCAACGGGTACTCTCTTGCCCGGGGATCTACCGCCCCGCACATCACGAAATACCAACGCTGTATCAATTCCAGCACGGAATGGAAAATGGCGATATGCGACGTGATAATCTCTCCCGATCTTGGATCGAACACCATCGGCCCGTAAGCATTCGCGATCGGTGAAGCCTTATAAGACACCAACAGGTAACGAATATCCCCCTCGCAATAATCGGGGTCTTCCTCCGGCGTAGGGGCCAACTTCCCGTAAATAGCGTTCTTGAACCCGGCTTTTTCGAAAGCCCCTTGCCACACGTTGACGGCCTGTATGAAATAAGGAACCAAAAACTCCGGTGTAGCCCGATCAATATAAAACACGATCGGCTTCACGGGTTCAACCAACTCTCCCCGCAAATATTTCTCCACGTCCTCCGGTCTCGGTTCCAAGCGCCAACGAGTAGCCATCATCGTTTTATCCATCAAATCCCCACGTTTCACCATCCCGTCCAACGAGAAGGCAAAGTACCCGACCCGCTCGTCAAACACTCTCTGCGGCATCGGTTTTTCCGGCAACAAATACCACGAAGCCCCGACTTCCCAAAGCGTGGAAGGAAATTCACCTTTTTTCACCTCGCACGACAAACCGTAACTCCTGATAGACCGGAAATTTATATTCTCCGGGAAAGCCTTCACGTCCAACGCGTAGGATTGTCCTTGTTGATAACCGCCTAACTTTAACGACTCCTTGGCCCCTTTCAAGGCAAACAGGTCACTGTCACTTAAAAACAAGTCCGTGATATCCACCAAGTACGAATTCCCGGAACGAGCCTTTATCTCGAAAGAGGCTATCGCCGGAGATTCCAGATTCCGGTAATAATCAATATATAAACCCGTAGAATCTCCCAGGTGAAACACCTGGGGAGAAACTATTTCAATCCGATCCCGATTCTTGATAAAACGTATCATCCGGTCAAACACCGAATCACCGCCATACCCGAAACGGGCATCCCTGCTCCGCTCTTTCCGGGCGGTTCCCTTGACAATCGTCACCGCCACTAAAATATCCCGCTGCAACATACCCTCCGGAACCTCCAGATAATACCTTCCATCCTGCACGTAAACGTTAAAGAAACCGGCATCCTTCGGGGTATCCTTCCGAATAAACTCATCTATCGTAACCACTTTATCCCCCGGAAAAGACGCACGACTCTCAGCCCTGCCACCCAAAGCGTACAGGGAAAACAATATAACCAATAAATACTTCATACTAACGATTTAAAGCATTGCCTACCTTTTGCAAATCCATGTTATAATTCTCGATAAAATAATTCCGCACCAGATCGTACCGCTTTTTCAAAAGACCATTTACGTCTTTTACCGGATTCAACAACCCGTCCCAGTTTGCCATCGTATAATCCCAATCACTGGAATATTCCGGTGTCCTCGTCAGGAATTCCTCGCTACAACATACCATCATCAACAAAAAACTCTGCCAATCAATATCCACAGAAACATTGTAACTCACGGAACGGGGCACGCCTAACTTCCACAATTCTACGGCACTCAAATAATTGATATTGTTCGTACTATAATTCGTAATCTCTTCAAACTCCTTCGAGGGCACACTCTTCTTTCTCCCTATCATACTCGCTATAAAAATCTGATTCATCTTATTCTGGAAAGCCAAGGAATCCGCTTTCGTCATCCGGGTCACGGCTTCACTACCATAAGACACACAAATATTGTCATAATTATACCAAGCTTTCACTTCTTTTCCCTGGTAGATCTGTTTAAAAGGATATGAAGAAAAATCCCATACCATGTAAACAGAATCAATATCGGCACAAAGCATTATTTTTATAGGCAAAAACTCTTTCAGGAATTCATCCGAATACAATGAAAACCACGCATCCCGAATCAAACCCACCTGTTCCCCCACGTAAGTCTCGTCTGCCGGGGTTACAATATAACCACTTTTTCCTCCCTCTCCCAAAACTCCATCCATCCAACCGGAGGGAGTCCAATAGGTATCCTTGTCCGTGTACTTGTATAACAAACAACTACCGTATTGATTGTAAATATCTACAATCACATCATCATAATCATGCGTTCCCTGGGGAACCGAATAACTGGAAACAACCTCCGAAGGTACCAGATCCTTTTCATCGTAACATGAAGCCGCAAACACTAATTGCAGCAACAACCCTATATAGATATAATTATTCCATTTCATACTTATCTGGGATTTTGTTTTAATTTATAATTCCGTTCTATCGCATCATACGGGATAGGTAAAGCATACAGCGGGGAATTGCTCTCTAACACGTACTCCCGTTCGACACCCTCGCTATCAATGTATTTATGAGTAACCGACAGCCCGAGACGTTTGATATCAAACCAGCGGAATCCCTCTTCACAACACAATTCCAACCTACGTTCGTTCAAACAGAAATCTAACAAATCCTGAGCATCTGTTACTTCCTCTTCCACATAAGTACCCGTGGCAAACCTCGTTTCCCGCAAAGTATTCAAATCATCCAACGCCTGTACCCGATCATTCCCATCTCCCTTTGCCTGAAAACGACGAGCCAAAGCTTCCGCCCGATTCAGATAAGCCTCTGCCATACGGATCCCGTGATCACCGCCATACGAAGAATTAAGACCTATTTTTTCACCGTACACGCCCCCGGGACCGGCTGTAAACGACTGAAAATAGATATCATCCCTCAAATCATTCGTCGTATATAGACTCAACAATTCAGTCGAAACACTCCAGGGAACTATTGACTGATAAGCATCTGTGGGAAAATAAGTATTTACCTTGAAAGAATACCCCCCGTAACACCAAACGACCTCCGAACTCATATCACTATCATAAATACTCTTATCCGTTCCCATCAACATAGACAATCGAGATAACATCGGCCCCTTTTCTATCGCCATTCCGGCATATTGAATCGCCTTATCCAAATCCTCATCACCTCCCCGGAACAAATAAAAACGGGAAAGTAACACGTAAGCGGCAACACTTCCAACCCGGTAGACATTATCCGGCGTGTAATTCTCTTCCAACAACGAGGTTGCAGTCAGAAAATCCTGTTCGATTTGCGAATACAACGCCTCCAAAGAAGGCCTTTCGGGATAATCATCCGTCAAATCCATCGTTAGCATCAAAGGCACTCCCAACGCGGTCTTCGGATCAACGCCGGAGGCTGTATAGGCCTGGCAATAAATCATCGCCAATTTCAGATGATAGAATCCTCGTAACAAAGTAGCCTGTCCCAATAGTGCATTTTTCTCCTGTTCCGTACCGGACACCTCCGAAACGTAATCAATAATCACGTTACATCCTTTGATCTTCTCGTAATAAATCTTCCAAGAGTTAACATCAACATCCGGAAAAACTTCTCCCCCGTCAAACATCATCGGGTTGAACGTGAACACGGGTGTTCCATTAGCATGCTGTGTCGCGTACTGATCAATCAACAATCCGTTACATTGCATCTCGTCGGTCAACAGCATCAAATAATTATCAGACGCAAACTGATAGGGGTAAGCCTCCTTGTACATCACGGACCGCAAATCTTCTACCGTAGAGGGTTTTATCTCATCCTGACTCGACTCTTTAAAGAAATCGTGACAAGAAGAACAGATAAACGACACCCCTAAAAGCCATATATATAATGAATTCTTTTTCATAATCATATCAACTAAAAGGTTACATTAAGACTAAATGAATACGAACTGGTCACTGGTTGTGCTCCCGTCGCAACCTCCGGATCACGACCCTTGAAATCTTTACTTGCAATCGTGAATGGATTAGACATACTTGCACCTAAACTGATAAATTTCACACCCAACTGATTCGCAATCCGTTCCGGGAAAGAATAATTTAACGAGATATTATTACACTTCAAAGAAGAAGCGTTTACAACCCGTGCATTACTGTAATTATACATCTCGTACTCGTTAGTATACACCGTCGTCGTACCCGGGAGTAAGAAATTAACGACATTCTTATCCGGCAAACCCGGAAACCGTGCATCCGTATCGCCCGGCCGCCAACGTGTATTCAACTCGGACGACAGGTTCTCGTACTCCGAAGGAAGAGTCTGTGACTCGTAAGCATTCATCAGAAACTTTTTACCTCCCACCTGCAAATAAAAACCGGTTGACAAAGACAATTGTTTATACCGGAACGACATGGTAAGTCCTCCCGTAAAATCGGGATCTAACTTCCCGGCATATTTCATGTAAACCGTGGGATCATTCAGCGGATCGCTTCCCTCGGGCATATCCAGATTAATAATCGGGTAACCGGTTGTCTGATCTATCCCCTCGCAATCAAAAGCCCAAAATGAAGATACCGCATATCCTTTCTTGTAGTAATCCCCACTAACGGCTGTCTTCCAAGTAAGATTCTGCATACCCACTTTCGTGATTTTATTATTATTCTTGGAGGTATTCAGCCCCATATCCCAAGTAAAATTCTTTGTCCGCACCGGAGTAAAACTCACGCTCAACTCCCAACCCGAATTATTCATACTTCCCCCATTCACGGGCATATTTTCGATACCATATTCCCGGGGCACCAACAACGAAGTAATCATATCCTTTCCCTTCTTCACGTAATATTCGAAACCAACCCGAATCTTATTATCAAACAATCCCATATCCACCCCGTAATTATAAGAAGAGGTCTTTTCCCAACGCAAATCCTCGTACGGAAGAGAACTGATTTCCAACAAATCCTCCCCCGTATTCTGGTCTGTTACAGCGCTTGAAGCCGAAGACGACGGAACCTTCACGATCAAACTGGGACTATAATTTGTTGCCATATTTCGTTGATACCCGTAACTGAAACGCAAACTCAAATCAGACACGATATTCTGTTTACTAAACCAAACTTCACGAGCCACGTTCCAACGAAGTCCCCCGGCCCATACCGGATTGAAATTCTCGTTAGCATACCGCCCGAAACGGTTGGAAGCATCCATACGCACGCTGAAATTCACCACGTACTTCCCGTCATAAGCGTAATTCACCGTCAGATAAGCCCCCATTTGATTGGTTTTCTTGTCCGTGATTTTACGGGTAAACTTCTTCTGTAATTCATTCGCGTATTCCGCCTGACTAACCGGATTAACTAATGTTATCGGAACCTGTGTAAACGATTTTCCCCGATATTTCAAATAACCGTAGGCCGTGGAGGAAAATCCCGAATTCTTCGTGCTACTCAACTCGATACCCAACATCGTCGTTAAAGCATGTACCCCGTTAAACACTTTGTCGAAAGAGAGCGAATTCCTCCAATTCCAAGACACCGTCTTGTTTTCATCCTGACTATATTCTCCTCCCACGGGAAGCGGTGAATTTTTGTACTCAGAATCAATCGCCTTATAGGCACCATAATCATAACGCCGTATCTTGGCAATATACTCCGTCCGCTCTGTTGCCCACGATTCCCCGATAACCGAAGCGATATTCACACTCCCCAACATCTGGAATTTCAATGATTCCGTGAAATCATAATTCAAATTCAAATTTGTATTCAGAGATAACGTCTTATTGGAAGTACCGGATTCATCCCGTTCATTGATAACATTGAACAGGAAACCGCTTTCTTTTTGATAATAAGACAAATCACCATTATCCTCGTATGCAGCAATCGCCCGATTCGTTTTCGTGGCATACTCGTAAGGACTGACAATCGTAAACCCTTTCGTCGTCCCGTGCGAACCGGCTAAAGTAAAAGAAGCCCTGAACTTATCCGTCACGGTCATATCCACCCCGACATTAGCGCCATACGACTCGTTATCATTCCCCACAGCCGTACCTTTCGTGGAGCTATATGACAGAGAGGTGTAATAACGCACGTCCTCGCTACCACCGGAAACCGAAATTGAGTGATTATGACTAAACGGGTTACGAAAAAGAATATCAAACCAATCCGTGTTCGTCGTTTCTAATTTAGCCACTTGTCGTTCAAACTGTTCCGCCGTAATCTCCTTATTCAAATACTGGTTCAGAACCCCGGCATAACCGATATTATTATTCGTCCAAGTGGCCGTCAACCCTCTCTGGAAAATCTCCCGGGACACATCCACCCGCTCTTTGGAATTCATCAATTCTAACTTATCATAAGTCACCTGCTCCGCCACGTTCAAAGACGCAGAATAAGTGATTGAAGCCCTTCCCGTTTTTCCTCGTTTCGTCTTAATCACGATCACGCCATTGGCAGCACGTACACCATAAATCGCCGTGGAAGAAGCATCCTTCAACACCGTGATACTCTCGATGTCATTGGGATTCAACCAAGAGATAGAGCTACCCACGAAATTCCGGATATAATCGAAATTATCCGAGTTTATATCCCCCACGCTACTCAATGTCTTCGTGTCAAACGGAAGCGGGTCCTCCTGGATAATCCCGTCCACGACCCAAATCGGTTCCTGACTTCCCAACAACGTGGAAGTTCCCCGTACCCGGGTCTTCTGCCGCACACCGACCAACCCGCTCGTGTTCGTGATAACGACACCCGGTAATCGTCCCTGCAACGCCTGCTCCAAAGTATTCGTCCCGTTAAAATGCAAATCCTCCGCTTTTATCGAAGAAACAGAACCTGCCATCCTCGACCTGTCAAACTCCTGGTAACCGGTAATCACCACTTCCCCAAGTTGAGTCATATCCTCCTTCATCACAACCGTGTACTCGAACTTATTCTTTTCAAGTTTCAGATACGTGGTCTGCATTCCCACGAAACTGACAATCAAAGAATCAACCCCCTGAGGCACACGGATTGAAAAATCTCCTTTAGAATCAGTTACCGTTCCGACACTCGTTCCCTTCAGCAATATGGTGACACCGGGAAGAGGTTCCTTATTAGAATCCACGATTTTCCCTTTCACAACGTTAGAGGGATCTGATACCTGACGGGTATTACTTTCAACCTTCCGTTTGATCACCACAATATCATCCTTCAGGTCATACGTGAACCCCTCTTTCTCCAAAACCCGTTTCAGCACCGCTTCCCAATTCTCCCCTTTTGCTTCCACGGTAACCGTTTTCGCATCTTTAAACAGCAATGAATTATACAGGAAATTCAGTCCCGTTTTCTGCTTCATCACCTCCACGAACCTCTCCAGTTTCACCTCTTTCAGATTCAAAGAAACCGTATCCGGCACGACTTTAGCACCATATCCCGCCAAACTTCCTAGCGTCAGGATAAGTGTCAAACTTACCACGTGAAAAAAGCCTTTGCATTTTAAAAGCCTTTTCCACTTCAAGAATGGATTTTTTTTCATAGATTTGTAAATTACTTGTTAAGATGAGATAATGGACATCGAACCTGAGAAATTTGTAGTCCGTTATCTCGTTTTAGTTTATATATAAAATCACGTGATTCCCATCCACCCGATACTTCATATCCCCGGTACGGGTTAAAGCATCAAAAAATACATTTATATCATCATATCGTTTCAAATTCCCTGTAAATGGAAGTTCTCTCAACTCTTCTTCTTCAAAAAGCACGGATATATTATACCATCGTTCCAACGTCTTCATGATATCCCCCAAATGCTTCTCCCGGAAAACATATATACCGTCTTTCCACCCCACGAACTCCTCCACATCCACCTCCTGCCGGATCATCTTCCCGTCCTTGAACGTAACCACTTGTTCTCCGGGGTGAATAATCACCGGATCGGCCTCACCTGTCTCAACACTCACTTTACCCCTTACCAAGGTCGTATAGCTCTCCGGAGCATCCGCGTAAGCATTTATCCCGAAGGCCGTTCCCAACACCCTCACATCCCCGAAAGACGTCTTCACGATAAAAGGCTTCTCGCTCTTCACCACGTCAAAAAAAGCTTCTCCTTCCAGTATAACCTCCCGCTTCTCTCCCACGAACGTTACCGGGTATTTCAACCGGGTCTCGGCATTCACCCACACCTTCGTCCCGTCATCCAGCGTGATGATACACTCTCCTCCTCTCGGAACCTCCAGTTCATTATAAACAATTTCGGTAGACACCCTTTCCGTCTCGTAAGAAATCTCCCCGTTCTCGTATTTTATATTCACACCCTCCTCTTTCAACACGTGCGCACCCGTCTTCGACACCTCGACCTCGGTCCCGTCGGCTAAAATCAACCGGGCCTTCTTCTCCCCTGCCGGAATAACTTTCGAGGCCACGGGCGGTACTTCCTTTTCCCCGCTCTCTCCTAACGTCAACCATAACATCGATCCCAGTACAATCACCCACACGGCAGCCACGGCCGCCACCCAACGAATCGTATTCACCCGTCGGGCACGTCCCCTTCGTTCTCTAAAAACCATGTAGCCTTTCTTACCCGAATAATTCTCGTACTCCATAAATTGCTTTTTCAAGTACGTCGGATCACTCAACTGATCATACACCTCCCCTAATTGCCGATCTTCCAGCAACTGCTCCAACTTCATTCGATCTTCCTCGCTCAAATCTTTCAACAAAGATTTCTTGATCAAAGAAGCGTCATCATATATATCTTTCTTCATGTTCATCTATTATCGGTTCACTTTGTATACTCATAATACACAACTCCCGATTTCAGATGACACGAGTAGTCATTTTTTTTCAATTAAATTAAAAACAGGCACACGGAATCCTGAAACTTCGAACGTAACGACCTGAACCCACGACTTTTATGTGTCTTTACGGTATTCACGCTAACCCCCAATTTTTCCGCAATCTCATCCCACGAATACCCCTCGATACTCATCAGAATCACTTTCTTCTGCTCCGAAGGCAAGGCCTCGATATACACGTACAACTGCCGGGTAACTTCCTCCCGCACGGTCTGGGCGTACACGTCATCAGCGGTAAAATCACTTTCAGCCCCGATAGAATTCAGAATAGTATCATGGATCTGGTTATTCCGCACGAACACCAAAGCGTTATTATAACACGCCCGGTACAA
>ERZ840371.2285-NODE-2285-length-17594-cov-6.878385_pt1 | contig 17594 bp, 20 predicted proteins | sample MGYA00519937_ERZ840371 | MGnify/ENA primary metagenome ERZ840371 (study PRJEB31850, sample SAMEA3708873) | human gut metagenome | biome: human gut; feature: human-associated habitat; material: faeces | place: China | collected 2014 ... | reverse complement strand
CCAGTTTTCATAACTCATAGTCTTTGCCTCTCTTGCAGAAAGCTCACGCCTCTTCGAAGGAATCCTTACCCACGCCGTCCAGCTTAGGACAGCCCACCAGGGTGATGTGTCCCTTGATGAACCACTCGTGGAAAGCGGCGTAGGCGTAGGCGGTGCAGTCGGCGGCAATCAGGAGCCGTGCGCCGTCAAAATACGGGGCGTTTATCCTGATCGATTTCAATGATCCGTCGTTTCATGTTCGATCCTCCTGTTGCTTTTGTGCGTTCATTGTACTATACTAAGAGCAACAAGTCAGTTGAATTTTCAACAAAAGAGAACTTTTTATGAAAGAATTTTTTCCGGTACTTCATACGGCGGCGCTTTTCTCCGGCATTTCCGACGATGAGCTTGCCGTCATGCTCTCCTACCTTGGGGCGAGGATCGACACCTTCCCCAAAGGCTCACGCCTGCTCCGCGCCGGGGAGCAGGTGGAGGAGGTGGGTCTCGTGCTGGCGGGCAGCACCCTCATCGTGCAGGAGGATATCTGGGGAAACCGCAACATCCTCTCCAAGACCGGGCCGGGGCAGACCTTCGCGGAGGTATTCGCCTGCGCGCCGGGAGCGGTACTGAACGTGAGCGTAGAGGCGGAGAGCGCGGTGACGGTGATGTTTCTGCATATAAGGCGCGTTTTGAGCGTGTGCCCCTCCGCCTGCTCCCACCACAGCCGGATCATCCGCAACCTGCTGGACGAACTGGCAGAGAAGAACCTGCGGCTCAACGAAAAGCTCACCCACATGGCCCAGCGCACGACGCGTGCAAAGCTGATGTCCTATTTTTCCGCCGAGGCCCAGCGGCGCAGCGTCTATGAGTTCGACATTCCGTTTTCAAGGCAGCAGCTTGCGGATTACCTCGGTGTGGAGCGCAGCGGGCTGTCTGTAGAGCTTGGAAAAATGCGGGATGAGGGCCTGCTCGACTTTCACAAAAGCCATTTCCTTCTCAAAACGCCGGAGACTGACCGTCCCTTTCCTTCTGCGCGTTAAGGAGCCCTCTTTGGGCGTATTGGCAAGTGCGGATAACCCCGTCAGCCACGGAGCGTCGGGGTTTTGCAGATGGAAGAAGCAGCTACGGTCTGTAGAGATCGGCAGGACAGCGTCATCTCGTACAATCTGATTTGATCATACCCACAGCCGCTTTGGCTGTGGGTATTTTCTGTTTGAACTTCAAAAGCTTTGCAGAACTCAAGGAGCCTAATGCCAAATTCAGTATGTCACCAACTATGAGGAAAACATCTTTTAGAGAGGGGTCAAAATTCATAGGGTTCGGCAAGGAAGATGAACCGCGTCCTTTCGTGATGCTGCTTTTAAAAGATTGCAGTTTCGCCCCTTAACGAAGACTTTAAGCTAAATCTGTTACACTGTCGCAGTCCCCTCAAAAATACAGACAGGAGAAAAATTGACCGTATGATGAAAAAAAGATATTTCGCTATCCCTATTCTTGCAATCGCACTGCATTTTTTGCTGTCCAATCTATTATATTTTCTTGTAGAAAGGCTCGTTTTGGATGTTTTTCATATCCCCCCGCAGCAATTTATGAAACACTCATATTGGGGCGAGATTTTGATCTACGCTGTTCTTATCCTCGCATTCTTCACGCTCTATAAACTGCTTTGGAGGAAAGATATAAGCGAACCGCGCACAGCGACAAATTTTAAAGATGTGCTCGGCAGTCTGGTCGTGGGATTTGGCATTTGCGGAATCTCCGGTCTTTGGATCATGCTGGCAGAACAGCTTCCCTCGCTGCAAAAAAGCGTTGAGGCAATGAACGCCGGTGCTGAAAATATTGCCGGCGGAAATGCATTTGGAACATTTATGATTGCGGTGATTGCTGCACCTGTTGTAGAAGAAATTCTATTCCGCGGCATTGTGCTTCGCTCCATGCGGAAATTCGCCCCTGCTTGGGCCGCGATTCTAATATCATCTGTACTCTTCGGCGTTTATCACCTGAATATCGTGCAGGCTGCCTATGCCACCCTTATGGGAATTGCCGCAGGAATCCTTTACGAGAAGAAAAGGAACCTGCTGTTTCCCATCCTCGTGCATTTCGCAAACAACCTCATTACTATGCTGCAGGGCTTTGCGCCATCCGAAGTGAATGAACTGATCAGCATTTTTATTCTGATCATGATCGCTCCGGCAGGGTATGTCGTCTGCCGTTCACTCCGACAGGGCAAAAGAGCAGATAGCATGTAAGGTTTTTATACAATGTATAAAGCATACAGCGGCACAGAGCAAACTCTCTGTGCCGCTGTTTTTTAATCTCCTTCGTAATATCAGCATGGAAAAAGAAACCGAGGCACAGTAAGCAGCGCCAAAGTTGCGGCAGTCCTTCTTGCCTGATCAGGTATTTCCACAGAAATCTGGTCCATCTCCATGGTCGCCGGCCAAGGAAGCAGGTACACACGGCCGAAATAACCGTCCCAAAGCCCCCGGAGATATCCAATGACCACAGGGCTTGTGTATGAGGAACACACCCCCGTAGTCAATATGGTCAGGATGACTATCCATTATGCCTGCAAAAACAGAAGCCACGTCGGCAGATCAAAATCATCTTTGCAGATACTCGATCACGAGCCCCCTTGTCTGCTGTTATGGCAGTCGCCTATGCACTGTGTGATTTGTTGCATCTTCACATATGCCCTCGGAACAGGTGTTGCTCACATATTCGCGAAGTTTTCCGCAGTAGAGCAGTGTGTGCGGCACTCTAAGGAACTGCATCGGCTGTATGATAGAGGAACGTAGCTGTTCCGTGCCGTCAACCCGACTTTTTGTGAGAAGCTCTCCGACAAACTCTGAGCAATAATAGCAGCCCTCCTGCTTCCAGACAACATGGAAGTATGCCAGACATAAGCCAATATAGTTGTAACTGTACTTCCTCCTCCGCTTCCACATCACATTGAGCATTTCTTTGAGCTCTGCGTGTTGTTCTTCTGTGACACTCACGCTCAGAACCAACACCTTGGTTTCGGAAAAACGCTTGAAGGTACCGGTACGGGGCGACTCTATCACGAAGCCGCCCCAAAACGGATTATAGGGATGCCTGCGGCCAAAAGAGTACATCCTCTCTAAATCTCTGGACAGGCTGATGGAGGCGTGGTTATATTCTGCGCCGGTGATTTGCTTAAGGATTCGGGACAGAAGTGTTCCGGTCTGGCTGATTACGATATATAGCTGTCTATTTTGATTGCTCATATGTGCATCCTCACAAGATTATCCACAGTGCCGTGCTATTGGCATAAGAGGTGCTGCAGGTCTCGAAGAAGTCCGTTTCGACTATGTTAGCGTTGGTGTGCTGGCTGACCCACTTCATGCTCTCTGGCTCGATCTCAAAGCCTCGATGCAGCGTTGGACAGCCGAGACCCATTCGGCAGGTCTTTGCGTATACAACTGCAATTGTTCGACTTTGAGCGTATTCTCCTCGTTGCCGCCGCTTCGGAAGTTCTCCATTTCCGAGCTCCTGATACACATAATAACCTTATCATTGACCTGTAAATCCTCAAAAGAAATCTTTGTAACCTTCTGCGTGGCAAAGTCGCAATAGACCATAGGAATGGACGAACATTCTGTCAGACATCCTTCACCTAAAGTACTTTCATCGACATCGTCCTTTACCGTTATGGTTTGCTTTTCTGTATCGATTTCCGTGATCACTGCGTTGGCGATCAGAAGCGTGTCATCCTTCAATGAACCGCACCCGGACAGGGACAGCAAGAGAGTCAACAAGCACAGGGCGATGCCGATTCCTCTTATATTTCTATCATGCAATGTCGTATCCTCCTGTTTTTGCGCTGTGGGACTTATCCAACCTATGAAAAAGACACCTCTTCCTCTCCTTGCGTCAGGCGGGACAACGCGCAGACCGCGTACATATAGGCTGCAAGGATCAGCGGTGCCGGCAGCCCGTAGAGCAGCGGCACCGGGATGATACGCCAAAACAGCTTGAGCACACCAATCTCCGCGCCATAAGTGAAGAAGTAGTTCGCCTCCGGGCAGAGCGTGAGGCGCAACATGAGATTGATAAGGTGCGCGCCTACGGCAAGCAGGCCAAAGGTCTTGAGGATCTGCGGAATATCCCTTGGGGCAGGACGGTAAAAGCCCAGCGTTGCCAGACTCAGACCGCAGACAACAAGGAGCGCGTGGGTCACATAGTAGCCAAAAATTCGCGGCATTAACAGCGAAAAGCCGGAGAACAGCGGCTCCGGGAAGAGCAGCGCCATCAGTGCGCCAAGGGGCGCTACAAAGAAGGAAAAGCCCATGATCGAGCGGTTTCTCTTCCACACGCCCAGCGGGATCAGGAACAGATTGATGTTGCACAGGTGCAGCGGCAGCTCATTAAAAATGCTGAAGCCATTGGGATAGTACGCACGGATATACGCTGCGTCCATGGACAGCGAGAGCTTGTAGCCGGCAAACAGCGCGAGATTAAAAAAGCAAACGCCGATCAGATACCGGGAGCGCCGTGCTTCCGGTTTTCCGCGCAGCAGCAAGAGTATGAACAGCACCGCCGTTACCGTAAGCAAAAGCAGAAGCAAATGCGGCCCGCGAAAGGACGTAATAGAAAATTCGTTCATTTCACACGCCGGAACGTCTTTCCGGTCTTCTCCTCAAGAAATCGGTTGAATTCCTCCACCGTCCCGCCGGTAAGAGTACGCTTGTCCAGAGACTGCGCATAGCGTTTCTTCATCAGAAGGATGATGTAGTCCCGCGACTCAGCCAGTGCGTCGATCAGCTCATAGTGGAACGTGGAGGTGGTGGCCGCCGTAACGACGGTATAGGAATCCTCACCGAATGCGACATGATATTCCTTTGTGCCCGCCAGCGTGTTTTTACAGGCGATCATGCCGTTGAACCGATCCTGAAACAGCAGAACGGACAGCAGCATCACCTCTACCAGCAGGGAAATCACCGTACTGGCATCAAGCGTAAAAGGCTCTCCGTCGAATGGGATCAGCAGCAATGCGTTGATGAAAAAGACGCTCCAGCCGAAAATGGCCCAAAGAATGCTACGTTTTCGCCGCAGCACCTTGCGCATCGCACGGGCAGCTACGGTCATAGATTGATTTGTGATATCACTGTGAATTTCAAAAGTCATTCATATTCTCCATCGTTGATCATTTCTGTTTTTTGCAGCCTGTCTGGTTCCTTGCAGAAGTGTTCCGTCCAGAGCAGAGTATTTATGGATTATGTTATCATAACAGGAATAAAGTTTATGTTAAGTCTGCCTATTCTTTAAGGAGTCATCTCAAATTCAACACACTGCTCTCCTCATGAGAATTTTTCTGCAGCGGGATAAATGACGTCCTTTGTCCGCTCTTATAAATTGCAGTCAGGCAGCACCGGAATACTTTTCTCCCTGAAATCGTCACGCTTACTATGTATGCAGCGCTATCACAGCATCACGCCAGCCTTGCGTTCACCAGATGATACCATGTCATCCCGTTTTCCTCATAGGACTGAAATTCACCGATGACGGTGATCTCCGCCCCCAGCTCCGGGTAATCGTCCGGGTAGGTATAATCACCTTCCAGCACAAATTCCTTCCCCTCAGCGCAGCAGGCGGTCGCATCGGCGATGATGCAGGCATACGCTACCGGGTCCGGCTGCGTCACGCCGTCCACCACCATCTGATAAATGGCAAATATGCCATTTGCCTTGACCGTTTTACCGTAATAGTCCTCCGGGTAGAAATAGAGCATATTGTAGACCTCGGAGTAGACCATGGTGCTGCTGAGCACCGTCAGATCCACATCCACTTTGCCGGCAGAGGGTTGCGACGGCTCAGATCCCTCAGGCGTTTCCTGTTCATTCGGCGTTGGAATAATCTCAGCCGATGCAGACGTTTCTTCATTGGAAGAAAGCGTATTATTTCCTACGTCCTTCCCGCAGGCGCAGAGGGAAACCGCCATGCAGGCAGCCAGCAGCAGACAGAAAATCCGTTTCATCCCGTTTCCCCTCCTCTTGCGCGGCCAAGGGCCGAACAAGCCAAAAATGCCAGAATATCCGCCGCCACGATGGTGGAACCCACCGGCGTCCCCGCCAGAATGGAGACCAGAATGCCCAGCACCGCGCAGCTCACCGACAGTATGACGGAGCAGACCGTCACAGACCGGAAATTCTGAAAGACCCGCATGGCGGACAGCGCCGGAAAAATTACCAATGCAGAAATCAGCAGCGAGCCGACCAGATTCATCGCCAGCACGATGACCACAGCAACGATGACGGCGATCAGCAGATTGTACAGATCAGCCTTTGTGCCCACCGCCTTGGCAAAGTCTTCGTCAAATGTCACGGCAAAAATTTTGTTGTAAAACAGCAGGAACACTGCCACGACCACCACGGACAGTCCCGCACACAGCCAGACCTCGCTTTTTGACAGCGTCAGGATAGAGGTAGAGCCGAACAGCGTGCTGCACACATCGCCGGAGAGGTTGGACGAGGTGGAGAAGAGGTTCATCAGCAGATACCCGATGGCCAGCGCTCCCACTGAGATCATGGCGACGGCGGCATCGCCCTTGATCTTCGTGTTCTGCCCCGTGCGTAGCAGCAGGACGGCACAGACCACCGTGACGCCCAGCGTCAGGGGCATATCGTCCGTCAGCTTCAGCACGGCGGCGATGGACATGGCGCCGAAGGCTACATGGGAAAGGCCATCGCCGATGAAGGAAAACCGCTTCAGTACCAGCGTGACCCCCAGCAGCGACGAGCACAGCGCGATCAACACGCCGACTATGAGTGCGTAGCGGACAAAGGGATAAGTCCAGTAGAACGTGATTTTTTCAAGGATCGCCGTCATTTCACCTCACCGCCTTTCTGCCATGCCTGTGGGAACTCGTTCAGGTAGGCCGCCTTGGTACCGAAAAACACCGTGTCTCCGATGTGCAGGATATGGCTGGCGTATTGCAGCGCCGCACTCAGGTCATGGGAGATCATCACAACGGTGATACCATCTTCGTAATTGAGCTTTTGAATGAGCGCATACATTTCCGCCGTCACCTTTGGGTCGAGGCCAGAGACCGGCTCGTCCAGAAACAGCATTTTTCGGGTAGCGCACAGGGCGCGGGCGAGCAACACCCGCTGCTGCTGACCGCCGGAGAGCGTCCGGTAGCAGCGCTTGGCAAGGGGCGTGATCTGCATTTTCTCCATGGCGTCCGCCGCGAGCTGTTTTTCTTCTTTGTTATAAAAAGAGCGGCTGCCGCAGCGTCCCTGACATCCTGAGAGAACGATCTCTCTCACGGATGCCGGGAAGTCCTTCTGCACCTGCGTTTGCTGCGGCAGATAGCCGATCTCATTTTTCCTCAGCCCATCGCCTGTCAAAATGCTGCCGCTGATGGGCGTCTGCAAGCCGAGGATCGTTTTCATAAGAGTACTCTTGCCGGAGCCATTTTCCCCTACGATGCAGAGGTAGTCGCCTGCCAGGAGCTCAAAGGTGAGGTCTTGGAGAACGGACTGCCCATCGTAGCCGACACAGAGCCTTTGACAAGTGAGCTGAGCCATAGACCTACCTCCTTACCCTAACGCTTCCTTCAGCACGGAGAGATTTTTCTCCATAACGGAAAGGTAGGTGGCGCCGTTTGCCACGTCCTTGGAGGTGGTGGACTGCATGGAATCCATGGTCAGCACCTTCTGCTTCTTCCCGGCGGTGTTCTGAACGATGGTTTCCGCGATCCTGTGCTGTGCGCCCTCGATGGTCAGCACGCAGGGAAGTCCCAGCTCATCCACCTTCTTTGCAAGGAACGAAACGGTTTCAAAGCTGGCCTCGGTTTCGGCGGAGCAGCCCGCAAAGGCGGCATAGTAGCGCAGGCCGTAATCGTCCACCAGATAGCGGAACGGGAAACGATCACCGAACAGCACGGTTTTGTGCGCCGCGCCGTCCACGGCAGACTGGTACGCGCCATCCAGCGCGGAGAGCTTTTCGATGTAAGCCGCAGCGTTGGCGGCGTAGGTATCCTTGTTGTCAGGGTCAAACTCCTGCAAAGCGTTGGAGATCGCGCCCACCAGTGTTTTGGCGTTCTTCAAAGACAGCCAGACGTGCTCGTCAGCTTCCTCCCCATGGTCGTGGCCCATCAGCTCGTCAAGAATGTCCTCTACGGAAAGCGTGTCCTTCACAAAAAACGGATTGGTCTTGGCGCTCATTAAGGCATCGAAGCCATCGTTGCCGAAGTAGATATGGAAATGCTCCGCCTCGCCCGGCTCGTGGCCGTGGTCGTTGAACTGCACATATTTGGGCGCATCGGCACTGGTGGTTTCGAACTGATAACGGACGCTGCGGATCTCGCCCTCGTCATTCCGCTTCGGCTGATAACCGGCATAGGTGTATTCAGCGGAAACGGTTTTTCCGTCTCCATAAGTGAAGGTGATCGTGTTCCCGCTGATAGAAATCTTCTCGGCGTCGCATTGCCACGAAGCCTTATACTTTTCCAAATAGGTATCCTTTGTGGTCGAGCTGTCCTCGTCCTCCTCCGCCCTGTGTTGGCAGAATTTGTCCAAGTCGCCGTTCAGCAGATAGGGGTGCAGGGACTTCCACGCACCGGCGAAATCCGAGAGGGTGCGATCCTTGATGTCATTCTCTGTGAGCTGTTCCTCGTGGCTGTGACCGTGGTCGTGACCGTCCTCCTGCATACCCTCAACGGTCTCCTCCGTTTTCACGGAATCCCCCAGCACCTCCAGCAGATTGATGACCTTCATATTCCTGTTGGCGGCGCTTTTCAGAGCATTTTTCACCCAGCCATCGGACTCGCCGCCCACATAGACGAAGAGGTCGCAATCGGAGATCTTGACAATATCATCGGCGGTGGGTTGATAGCTGTGCAGGTCAACGCCGTTATCCAGCAGCATGGTGATCTCGGCGTTCTCCGCCTTGTCACCCAGGATCGCCCTGACCCAATCGTATGCGGGGAAGATGGTCGTGACGACCTTCAATTTGCCGGCTTTTCCGGCATCCTTCGGCTTTCCGCAGCCGGCAAGGACGCCGGCCAGCATCATAAGCGCAAGCAGCAGCGCAGTTATCTTTTTCATAGACTATATGTACCTCCAAATTATGATAAGAACGTAAAATTGGGCGCAAAAATACAAGGGTGACGGCAACACCGCGAAAGCCTATCCGAAAACGGATAGACTACACCCTTGTAAATAGTTCTTATTTAATCCGAAAGCTTGACCTTGAGTGAAACCAGAGTAAACGTGCGGACAAGCTCCACGCAGGAGGGAATGACCCTGCACGGGGCATACCTGACCGCCGCGGCGAAAACCGCGGCAGCACCGGCAAGGCCGATGCTCTTGAGCAGATTTTCACAGACCTGCAGCTGGTGGCAGATGGCGCAGTCCTCGCCGGAGCAGTTATGGTTGGCTTCGACCGCAATATAGACAGCGGAGGACAGCATGACAGCCGCCAGCACGGCTGCCAGCAAGCCTGTGATCAAACGAGATTTTTTGGTCATAGCCTGTCCTCCTTCCGAATGTTATTCTTCCCTGCAATCCGCGCAGGTGCCATAGAGAACCGTGTCGGCGGCGTCCAGCGTGAATTGCTCGCTCTGCGCCAGGTGCTTTGCAAACAGAGCGGCGTTGCCGCTTGCCATGTGAAAGGTTCTGCCGCACTTTACACAGCGCATATGCAGCGCACCCTTACAGCTTTCGGCGTCAAGGTACTGATAGTAGACCCCCCGCGTGCCGCTCTTGCTGCTGCGCCGCACTTTTTCTTCCGTCTCTAACTGTGCAAGGTTCCGATATACGGCGCTGAGGCTGATTTTTTCATCCGCCAGTGCGTCCGCAATTTGCCGTGCGGACAGCAGCTCATCCGGGTGCCGGCTCAAATAGGCAAGCAGAGCCCTCCTCTGCTGCGTGCTGTAACTGGACAAGTCACCACGCCTCCAATTTGCAATTCATTCGCAAATTAGTATACACAAGGAAAGCAGAAAAGTCAACATGCGATTTATTCGCAAATTGAACGCTTTCAATGAACGCCGCCGTGTAAAAGGCACAGCGGAAGCATATGATAGATTTTGGACTGCGGGTTTTTATCGTCTTTGCCAGGAACCCCCGCCTGACTGCGGTAACAATGCACAGCGGCAGGTTTTTCTCAAATGCTTTATGCTAATGTGTCCCAAAAGCGTGTTTGAGATTGCACTAACAGTAGAAGCATGGCAAGCCGAGAGGGCGGTATTAGAACAATTATTTTTTCGATGCTTTCCGGAATTTCCTGCATTGTTTACGTAACCGATAATCGTGGTGAATAATACAACTTCCACCTTATCAATCAAACCCTCGAAACACGAACGGCGGGACGGGCTTTACCGTCCCTCCGCTCTGCTTTTTCAGCGGTCGATGTCCTGCCTGTGCGTAGGCTGCTCTTTGGGGTTTTCCTCCCGCAGCATCGCGCAAACGCCCTTCTGCACCACCGTTTTATTTGACGATGGTGCGGAAGATCCATACCTTTATTGCAGCTTCTTCAATCGCTATTGTTCCGTTCTGCCTTTTAGCTATTCTTGAAAAACGCCACCACAACCGCGCCGGGGCCAAGGTGTGTTCCGATCACGCTGCCCACCGTTGTGTAGCGAACCTCCCGCAAATGCCCCTCCCAAATGTGGCGGCTGTCCTCGATGTACTTCAATAAAAGCGCATCGGAAAGTCCGCCGTAGCCAAGCAGCACCGGCTTGCTGAAATCAATGCCGCCCGCCTCGTCAATCTCCTGAACGAGCAGATTGTTCCCCATCTTAGAGCCGCGCGCTTCTCCCAGCAGATGTATTTCACCGTCGGTGACGGAGATCACGGGCTTGATGTTCAGTATCCCGCCGGCAAATGCTGCTGTCTTTGAAATGCGACCGCCCCGTTTGAGGTATTCAAGGGTATCCACCAAGGCAACAATGACAATATTTTTCTTCTCTTCCTCCAGAGCCTTCGCAATTTCCTCTGCGGAGGCTCCCGCGTCCAAGAACCGGAACGCAAGCTCCACCAAGATGCCGGTACCCATCGCCGCGCTTGCGCCGTCCACAACATAAATGTTTTCATATTCCGCCGCCGCAATCACGGCGCTTTGATACGTGCCGGAGAACTTGGACGCAAGGGTGATGACAACGGCGGCCTCTCCCGCCTGCCTTGCCGTTTCAAACGCGCCGATGAAGTCGTTCGGGGTTGCCTGGCTGGTGGTGGGCAGCACATCGCTCTCGACCAGCTTCTCATAGAAGGTCTTGTGGTCGATGGTCACGCCGTCAATATATTCCTCTTGACCGAAGTGAACGGTGAGGGGAACCGTATAGACCCGTTCTTTGATCTTGGGGACCAGATCCGCTGTGGAATCAACAATGATCCTTGTTTCCGATTGCATCACATCTCCTTTTCTTCACTGTTTTGGACGATAGCCTCAAGGCTTCTGCTGATGGCGGATAGACAACGGTAGAATTCAATCCGTTCATTCTCCGTGAGAGCATGGCTGATCGTTTCAAGAATACCGCCGATCTTCTCTGCAATTCTTTTGCCGGCGTCCCGCCCCTTATCCGTCAGGCGCAAGGGGCTTTTGTACCGCTTGGCGCCGGTGTCGCGCAGGAGAAAGCCGTTGGTCTCCAGATAGTCCACCGCGCGGGAAATGGTTGCCTTGTCCTCCTCACAATGCTCGCACAGCTCCGCCGAGGTCACGTTTCCCAGCGAATAAACGTAGTACAGACAGGACACATGGACGCTTCTGAGGTGATAGTCGGCCATCTCCTGATTTTTGATTTTCCGTATGTCGCGGCTGATTCTGTTGATCAAAACTGTAAATGTTTCAAATCTCTCCTGCATGACTATCCTCCACCTCTGTAAATGTTGAAGTTTCAACAAAAGAGCTTTAACACAGAGATGTTGAAATGTCAACATAGTCCTTGTATAGGGCTTCTATTCATTGATTGTGGTATCCCACGGCGCGAGGTGGCCTCGGCGCGGTTTTCGTGTTGCTCATCGAGAGGAAAAAGCGGGACGCCGAGAATACTGCAAAGCCCCGCCGGAATTGCTCCGGCGAGGCTTTGCTTTTGACCACATAAAATGCCATAGGCAGATGTGGAACACAAAGTGTTGGGAAAGGGATTAAAATCAAGAGGAAGCCGCTAAAAGCAGCTAAGAAGTTCGGGAAAGTGTTGCGGCAGCTCTTTGCGTATACAACTGCAATTGTTCGACCTTGAGCGTATTCTCCTCGTTACCGCCGCTTCGGAAGTTCTCCATTTCCGAGCTCCTGATACACATAATAACCTTATCATTGACCTGTAAATCCTCAAAAGAAATCTTTGTAACCTTCTGCGTGGCAAAGTCGCAATAGACCATAGGAATGGACGAACATTCTGTCAGACATCCTTCACCTAAAGTACTTTCATCGACATCGTCCTTTACCGTTATGGTTTGCTTTTCTGTATCGATTTCCGTGATCACTGCGTTGGCGATCAGAAGCGTGTCATCCTTCAATGAACCGCACCCGGACAGGGATAGCAAGAGCGTCAATAAGCACAGGGCATTCCGATTCCCCTTATATTTCTATGCAGCAGTGTCTTATCCTCCTGTTTTTGCGCTGTGGGACTTCTCCTATCTATGAAAAAGACGCCTCTTCTGCTCCTCGCGTCAGGCGGGACAGCGCACAGACCGCGTACATATAGGCGGCAAGGATCAGAGGCGCCGGCAGTCCGTAAAGCAGCGGCGCCGGGATGATGCGCCAGAACAGCTTGAGCACACCGATCTCTGCGCCGTAAGTAAAGAAGTAGTTTGCCTCCGGGCAGAGCGTGAGGCGTAACAGGAGATTGATACAGTGCGCACCTACGGCAAGCAGGCCAAAGGTCTTGAGGATCCGCGGGATATCCTTTGGGTCGGGGCGGTAAAAGCCCAGCGTCGCCAGACTCAGACCGCAGACAACAAGGATTGCGTGGGTCACATAGTAGCCAAAGATCCTCGGTAGGAACAGCGGAAAACCGGCGAACAGCGGCTCCGGAAAGAGCAGTGCCATCAGCGCGCCAAGCGGCGCCACAAAGAAGGCGAATCCCAGTATTGAGCGGTTGCGCTTCCATAGTCCGATGGGGATCAGGAATAGATTGATGTTGCACAGGTGCAGCGGCAGCTCATTGAAAATGTTGAAGCCGTTGGGATAGTACGCACGGACATACGCTGCGTCCATGGACAGTGAGAGCTTGTAGCCGGTAAACAGCGCAAGATTAAAAAGGCACATGCCGATCAGAAACCGGGAGCGCCGTGCTTCCGATTTTCCGCGCAGCAGCAAGAATATGAGCAGCGCCGCCGCTGCCGTCAGCAAAAGCAGAAGCAGATGCAGCCCGCGAAAGGGTGTTATAGAAAAATCGTTCATTTCACACGCCGGAAGTCCTTTCCGGTCTTCTCCTCAAGAAATCGTTTAAGTTCCTCCACCGTCCCGCCGGTGAGGGTGCGCTTGTCCAGAGGCTGCGCATAGCGTTTTTTCATCAGAAGGATGATGTAGTCCTGCGACTCCGCCATGGCGTCGATCAGCTCATAGCGGAACGTGGAGGTGGTGACCTCCGTAACGACGGTATAGGACTCCTCGCCGAACACAACATGATAGTCCTTTGTGCCTGCCAGCGTGTTTTTGCAGGCGATCATGCCGTTGAACCGGTCCTGAAACAGCAGAACGGACAGCAGCATCACCTCTATCAGCAGGGAAGTCACCGTTCTGACATCAAGCGCAAAAGGCTCTCCATCGAATGGAATCAGCAGCAATGCGTTGAATAAAAAGACGCTCCAGCCGAAGATGGCCCAAATAATGTTTCTCTTTCGCCGCAGCACCTTGCGCATCGCGCGGGCGGCTATGGTCATGGAATGATTCGTGATATCACTGTGAATTTCAAATGTCATTCATTTTCTCCGTTGTAAGTAATTCTGCAACCGCAGGGCTGGCGGTGCTTCGCAGCCGCCTCCGGACAGCATAAGCTGTCGCTTGTTTATTCTACCATACCGAAAATAAGGTCCATGTTAAGTTTTTCGAATTCTCAAAGGGAGGCCTCCGATGTGCCTTTGTCAAGGCGCCTGCCGAAAGGCTCTTCTGATGCACGACCTAACCACTCCAAATGCTTCCGGGCTCTGCGTGAAAATCCATTCTCGTCCGTTGGAAATGGGCTGTTGCCAGAACAGCCCATTAAAGTTCATGTATCGGCAAGCATATATTACTCGCTCTTTTCTTTGCTTTTTTCGTCCGCGAAAAGTGCATGGCCAAGCGCCATCCCTATCATGGAAGCAATCGTTCCGATAAAGAAAACGCTGAGCGTTTGCAAATCGACCCGATCAAAGATCAAGCTTTCTCTCATGCCATAGCTCGCATAGACGGAAAGCATGAACATAAGGCCAAATCCAATCGGCGCCAGCCACTTGTACTTTCCCCAATAATTGTTTTTCCCGATCAAAAGAGACAGAACGATCGTGGCGGCCGGGAGCATAATCCATTGGGCTCCACCTGCCTGTGCTTCCGTAATACTTCCCGCGGAAAAACGCCATGACGCCATAATATTGAACGCCCAAATTACCAGATAGGACAAAACTAACAGCAGCTTTGATAACCTGACTTTACTCTTTACTGTATTCGTGCTTTCTTCGATATAATCCAGATAGTCTTTCATAGGGCCTTCTCCTTTCAAGAGGTAGTCAAGGCTGACACTATACAACTCACTCATTTTAAGCACACTTACGATATCGGGGTAGGATCTCTCATTCTCCCAATTCGATATTGTCTGTCTGCTGATGCCAAGGGCTTGTGCCGCTTGTTCCTGTGTGATCTTCGCATCCGCTCTTGACTTTTTGATTTTGCTACCAATATCCATACGCTTGCCCTCCCAACATGAACTTCATCTGGATTATGCCCTATGCGAAAAGCACTGTCTATCAAAACGCTTTTACAAGTCGAAATTTCTCTGTCAAAATGCTTTTACATCCTGCTGTTTTACCTGAAATACCCTGACTTATCTGCCCGCCGGAAGCGTGATCTCAAACACGGCGCCACTATCCCCGTTGTAGGCGCAGATCGTTCCCTTATGCAGGTGGATGATCTCCTTAGTCAGGGCAAGGCCAATGCCGGATTTTCCGCTTTTTCCCATGTAGAAGCGATCAAAGATGTGGGGTAGGTCTTCCTCGGCAATACCGTCCCCGTCGTCCTGTATCCGTATCGTCACATGATGCTTGTCCGCACGGCAGGTCAGGTGCATCTGGCTGCAGGCATAGCGCACACCGTTGAATAGGATATTGGTGACCGGAGCCAACGGACAGTTGGGGAATGAGATGAGGCGGCTGGCTGTATTCTGCTTTCGGGAATCATTTTGTAAAGACCATACAGCGTTTGACAGTGGAAAGGGAGCAGTTGAATGTCGTATTTGACCAGGTGGGAACGCCGACTTATGCCGCCGACCTGGCCGCTTTGATCGTTCATGTCCTTGAAACAGGAAAATACAGGCAACATCAGGGAATTTACCATTTTTCCAATGAGGGCGTGTGTTCGTGGTATGATTTTGCTAAAGAGATCGTTGCTTTATCGGGAAATACTTGTGACATCCGGCCGTGCCATTCGGATGAGTTTCCGGGTAAAGTAAAACGTCCGGCTTTCTCAGTGCTGGATAAAACAAAAGTGAAACGGGATTTTGATTGTACCATTCCTTACTGGAAGGATTCACTTGTGAAATGTATAAATGAATTAAAACGGAAATAATGGATTTTAAAAGGAATATATTGATTACCGGTGGTGCCGGTTTTATCGGCTCGCATGTTGTGCGTCTGTTTGTGACGAAATATCCGGAATATCATATCATTAATCTGGATAAGCTGACTTATGCGGGGAATCTGGCCAACCTGAAAGACATCGAGCAGGCCGAGAACTACCGTTTCGAGCGGTGCGACATCTGCGATTACGAGCAGGTGCTCGCCATTTTCCGCAAGTACCGGATCGACGGCGTGATCCATCTGGCCGCCGAGTCGCACGTCGACCGTTCGATCAAGGATCCCTTTACCTTCGCGCGCACCAACGTCATGGGTACGCTCTCGCTGTTGCAGGCGGCCCGGGTCTGCTGGGACGGCGATTGGGCGGGGAAACTCTTCTACCATATCTCGACCGACGAGGTTTACGGCGCATTGCAGTTCGACGGCACGCTCTTTACGGAGACGACCAAATACGATCCGCATTCGCCCTACTCGGCGTCGAAAGCTTCGTCCGACCATTTCGTGCGGGCGTTCCACGATACCTACGGAATGCCGACGCTGGTGACGAACTGTTCCAACAACTACGGGCCCTACCAGTTCCCCGAAAAACTGATTCCGCTGTTCATCAACAATATCCGCCACGGAAAGCCGCTGCCCGTCTACGGCAGGGGTGAAAACGTCCGCGACTGGCTTTACGTGGTCGACCACGCACGTGCCATCGATACGATTTTCCATCGCGGAAAGGTCGGCGACACCTATAATATCGGAGGGTTCAACGAGTGGCGCAACATCGACCTGATCCGCGTAGTGATTCGCACGGTCGACCGGCTGCTGGGGCGTTCGGAAGGTGCGTCGGAGCATTTGATTACCTACGTGACCGACCGCGCGGGACACGATCTGCGCTATGCGATCGACTCGCGCAAGTTGAAGGATGAATTGGGCTGGGAACCCTCGCTGCAATTCGAGGAGGGAATCGAGAAGACGGTACGCTGGTATCTCGACAACCAGGAGTGGATGGACAACATCACCTCCGGCGAGTACGAAAAATACTATGAGGAGATGTACCGCAACCGTTGACGCCGGATTTCGGTGAGGTTGCGGCCGGAAAGCCGTATCGGAGGGGCTGCCTGCAAATCGTCGGGCAGCCCCGACCCGTTGTACGGGGAGACTGCGATTTTTCGTTTGGAAGCAGCCTTTTCGTTCTGGCCGTATTGCGGGGATACGTGCTGCCCCTCCCCCTTGGGGGAGAAGGCGGGCCAGGATTTCTGTTGCGGGTGCGAGGCTTCGTTTTGCCGAACCGTCGCAGTCCGGACGGCGGTTGTGCTGCAAGGCATCTTGTCCGAATGCTTCTCTGCATTCCTATCCCGACGATGTTTCGAGGCGGCGGTTCGATGCGTTGTGCGATGCCGGCAGGCAAGCCCCACTCCGCGGCGGAGTGCCGCTCGCCGAAGTTCGTACAGTTCCGCCGCCGATGGACGCTGTCGTCTTCGGAGCGTCCGTTAAAATATATTAAGGGGTATTTGGGATAGAAATATATTATCCGGCGGAGACTGAAAATTCGCCCGCATCCGGTTCGATCCGGCTCGATTTCTCGATTGCAGCGGGTACGAAAAATTGCCGCGTTGTATCGATGCGGCGAAGAGTATCGTTTATTTTGCATATATTTTCCATTGGAAATTTGTTTTGTTGGAAAATTGTTGTATCTTTGCAGTGGAAAGGAGGAGAGATGCACCTTCAAGAACGGGAGGTACGAGTTTGCACTCTCTTTGCAACGAATCGGCAGGGATCGTCTGCAAAGAGGATGATCTCCGCGAATCGATAAAAAATGAAAAGTATGTTGAAAGCAATGAGTTTGGTGGCCGCACTGACCCTTATGGCGGGTGCGGCGCATGCAGAGAAACC
>ERZ840371.2245-NODE-2245-length-17832-cov-8.462564_pt1 | contig 17832 bp, 24 predicted proteins | sample MGYA00519937_ERZ840371 | MGnify/ENA primary metagenome ERZ840371 (study PRJEB31850, sample SAMEA3708873) | human gut metagenome | biome: human gut; feature: human-associated habitat; material: faeces | place: China | collected 2014 ... | reverse complement strand
CTGTCCTACTCCACTAATAGCCATTTTTAATCCTCCTTTATCAGCACTTTTTCATAATATCCGATAGTATGCTTGTTGCTGTTCCTTGTTTGTAATTTATACTTTTAAAGGCTACCAAAAACTTCTCTTTAGCCTGCTCCATTATTGATACTGCGGTTTTCTGATATTTTGTATCAAACATTTGAGCCTTATCTTGTGTTTTTACTTCATTTTGAGGGCTATTTCTACGGAAATACCATGAACTGCCTGCGTTTTCAAATGCTTTATTGGTTTGTTGACAGGTAATATATCCTTCTAAATTTGCCAGACGCATTTTAAAGGCTTCGTCCAATCCGGCTAAATCTTCGTCAAGTGTCAATGACCTTTTCCCCGTAAGTTCGTAGGAAACTTCACGATCTCCATTTTCATGTTCTTTTACGATTTCATTATAACGGGTTTCATATGTATCCATTATAGATTTCATCACATCTTCAACATTATAATTCCCGTCTTTTAATGTTAGGCTGCTAATATCCCGCATTGCGGTATAGTGTTCCCAAGCAACCTCATTTGTATTTTGTATTGTCAGTTCCCTGACATTGGTATAATCCGAATCGGGTTCAAATTTGCTTGCCATTTCCCGCAGCATATTTCTTCCTGCATCAGAAATAGAAAGATTTGCCGACTGCTTCACCATCTTTGAGATTGCTTCCCTAACAGTTGCTTTTCCCCGTATATAATTTGTAGTCGTTCCCAAATAATCATAATTATGTCCGACTCCATTAATAGCCATTTCCTAATCCTCCATTGTCATCAATTTTTTATATTGCCGCCCCTGCCCCCTTGCAATAAGTCCGGGCAGTCCGCAAAAGCAAAGGTTTATGCGCCTTGCGGAATATGAACAATTTCTCCTTATGCCTTTATATCAAAACTTGCCCCTGTCGGCGCAGATGTACCAGAAACCGCAGCTAAGAGGTTCTGCGTAACACTTTTTACATCAGTGCCAGTAGCTGATATTGTAAACGTTTCATCTTCTGTCAGCTTCTCCAACTGCGCCTTTTTCTCTGCCCGTCTCTTAGCTGCCTTTTCTTCTGAGATTTTTCTTTCCTCACGCTTTTTCTATAATCTTTCTTTTTGTTTCTTTTCCGCATTCAATGTAGTTGAATTTTGTTTTGAACCACTGGTTCTTGTCATACCTCCGCAAGTAACAGAAGCATTCCCATCGGCATCTATTACAGTTGTAACACCATGTATCACTGCATTATCAGCTTTGGCTTGTGCAAACATTCTATTCTGTCCCGGTACTGCACCAGTTAAATTAAACTCTACTTTCTTGGCAAATTCCGGATCATTTGCCATTTTCTTTAGACATTCGCTAGAAAGATTTATTACCACTTTATTTTCATTTCCACTCATAAGACTGCTACCCGTATTAAAAGTAATCTCCGGGAACTTTTTACACAGTTTCTCATAGTATTCCTGCACTTTGTCCTTGCTGTTTGTCTTTACCTCCGTTGCTACATTAGTGTTTCACACTCTTCTACTTCGAGAATTAATTGCTTTTTCATATCCTGTCATAAAACTCGCTATATTAAACAATTCCACCGTGCTTATATTGCTGTTCCCGAAGCTTATCCAACGATTTTGCTCCATCCGGGCTATACAAATCCAATAACTCCAAAAAATTGCCAGACTCCTTACACCCATGCAATAACATACGCATACTATCCGCATCTTTACCGAATAACATACCCAGCAGACTCATATCATACTGATTTTGACTATCACTTAATATTCCCTGCTGATGTAAATCCTCCATAAAACCATAAGTACGAACCTCGGAACCTATTCGCATCGCCACATTATATAAATCCGGATCAACAGTATGAAGATAATTTAGGTAGCGTGTCTCAATATTTCTATTGGGTGTGCCGCTCATCATCCAATTTGCTATATCTTCCAAAGATGCATCTACGGCAGCATCATCAATCAAATGCATCTGCCATCTACCGCTTTCAGTCTTTGTAAAAGTATATTTTCCATCTTCCGAATACAATGTATTTGACCATGAGTTTTTTGGAGCCGCCTGATCTCTGACAAGCACTTCAAATGCATCCATTGCAGCTCTGTCCGGGATACACTTTTTTTCATCTGTTGGTAATTCCATTTTCCCCAATGCTACTGCTGTTTGCACCAGCTCATAATCCGATATGTTTTCTCCATGATAAAAATAAGATTTTTGTTCTTTCAATTTTTCAAATGAAGCCGGTAGTTTTACTTCTGCCAACTGTTCTTTGGATACCTCAGTCCAATCTTCTTTTTTCTTACTACCTGCTGTCTGCATCTGTACTCTCGGACCATTTGTAATCTTTGTACCATATTTTGCATTTACCATATGTTCCGTTATTGTCACATGTGCAAACTGAAATAAACTCCTTTGGTTTCTTGTCTTTCCGTAGCCTTCTACTTTCACAGCGTACGGAAATGATGACTTCGTATTCAAAACAGAGTAAGTACCTGTATAAAATGTATTTGCAGCTTGTATTCTCATAATATAACCTCCAATCCAAACGAAAAACAGCGTCTATTTTCACATTCAATCCCTTGAAAACAGACGCCATCCTTAGCTATTAAGTATATCGGCAAATATTCAATTATCTTTACCTATCGGAATGAAAACCTGTCTGAATCCTGTCTGAATGGGAACAAAACCATTACAGTACTACACTTCCTCATCCACCTTCTTCGATACAAGTTCCGATAAAGCATTGTTATATGTACCATTGCTCTTATAGGTTCCGCTTGTTCGTGCTGCAGCATTGGAAATACTGTTTGCTTTCATGGATACCTTGTCAGCAAACGAATTATGTCCGGTAAAAAGTGTTTTGAATGAACTAATATCTGCCTTTTTAAGTGCTTCCTCATCCAGTTCCAACTTATTACCCTTGCCTACGGTAATACCGATTTTTGAAAGCATATTCTCATTAGACTCAGTAATTCCTGTCATCCACACAGCATTTCTTAATACATCTTTTGAATTGGAATTACCTGCCTGTTCCACAACATCATTGTAATCTTCTACAAATGATTTCACAGCCTTTGTGATAGCTTCCCAATCATAATCTTCAACCTCGATTTCCTCTCCGGTCTTTTCATCCTTTTTCTTGATTTTCTTCTTTTCCCAGAGTTCATCATTATTTAAAGCATCTGCTGATTTCTTTAGTGCATCCGCTCCTGACTTCATAAGTGTAGATTTCTGTACAGTATCCCCACCGGAAGATGCCTTTTCTGCATCCTGCTTTGCATAGTATGCCTTCAGCAATTTTCCATAACTGCCATTTTTGATTGCTGCATAGTCAGAAAGATTAAAAGCACTGCCTGTTGACGGTGTCTGCATACCTCCAAACAAATAGGAATAATCTACATTGGTGTTATATTTGCTTGCATAATCACTAAAACTATTTATCTCTGACATAGTAAGCACCTCCTACAAACGCACATCCACATGGGTATATGCTACTGTTTCCGGTACAGATACCTCTACCGGCTCTGCTATATCAGTATTAACTGTTTCGGTCTTAACATCAGCACCCACATTCTCGGTTTCTTCTGTGCCTGCCACAGTCTTATCCTCTTTTTCACCAGCAACAGCATCCTTCTTATCTGTTTTCTTATCTTTATCATCTGCTTTTTCAGTCTGCTGATCTGCTTTCGCAGCTTCTTCCAATTCCTTATTCGCAGTAGCCAATGTATTCATCTGTGCTGATTCTGCTTGAACAGCCTTCTGCTCTACTTCAGCAAGTTCCTCTTTCTTTGCCTCTACATCATCACCACGAGCCGAATCCAACTTGATTTCAGACTCCAGCACCCCGGCTCTGCCTTCCATCTTTGTAGCAACGCTGCCCTGCACCTGTGCCTGAGCCATTGCGGAATCAGCAGAAATCATAGCCTTCATACTAGCCTGTGACAGACCTGTGCTTTGCTTTCCAGCTTTCGGAGCAGTTTTCTTACTGCCACCAAGCATATCATCCATTGAAGATTTCTTTGCCTGCTGTTCTTTCCTCTGTTCAATCTGATGCTGTCTTAACTGATTATTCAAATCCGTAATCTGCTGTTGAATTTCCTGTCTCTTTTTCATTTTTTCTTCAATGCTCATATCTTTGTTGGCAGAAAGCTCCTGCAACTGCTTCTGAGCATTAGCAATCTGATTTTGAATATTCTTGCTGACAGAATCTGTTGCCTTCGTCATATTCATTCCACCCACAGGTGTATTTGCCCCATTTAAACCGTTAATTCTCATATCCTATTACCTCCTGTTATCTACATAAGTGAAGCCATTGCAAACATATTCTCTTCTTCCGGTGTTGCTTCTCTATCTTCCACCTGTCCCATACGGTTCTGTGCCTGAGCCATTAAAGAATTTACTTTTTCCATTTCCGACTCATCGCACCATCCTTTTTCAATGCCTGCTTTTACTTCCTGCATATCGCCTTTTATTTCAGCTATGACCGCCCGTAACTGGCTTGTAGTCTTTGCCGCAGCAATCTTTCTTGCAGTCTTGCCGACATTTACACCAACACTACCACCTATGGTCTCGCTCTCTTTCTCAGCGTCCTCCGCAATTTCCGATTCCTCTGTTTCTTCTGCCTTTGCATCCTCCTCCGACCATTTCACATGAAATCCTTTGAAACGGTCACCAAAATGCTCTTTCAGCTCTGCTTCTACTTTTTTTCGCTCCTCAAGTTTCTCCTGCCGGATTTTCTCGGCATTATCTGTCATATCCTGTAATACTGTACTTTGCTTTATAGGTCTGCTGACTCCCCAGCCACCCCAATTACCATTTTCATCACAGAACCACCCTTGACTAATCATTTCTCGTCCCTGGGCAAGTTGCTGCTGCCTAAATCTCCTAGAAAAATCATTTAAAAACTTAACATCTTCTTCAAATTGTTTTCTTGTCGCCTCATCCGTTCCTAGCTTTCCTAAGAACTTAGGATTCACAACAAAATTAATATCTGATGAATTACCGTAGGTCTGTCCATAACTTACAGTCCCGACAAAAAACTTTGTTCCACTAATTTGCTTTTCCAACCCTTGAATATACTCAAGTCCTGCCGATACAGAATCCGGTATTGTCTTTTCGTAACTTACTCCTTCCTTCTGCACCGCAGTCTGGGAAACAGCATTTTTAGTGTCCTCTGTTTTTGAATCAAGCTTGTAATCATTTTGTACCGGGTACAGGTAATTACTTCCGATTCCCTTTACTGCCATCCGCATCATCCTCCTTGAAATATTGATTAGAAATCCGTTTCTCTATACACAGATACTTCTGCTATTTCCTATTTCGGAATATAAAACTTCATACTAAATAGACTTGTTGTGAAACGACCTTTTTATGTTGTGAACCAAAAACAAAAGACACAATCTATACCCATTTGTACAGAATTGTGTCCCTTATTTCTTATTCAACCATTAACATAACCGTCAATGTAAAGCTATTTTCATCCTGGCTTATATCTATGTCCCCATAATATTTTTGAGCCACTTTACGGATATTGGCAAGTCCGAATCCATGACTGCCCTTATCTTTCTTTGTGGTTTCCGGCACCCCGGTTTCATCGTCTATCTCTACGCTTTTACAAACACAGTTAGTTAATTCCAACATATACGCATTCTTCTTACGATAGGCAGATACGGAAACATAAGGATTCTTACAACCGTTTACCCCTTCAAACGCATTAGTAATGGCATTATTTAGTATTACGCTGACATCAAACGCATTGATACCTGTGTCCGTTGGATACATAAACTTACACCTAAAATCAATCCCTTTTTCCTCTGCTTCTTTCTGCTTCTGTGTCAAAATCACATCTGTAACAGGGTTTCCGGTCTTAATTTCCGCCACACTCTCACTCCATGCCGATTTCAGTTCTGCCATGTATTTTTCAAGTTCCTCTGTCTCATTTTTCATAAAGAGATTTTCCAATACTGAAATATGATTGCCCATATCATGCTTTAATGCCCGAATATCCCCATACAGCTTTTCTACTTCGCTGATGTGCTGTTTCGTGTTTTCTATCTGCTCTGCCAATAGCAAATTCATATTTTCCTCTCGCTGTTTTTCCTTTATCCTCTGATATATAATAACTGCGATAAGTATGGCAGCAAAAGAAACAATCTGATATATCACCCGTAAAAAAGTATATCCCGGATGAACATTCCACACATAATTTCCCGTATCTTCCACATACACATTGGATAAGAAATTAAATGTAAAATATCCTACCATTACCGTCAAAAGAGTCGCAAAAAGTAATATCAATTCTTTTCCTGATATATTTTCTTTTTTATTCACATACACCTTATGAATTAACTTAATTACAAGCCACATAACGACTATGGCAACACCGTAATAAATCAATTCCACAACGATATATGCTATCAGTTGCTTTACCGGTTCCGTAAGCATATATGGGGTGTTAATGAACAGGGCAAACATAATATCCCTAAGTACCAATGTAACACCATAAACCATCCAACGAATCAAGTACATGGAAATCGCTAAAAAGATTTTCTGCTTAATCTTTTTTCTCTCTGTCAGGCACATCGTAATCCAAGCTACAAAAATCCCCAACAGATATGGGTAAGTCATCTCCTGTGGTACAAGGTAAAATACAAGCATTGCCAATGAATAACTAATTCCTACGCAGTATGATTTTCTATTTATAAATGGCTTTACAAACCGATAAACCAGCCAACCTTCTATCAATATGTTGATGATAGCTATTGTTTTATTTGCTATTGCCCAATAAGTTTCTATATTTTCCATTTAGAGCTATCCTTTCCTCTGATTGTACTTCATGTATTTCTTTACAAAGTCCGGGTAATTCTGCTTTGCCATAAGAGCAGTTCCCTTTTCCAGATAAATGGTGGTGGCATCATATTTCTCCACATACTTAAAATTTACAAGATATGCCCTGTGCGGTCTGAAGAAACTGTCCCCTGCTACTGCTTCAAGGTCAGACATCTTTCCATAATACTCAATTTCATCGTCTAGCTTATGAATAACCACCTTACGATTGAACACCTCTGCATAGACAATATCTTCTATAATTACCTTTGTGTGAACCCCACCATTATTGATCATCACATAATTTGCTTCCGGCTCCCTCACATTCGTATCCTGTGAATGCCATTCATCAACTGCTCTGCAAAGTACATCAACAAACTTCGTATCATCAATCGGCTTCACAATATAGTTAAATGCACCTACATCAAACGCCTGAAATACATACTCTTCCACAGCAGTCACAAATATAAGTATCACACTTTTGTCCTTCTTACGAAGTTCTCTGGCTGTTTCCATACCGTTTTTGCCGGACATCTGAATATCCAAAAACAGAATATCTATGTGCTTATCTGACAAAAGCAGTTCTTCCCCCGACTGAAAGAAAATAATATCTGCCTCCGGGTACTGCTTCGCCACCTTATTCCCTATTAACTCCCGAATGTTCTTTTCATCATCGCATATCGCTATCCGCACATTCTCACTTCCTTTGCAATTCTTATACTGCTATTATATCGGAACTTGTACCCCGTTTCGATACTAAGATGTTGTGAACCGACCTTTTTATGTTGTGAAATAAATATGAGCCGATAGGAATTACCCCCATCGGCTCTATACTCTTTTCATGTTAAATCTAATGTTATAATTCTTTTATACTACTTATGATTGTCTACATACTGATTTGCCGCTTTTAACAGATTTTCTACAAAGCCATCCGGGATATATTCCGGTTCGTAATACTTAATATCTCCGTATCCTAATTCCTGCTTTATCTTCTGAAAATCATTAATAGCATTTGTGACTTTTACGCTTTGTTCCTGATGTTCCTTACCAAAACGGAATTCAACAAAAGCACTAAATTCACTTAACAGAATAGACAGCTCATCATCTTTAGATAGCTTTCTATATCCATCTTCTGTTGTAGAGTCTTCGATAAATCTTACTCTGTTACCTTCCTCATACCCAGAAGTAATCTCATCGCAGATTCCTCTAAACTCCTCCAATAAGATTTCTCCCTTTTTCTGTATTGTTAATTTTTCATCTGAATTATCCTCAGTGAACTGCACAAAACTATCCTGCATTACCCTTGATAATCTGTTTGTAAAACTCTCCACAGGCTGATGTTCCGAAATATACTGCATTTCTTCCATTTGCTTTTGTATATCCACACTACCATTCATCTTACTGCCATGTAAAGCACGCAAACCTTCCTCTGAAATATTGACCTTTATAGCCGGAACATTTCTACCAGCTTCTGTATCACAAAATCTTATAGGCTGATTATTCTGTTTCTTAGCCATTTCAAACAAATCTATATTTGGTTTCTGATAAGTGCCATTCACATTTCCATACAAATGAACTGCCATGTTTTCACCTCCATTTTTCCATAACTAACCCCTTATACAGAAAAATCAAATCTGGCTCCAACTTTTTCACCGGACACCTTATTCCAATCCACATTTTTAATTTTCTCTATCAGTTCTTCCTCTGATGAAGCCTCTACAACTACTTTCTTTACAGAAGATGTATCGTCCTTCTTATAGGAATTTACCTTCTTTTCTTCTGATTTCTCTGAGGTTTTCTTCTCCTCAGATCGTTTCTCCCGAAGTTTCTCTATATAATCTTTTTGCTTTTCGGACATCTTTTCTAATTCCGCAAAAATTGACATACTTCCATCATCATTAATAGAAACAGCCAGCTTATTTATGATTGTATCATTCTCGCTGCCCTTTCCCCATGCTCTTTCATAACCGAACTGCTCACAGATTTTATCAGTCATATTAACTATTGTATTAACACGACGCATCTTTTCACTTGCATATTTTTCATCTGAAGCCATTCTCTCTAATTCTGAGTTTGAAAAAATAACAGAGAATTCCTTATCACTCTTATCAAGCAACGCCCTTCTGTCATCCCCGGCATCTGCAACAATAAAATCATAATCTCCATAAGTTTTTCTAAGATTATCCAGGTAATTTTTAGCCTTGCTTGACAATTTATCCTCGCTGGACTTTAATGCCTGCTCGGAAGCTGTATTATTTTTCGCCTTAACTGTACTGTCCTTTTTCTGCTGAACCGTATTCTCATAATAACCAGCTGCTGATGTTATACCATGTGTTGTAACCATAATCGCTCCTCCTTGAATTGTATCATTGAAATCCGTTTCATGTTGTTATGTACTACTCATACATTATTTATATTTACATCGGCAAATCCACACAATTTCTTTAATTCCATGTGTGAACCGAGCTTTTTATGTTGTGAAATAAAAAAGGCAGCATCTACATATACAACACCCTAAAATAAGGCATAAATCTCTCTACCAAGTTCTTGCTCCAGTTCTGTACGCTTTCTTTCAATCCAATCCACATCACCATTTCCCAAACTATAATCCTGATGCAAGTCATGCAACCCTGTAGATGTGTATGCAATCTCTAAAGTTTGTGTATCACCCGTATCATAAGAATACGGTTGCATTAAGTCCAAATAATGATGTTTTAAACCGTTTGTATCTACTGCATACATTCCACTTCCTTGGTTTCTTGTTGTATTTCTAGTTCCTATCATATCCCGAACACTGCGACCATCCGGTGTAATAAAATCATCACCCTGCTTTTTACATTCGCAAAGTTTAATCCCATAAAATTCATAAAACAGGTCATTCATATGTCTTTTCAACTGACCTTCTTGTGAAATCTGAGTGCTATTCATCCCATCCTTCGCACAAAAATATACATGTGTATACAAATTCCAACCATTCTCTCCCTGATTTAAGGCATCCTCAATCTGTTTTCTCTTCTCTTCCGCAACATTTCCATTTACAGAAATCTCATAGCTATATGGGTCAATGGAAAAGGTTAGGTTTTCTCCCTCATTAATACAAACACCTGCATCGGATAATATATTCTCAATCTGGCGATTTATCATCTGACGATTAAAAGCATCTTCCTCTGGATCACTGACTTTGCAATTAAATGCAAATTCATCATTTACCCACTCTACCTCCAACATTCTGCCTAGTTCATGGCAACCCGCAAATCCATTATCAAACTTAATCTGATTTCCTGCATTTGATAATTTATCATGATTACTTTGACGTAACTGTTCACATACCCTTTTCACATCTTCCACACTTGCATACTTAGGTGCCTTTGCAATATTTTCATTTTGAATGCAATTACTTTTTTCAAGCACCTCCTCGATGGTATTTTGTTTTTGTATCCCATTTCTTCTATTTTTCAACGAATAAGTGTATCCATTATTAATAATCCAATCATCATTTCCAAATATCGAACCCTTTATCGATGTTGACAAACGACTCATTTCCAAACCAGCAGATGAAAACATCGCAATGTCCATTCCTCTTGTTGCTCTTTTAGATGAAGATTGCAATAATCTTAATACCCCTTTTTGCATACTCTCCTGATGTCTTAATGTCATCATGTTTAAATATTCCGTAGACACTCTCATGTAATTCACCTCTTCGATATCCTGCTTAATTTCTGCTTGTTTATATAAAAAGCACATGATTTCCATGTTCAATCCATTTAAATCATGTGCCATCCATTGCTATAACATATATCGACATTTACTCATTTTTCTTTATCCAATTGAATGAAACATTATATTTTCATATCAAATCCTGACATAGAACTCATTGTCATACTTAGAGAAGACATCTTTGCAATAAAACTATCTGTAACACTCTTTAAATCAGATCCCTTAAAGGTATATTCTTCCATTCTCTGCTCTGTTATTTTTTCTTCTGCCGCTTTCTTTTCAGCTTTTTTCTGCTTTTCTTTATTCTCTTTGACTTTTTCAAGCCACTTATCAATATCTTCATCCGTACCCGGTGTATCTGTAACTCCACAAACACACATAGTTGTATATTCTTCTCCAAACTCAATAGAGCAAGAAATCAATCTCGAACCTCTTGCACTTAAAGACTGTTGTGCTTGCTTGATATAATCCGGTGCTTTAGAGAGTTCTCTCTCCAACCACTGTCCAGTTTTCTCATCACTCATTGCTTTTCTTAATAATCCGGATGTAACAGATACCGCCACATTACTTCCCGGCTTCAAACAGCTATATTTACCCATTAAGTAATTGGAATACTCTCGTACATTCTTATATCCACCTGTTTTGCTTGCACTATTCTGATAACCATTGCTAATTCCCATATTGTTTCCTATCACCATAGCCATAAACTTCACCTGTCCTTTCAAAACTTCTTTCTCTAATTCCATTATCGGAACTTCACAACACGAATTATATAGCAAAGGAGTGAACTACTCCATTTTGGGTGTAAAAAACCTGCCAAGCCTTATGGCCTGACAGGTTTTCCATTTAACATTACTGTAAGATTAAATATCTGTTGTTCCTGTTTGGAAGTTCCAATAACAATATCAATATCACCTTTGTACTTCCTTGCACATCTCTGTATATTAGTAAGTCCCATTCCATGAGATTTCTTGTTTACTTTACTGCTCTCCGGCAAACCGCTTTCTTTGTTCATTACGATTTCTCTTGCATAGCTGTTCTCCACTTCAATAAAGAAAAGATTACCCTTCACATAAGAATGTAAGGATACATATTTATCTCTTTCCATCTGAGTCGCAGCTTCGATTGCATTTTCCAATGCATTATTCAAAATCACGCCAATATCATACACATCTATCTGAAGCTCTTTCGGATAACTAAAATCCACAGAAAACTTTACCCTTGCTCTGTCCGCTTCCTGCTTCTTTTGATGAATAATAATATCTGTAATCGGATTTCCTGTCTGATAACCAAAATCTAATCTGCTTACGGTTTCTTCCATATTTCTGATATAGCCATTCAGATCTTCGGCGTCTGCATTATTTTGTTTCTTCACATACTGCGTGATATTATTGATATGCCCTCTTAAGTCATGGCGTAATCCACGTATATCAGCATAAATATCCTGAATCTCCTGTACCTCTTTTTGCATCTGCTGTATCTGATTTTCCAACATGGTGGCTTTTTTTATTCTCTTCGTGATACTGCACCACATTCTGAAAAAGCATGACATTGGCTATGACTGCACCTAACAGCAGAACACATATTGCAGGAATCCAAAACAAAGTTTCCGGAACAGTATCAAAAATAAGAGTTGTAGTTCCGTTTTCTACTGTAATAATCATCATTTTCAGAGTTATAGAAATGCAGACTGCCGCTATACTTGGTAATACCAAAAACACATTTTCCTGCACTTGTAACGGATACTCTTTTCTGACATATTTTTTGTTAATCAGTATCAGATAAATTCCCAAAATCAAGGCATACAAAATAGCACTTGTAAAAGACGATACACACATCACAATATTATTTGCCACCTCTACCTGAGTGTTTGTGACAATCTTTCCCTGCATTACCAAAGCATCAATAAAGCCACATATTACCGCTCCTAACGCAATGCTAAGTACACTAACAATATATTTTACAATCTCTTTTCCAGCTACAAAACTAAAGCATACAAATAATTGTCCTGACGCTCCATTGCGAAAGAATATCCATTGCATACCTAAAAGCAATAATACATTGATAATAGCACTTACCACATCGTTAAATGGGTATCGGCTCTGTATTACCTCAAATATAACCATCTGTACCACAAAATAAGTAAGCGTCCACAAGATAATGGTAGCCTTTTTATTCTGTTTACTTCTTAGAAACTGACTTGTATATGCCTGTTCCTTCTCTGCTACACAATTCACTTTTCTTATTTTCCTTATGCACTTCCTTACTGCATGAAACAATAACAGAAGACTCAGTGCCATAAGAAGTCCTGCAAGGGTCCGTTCAAACCCAAGCACCAATCCGCAGGCTCCTGTCAGTTTGATATCTCCACCTCCGATACCTCCTACCGTAATTCCTGCAATGAGTAGCGGCAATGCCACAAATAGCCCTGACAGATAAACAGGCTCCGATGGAATCAGGCTTACCCCGGCGATAAGTAGCGGCATCCAGTCCGGGATGATTCTCTTTCGGATATCAGATACCGCCGCCAAAGACAGAACGAGAAAAAATAGGGTAAGCCTTATCATCCCTTCCACTTACTGCATTCCCATGCTCATGCCGGTGTCTTCTTCCTGCTCCATGCCCTCTTCCGGCTCATCCTGATCCATTGTCTGTGTCTGAACACTCTCCTGATAAGCTGTTTCTACTGCCATGTCAAACTGCTGTTTCATGGACTTGTCCGCAAAATACACGGAGTCCTTATACTGCTCTGTGTGAGGCATCTTGGTTCGGGGCATGGTCACGGTAAGACCATAGTCATCCTGCTTAATCTTCACGTTGCGGATTGTCATAATGCCTGCCACATTTACATCTGCATTGGCAAGCACACCTCTCTCCGGATCATGCTCTGTGATGGTCACCTTAAAAGGTACCTGCTGTTCCATGTTCTCTGTGTTATTATTCTGTGTAGCTGCGTTTCTCGGCATACTCTCTTCCTCCTTCTTTCCCTGACATTAGCCTGCGTAGTTAAACATTTCCTGAATTCTTCTGGTAAGGGTAGGCATTACCACATCTCCGAAGAGGGCATACAAACCGGCAAGCAAGAGGGCACCAATTACCACCGCAATCAAAATCTTAACTGCGGTATCCACATAGTTTTCTCCCTTCTTATCCTTCAACAGCATTACTGCCTTTGCTGCGGTTACCTTCATGTTTCCTACTACCTTGTTCATCATCTTTCTCATTGATTTTTCCTCCATATAATTTCAATTTATTTTTCTGGTTATTTTTTTTACATACCGGTCATGTCCATTGCCTGACCTTCCGGTGCCTGCTGCATTTCATGATGCTTTGCCATACTGTTCTGGCTCTGTGTAAGTGCCTGTTCATAGGCACCAAGGACTGCGTCATTCAACTGTTTTCTGCATTCCGGTGTAATAGGGAAACAGATATCTTTATACTCATTCCCTACCTTGTAGCTGGGCATGGATACAAATAATCCATTACTGCCCTCAATAATCTTGACTCCTCTGATGGCAAAGGCTCCGTTAATGTTCACACTTGCGGTACCTTTGATTGCATCACTGGGTTTGATGGACTGGATGCGTACATCAAAATCAAGAGGCTGTGTCTGTTTCACCTGTTCGGACTGTGCTTCGTCCTGCGTATTCTGCTGGTTGTTTTTTGTTCCTTTTCCTGCCATGTTCTTCCTTTCCGCCTCCCGGCTATTCTGATTTAAATAAAATTTCTGCAAATCCTTTCGGCTCTACATAAAAATAGCGGCTTGCCATCTCGTCCGAAAACTCCACCACGTCAGATATGGATAATGCATGTCCTTCAAAGTCCCTTGGCACCCTTCTGCCAAACTTCTCCCAGACATCTTCCAGACTGAAGGTATCCACCTCTCCCTCGTAAACAAGCGCATACTCCTTTTGCTGTGGTTTTTCAAAGCCTCTCTTTTCCCTTTCTGCCAGACTGATAAACCGCATCATAAACGGACTGTCCTGTTTAAGCTGATAGATTCTTATCCTCCTTCCTTTAGCCGCTTCCACTGTCATTTCCATCCCACCACCCTCTGACAGACGGTCATAGACTCCTGACCTTATTTCCACTGCCAGCTTTTCTTTCCCGGACAGGAAAGCTATGATTTCCTCTTTATCAAAAATGGAATCCAACACTACCGTTCCCTCTGACAGATAACCTGCCGGATTTCCATAGTAGATAAGGATTCCATCACGAAAATATATGTTTTTCATACTGCTTCTCCATTCATATCCCACGAAGATACGGTATCAACTGATTATTTAGGAACTCATTGTCCTCACAATACAGGAATAATTTGGACAGCCCGATTAAAAATGGCTCTCCATCTAACGTGTGGATGGTGATAATGCTCCCTTCCTTGCAATTTTTAATAAAATCTGCAATGGCTATCAGGTTTCCTTCCACCACCGTTTCACTGACCTTGTCATCCTGAATTTCAAAGGCCTTGTATTTACTTTTTAGCAATCCGCTCCTCCCTCCTGCTGTGCAAGTTTCAAAATCCTCGCGGCAAGTGCCACCTGCTTTTCATGGCTCATGGTCTTTACGGCTGCATGAACATAAGCCTCCACAGCTTCTGCATCCTGCTTTCCTACCTCTAAAATGTCTACCTTGGATATAACAATCTTTCCGGAGTTTATGGAAACCTTTAAGATATCCCCTTTCTCCATCTCCGCTTTCTGTCGCATTTCAAGAGGTATCAGTACCCTGCCCTTTTCATCTAACAGCTTATACACCGGCTTTTTCATCGCTTCCCTCCTCGGTCATACGCAAAACAATGTTTACTTTTTCTTTGGGGATGCCAAGCTCTGCACAAATATCCAGAAGTTCTTTGGGTACATCCTCTGACTCCACATCCTCCGTAGGCAGAATCACAATCTTTCTATCCAAGCAGACAATGTCCAAGTCTGCATCCAAGGGAATGTGTGCATCTGCAAGTAACTGTGGCGGCAGTTTCAACTCCGTTTCCCCACTCTGCAGCTCCTCCAACGGATTTTCCCCTGCTCTCTTTAACATAAATTCCCTTGATTCATTCCGGTAATCCTTCTCCCCTGCGGCAAGATAAATCAGATTTACCTCTTCTCCGGTATGAATACCTGTCTGTGCAAGCAATACAATGGGAATTTCAATACAGCCTTTTTCATTCAGCACTCCTGTTATCTCCACTAACTGAACCATCTTCGTCCTCCTTCCTGCTACTGCCATGCCACACAGAAGTCTTCTGCTCATCAAACATTTCAAACAGATTCATCTGCATCGGCAGGCTCTTTCTTCTTTCTTCCATGTCATAGTTGGCAATCAGCACCTCCGGAAACTCACTTCCGTTGTCATAGCGCTGTGCCAGATTGTTGATTCGTGTTACCGATTCAATCTGAAAGTCCTGATACAATTCCCTGATGTACTCACAGTCATTGTAGGAGACCATGAATTTCCCCTCGATGCCTGCCAGCGTATCCCTAAGTCTTACATGGTCTTCTTTGCGGAACACCACTTCATAATGCCCTTCGGTTTCAAAATACGGTGGATCGCAATAAAAAAAGGCATTCGGTCTGTCATACTGACGGATGAGTGCCTCAAAATCTTTATTTTCAATCACGGTATCTTTTAACCTCCAGTTTGCCTCCCAGAGAATAGTAAAAGTCTTCCTTATGTCAAATGGCTGGCACCCATAAGAGGTACAGCCACTTCCATAGCTGTAGCGGATAATCTTATAAAAGGCCGCCGCCCTTTTCACATCCCCGACCACTGCTCGTTCCATAAGGATGTCACAAATTTCCGCTGCCTCCGGCTCTTTCAGAAAATGAGTTGCTATCTCCAGTTCCTCTGCCAGATGCTCACTTTTGAATTCTTCCATCATAAGGAATTTTCGAAGTGTCACAAACTCATCCCTGGAGTTAAGCGGCAGGAAAGACAATTCCCGAAGCAGTGCCATCGGTCTTTCCTTGACACAATAAAAGAGGTTTGCAAGATTCGAATTGAAATCATTGTAAACCTCCATACATTTATCAGGCGGCTTTCCAAATAAAACCCATCCGCCTCCGCCAAATACTTCTATGTAGCGGTCATAGTGTTTGGGCATTCTCAGGTATATCAGGTCACGGAGTGCCTTCTTACCGCCTACCCAACTGATAATGCTATTCAATTATTTCCTCCTCTCCTTTATTTCGGTCCCTCCATCTGCTGTGCCTGTCCTGTCACCAAGGATTCATCCACCAGCCTGCGGATATCTGCAACTGACTCCGGCATATCCGTAAAGTTCACATGGTGGTCACGTTCCACGAGTGGTGTGTACCAATAATCGTAGGGAATATAGTATTCCCTGATGGCACGCTTCTGCTCCTCCGTAAGCTCTGCATGTCCCTGCACTAATGGTCCTCCCGGTGTAAGGAATGTAGTACCCCAATGCTCACCGGATGATTCCAAGTCCAGTGTTACCAACGCAAGGGCCTGTATGCCGGATTCCCTTCCTCTTACCACCGCTGGCATCATAATCATACCATAGCTTTCATCCACATACCCTTCTCCATACACTTCCTCGAATGCCTGATGCATGGCAAGGAGCTTCTCGGCAGCATAGGATGTATTCTCCGTATTACAGGACGTATTTAAGAGCATGAAGTCTGTCTTGTCCAAGATTGCATTTATCTTGTCAATAAACTCCTGCTCTTTCTTTTCACATAATTCATCCTGCTGTGTGATAATTTCAAAGCGGTCTTCCTCCACATTTAATGCAAGGCAGCTTCCGTTCTCCCACTTCATATGGATTTGCCCGATGTCATCCACATGGTCAACAACTCCCCTGCTCCCCGGCGGCACGGTCTGTTCCCCTTCCATGCTGTAAAGACGAATGGGTGTACCTTTCGGGTACTGTTCCTTTATGCGTTCTACTTCTTCTCTTCTTAACATGATTCTCCTTCCTCAATTTCTTTGATTTTCCTCTTCAGCCGGATGCCATCCTTGACCCCCTGCAAGTATAACTGCTCCTGTTTGATACAGCTAATGTCCAGAATACAGCCTGTCAGTTCACTGATTAACTTATGATCCTCTGAACCCATTCCGCCAAATCTTTCCCTTATCTGATTCCACAGCCCAATTTCTTTCTGGGCAAGCTCCTTGGCATCCTCTCTCTGCAAAATGTCATGCCGGTAACTCTCAATTAATTCCTGAAAAAACTGATAAAAAATATCTTCTCTTTCTTCCATAGGTCTGTTCCTCCCATAATAATCTTTGTTTTTCTCTTGTTAACTCGCTTTTTCTCACATTTT
>ERZ840371.2236-NODE-2236-length-17893-cov-5.496188_pt1 | contig 17893 bp, 14 predicted proteins | sample MGYA00519937_ERZ840371 | MGnify/ENA primary metagenome ERZ840371 (study PRJEB31850, sample SAMEA3708873) | human gut metagenome | biome: human gut; feature: human-associated habitat; material: faeces | place: China | collected 2014 ... | reverse complement strand
TATATTTTGCGCCGGGACGTGTGAACATGATCGGTGAGCATACCGATTACAACGGAGGACACGTTTTCCCTTGTGCACTCACCATTGGTACATATGGTGTGGCAAGAAAAAGAGATGACAAGAAACTTCGTTTTTATTCTATGAATTTTGAGCAGCTCGGTGTGATCGAGTCCTCAGTAGAAGGTTTAAAACCGGAAAAAGAAGCTGACTGGACGAACTATCCAAAGGGAGTTATGTGGGCATTTGGCGAGAAGGGAATGAAAGTAGAGCAGGGTATGGATCTTGTTTTATTTGGAAATATTCCAAACGGCTCCGGACTTTCTTCTTCTGCATCCGTTGAAGTCCTGACCGGATATATTTTAAAAGATATGTTTGGATTCGACGTGACAAATCAGGATCTTGCACTGATCGGTCAGTTTTCTGAAAATAAATTCAACGGCGTAAACTGTGGTATCATGGATCAGTTTGCGATTGCAATGGGAAAAGCTGGTCATGCGATTTTCCTTGATACAGCAACTTTAAAATATGAGTATGCACCGATCAAGCTGGAAAATGCAAAGATCGTGATCTCCTGCAGCAACAAAAAACGTGGACTTGGAGATTCCAAATACAATGAGAGAAGAAGTGAGTGCGAGACTGCGCTGGCAGAACTTCAGAAAGTTGTTAAAATTGAATCCCTTGGTGAACTCACGGAGGAACAGTTTGAACAGTACAAAGATGCGATCAAAGATCCTGTCAGGGTAAAACGTGCAAAACATGCGGTTTATGAGAATCAGAGAACCATCAAGGCAGTGGAAGCATTAAAGAATAACGATGTTGCTCTGTTTGGTGAGTTAATGAACGCCTCCCATGTTTCCCTTCGTGATGATTACGAAGTAACCGGTATCGAGCTTGACACATTGGTGGAAGAGGCATGGAAAGTAGACGGAGTGATCGGTTCCCGCATGACAGGTGCAGGATTCGGTGGATGTACCGTCAGCATCGTAAAGGATGAGGCAGTGGATTCCTTTATTGAAAAAGTGGGCGCTGCTTACAAAGATAAGATTGGCTATGCAGCTGATTTCTATGTAGTGGAGATTGGTGACGGTCCTGTAAAACTGGCTTAGTGATTTCAAAATAAAGAGGATAACACAATGATTCAGGAAAGAATTTTAGAATTGACAGAATATGGTCTTGTGACCGGACTGGTGGAGCCGGAAGACAGGAGATTTACCATTAACCGCCTGTTAGAACTTTTTCATCTGGATGAATTAGACGATGAAGTGGCAGCAGCCTATGCAAAGAGAACTCCGATGACACAGGAGAGTGCAGAGGCAGCATTGGAAGGCATCTTAAATGAGATGCTCGATTATGCGGCAGAAGATGGACTGATGCCGGAGGATACGATCACATACAGGGATCTGTTCGATACAAAGATCATGAGTATGCTTGTGCCGAGACCAAGCGAAGTGATCAAAAAATTCCAGGCACTCTATCAGATCAGTCCAAAGGAAGCAACCGATTATTTTTACAAATTAAGCAGGGATACAAACTACATTCGTAGATATCGTATCAAAAAAGACCAGAAATGGACTGCAGATACCGAGTTTGGAACATTGGATATCACCATCAACCTCTCCAAACCGGAAAAAGATCCAAAGGCGATCGCGGCAGCCAAGCTTGCAAAACAGAGCGGTTATCCAAAATGCCTTCTGTGCAAAGAAAACGAGGGATATGCAGGACGTGTGAACCATCCGGCAAGACAGAACCACAGGATCATTCCGGTAACGATCAACCACAGTGACTGGTTTTTCCAGTATTCACCATATGTTTACTACAATGAGCACTGTATCGTTTTTAACGCAGAGCATACACCGATGAAAATCGAGAAAGCAACCTTTGGAAAACTGTTGGATTTTGTAGAGCAGTTCCCACATTACTTTGTCGGATCGAATGCTGACCTTCCGATTGTTGGTGGATCTATTTTGAGCCACGATCATTTTCAGGGTGGACATTATGAGTTCGCTATGGCAAAAGCACCGGTGGAAAAAGAGCTGGTCTTCAAGGAATTTGAGGATGTGAAAGCCGGAATCGTAAAATGGCCAATGTCCGTGATCCGTATCAGCGCACCACAAAAAGAGCGCCTGATCGAGCTCGCAGATAAGATTTTACTTGCATGGAGAGGTTATACGGATGAAGATGCATTTATTTTTGCAGAGACAGAGGGCGAACCACACAACACGATCACTCCTATCGCAAGAAAACGCGGCAATGATTATGAGTTAGATCTTGTACTCCGCAATAATATCACGACAGAGGAGCATCCGCTGGGTGTTTACCATCCACATGCAAAACTTCATCATATCAAAAAAGAAAACATTGGTCTGATCGAGGTTATGGGACTTGCAGTGCTTCCAGCCAGATTAAAAGACGAGATGGCAGCATTAGAACAGGCAATCTTAGACGGCGCAGAAATCCGTGAGGATGAAGTACTTGCAAAACATGCAGACTGGGTGGAGGAATTTCTGCCTAAGTATGGATTTACAGCAGGAAGTGGTCTGGAAGGTGAGATCACACCGGAAAAATTACATGAGATCATTCAGACAGAAATCGGTCTTGTGTTCAAGGAAGTTTTATTGGACGCAGGTGTTTACAAGTGCACAGAGGAAGGCAGAAAGGCATTCCGTAAGTTTGTAGATACCGTTAATGCATAAAAATACAGGGGAGTATTTTTAAATAGAAGAGAAACTGTCCGGGCAGTATCCGTAAGGAAAATGTCCAGTGGCAGTTTTCTTTTTTTGTCTATTTACTTTCGTACAGTATTGTTGTAAAGTAATAATTGTTCCGTAGATCTGTACATTTACGGTGCAGACCGCAGGAAAAACATTCGAGAGTAAGAAAACAGTGAGGAAGAGAATATGATTTCACAGAAAATACAGAAGGCATTGCAGGGAAGTTCTGCAATCCGTGCAATGTTTGTAGAGGGAAATGAACTTGCCGCCAGGGTGGGAAGAGAGAACGTGTATGATTTTTCATTGGGGAATCCTGCAACACCGGCTCCGGCAGCATTGAACGAGGCAATTAAGCAACTGGTGGATGAGACCAATCCGCTGGTTTTACATGGATATATGGACAACGCCGGTTACCCGGATGTCCGTCAGGCGGTTGCAGAGAACTTAAACAAGCGTTTTGGAACTGCATTTACTTCCCATAATATTGTGATGACAGTGGGAGCAGCGGGAGGATTGAACATTATTTTTAAAACGATCTTAGATCCGGGTGACGAGGTGATCGTGTTCGCCCCATATTTCGGAGAGTACAAGAGTTATGCGGCCAATTTTGATGCGGCAGTCGTGGAGGTAGCGCCGGATTTTGAAACATTCCAGCCGGATCTGGCTGCTTTGGAAAAAGCGGTCAATGAAAAGACCAAGGCAGTAATCGTGAACACGCCAAACAATCCGACCGGTGTGATCTATCATGAAGAAACCATGAAAAAGATGGCTGAGATTCTGGAAAAGAAGGAAAAAGAGATTGGACACGAAATTTATCTGATTTCCGATGAGCCTTACCGTGAACTTGTCTACGATGGAAATCAGGAGGATTTCCTGACGAAATACTATAGGAATACGATTGTAGGTTATTCCTTCAGCAAGTCTCTTTCCCTTCCGGGTGAGCGTATCGGATATGTGGTTGTTCCGGATGAGGTGGAAAATGCAGATCAGGTCATTGACGGCATTGTTGTATCCAACCGTACCCTTGGTTTTGTAAATGCACCGTCTTTGCTTCAGAAAGCGGTAGCAAAATGTCTGGATGAGAAAACCAATCTGGCATTTTATGATGAAAACAGAAAGATGTTATACGAGGGACTGCAAAAGCTCGGTTTCCATTGCATCAAACCGGAAGGTGCTTTTTATATGTGGGTAAAATCTCCGGAAGCAGACGAAGAAAAATTTGTTGCAGCAGGTAAAAAATACAATATCATCATGGTAAAGGGCAGCGCATTCGGATGTGCAGGCTATGTCCGTCTTGCTTACTGTGTTTCCCATGAGACGGTAAAAAATGCCCTGACTGCGTTTGAAAAACTGGCAGAAGATTACGGATTGTATACTGAATGAAATGACTCGGAAATGAGCAGATTGTAATGAATTTGTGAAATATATCAGGAAAATTGAGAGAGTGGAGAGCGTAAAATTTATGAGTAACTGGGAAGAGTATGTAAGAACGGTGGAACCGTATGTTCCGGGAGAACAGCCAAACCAGCCGGACATGATCAAATTGAATACCAACGAAAATCCATATCCGCCCGCACCGGGAGTGGTAGAGGCACTGAAGAACTTTGAAACAGACAAGCTGCGGCTTTATCCGGAACCGACCTGCAAAGTGTTAGTTGATGCGATCGCAGATTATTACGGGATCAGGAGCAGTCAGGTATTTACCGGTGTCGGTTCTGATGATGTGCTTGCCATGATATTTATGACGTTTTTTAACAGCAAAAAGCCGATCCTGTTTCCGGATATCACCTATTCTTTTTATGATGTGTGGGCAGATATGCTTCGAATCCCATTTGAGACAAAAGCGTTAGATGATGATTTTCAGATCAGAAAAGAGGACTATTATGGGGAAAACGGCGGCGTGGTGTTCCCAAATCCGAATGCACCGACCGGAATCCTGATGCCGCTTTCAGAGATCGAGGATATCATTGCACACAACCGCAATGTGATCGTAGTTGTGGATGAGGCATACATTGATTTTGGCGGGGTGTCTGCGCTGCCTTTGATCGAAAAATATGACAATCTTCTCGTGGTACAGACCTTTTCAAAATCGCGTTCCCTGGCAGGTATGCGGCTTGGCTTCGCGATGGGAAATGAAAAGCTGATCCGGTATATCAATGATGTGAAATATTCTTTCAATTCCTACACGCTCAATCAGACAGCGCTTTCGCTTGGCGTGCAGGCAATAAAGGACAGGGAGTATTTTGAGGAAACCTGTGCAAAAGTCATCGCTACAAGGGAATGGACGAAGTGCGAACTGAAAAAGCTTGGATTTTCCTTTGGGGACTCCATGAGCAACTTTATTTTTGCAACACATGAAAGAGTTCCTGCAAAAGAAATATTTGAAGCACTCCGGGAGCATAACATTTTCGTGCGTTATTTTTCAAAGCCGAGAATTGATAATTATCTGCGCATCAGCATTGGTACACAGCAGGAGATGGAGCACCTGATGGCTTTTCTGACAGATTATTTGAAGGAATAACAGAATACTGTCAGGTATAAATTATAGTTATAACCAATATGAAAAAAAGTATTGCTTTTTCGTCACGATTCGACTATTATAGAATTTGCGTCTGTAACGCTTTAGTGTGTAAAACAGGTATTTACTTTAAAACTTTACTATGTTAAAATATGTATAGATTTGAAATTTCTGACAATAAAAAAGAGAATGATATCATTTTGATTTATGAAAAGGAGAAAGTAAAATGAGCAAGAAACTAAGGACTGAGGCAGTAGACCATCTTTTTGATGCGATTTTAAGCCTGGAAAACAGAGAAGAATGTTATACTTTTTTTGAAGATGTCTGCACTGTGAATGAACTGCTTTCCTTATCACAGCGATTTGAGGTTGCCAAGATGCTGCGCGACCAGAAAACATATCTTGATATTGCAGAGAAAACAGGTGCTTCCACAGCGACCATCAGCCGTGTAAACCGTTCTTTAAATTATGGGAATGACGGATATGACATGGTATTTGCCAGAATGGCAAAATCAGAGACAAACGAAGCGTAAAACAGAATAGAAAAACCCGGAAAAAAAGAAAAACCCGGAGCTGCACGGATCATGTCTGGTATAGACAGTGTTCCATTCAGCACCGGGTTTTATTTTTCTTTTTTGGAAGGATCTTTTTCTTCGTGCAGCATCTGATCGACAATGCGCTCGATAATTGTTTTTTTCAGGTAGACATCATAGCTTAACATACAGATAAAGCTGAATGTCCGTAAAAGCTCCGCGTCCTCACCTTCCATTCCCTCAAAAGTTTTCATGGAGGTGTTAAACTTTTTTGCAAGGTCTTTCATGATATTTAAGGTTTCCTGATGCTCCAGACCGAACACTTCTTTATAGATATCCTCAAGACTCATCTCGGAGCTGCCTTTTCCAAAATATCTGCCCGTGATCGGATTTAAGATACTCTGGATGTCACTGATGCTTAAGATACTTTTAAAATAGTAGATAAAGATCAAAGTCAGCACATGTTCTTTGGAATATTTTTTCTTTTCTGGAGGAGGAAGAAGATCGTTTTTCGCATAATTGTTGATCATGGTCTTAGTCAGGATCTTATCATCCTCATGCCGCTTGGATGTGGCAAGCTGGGAATCCATGAATGTTGTCACCTGATCCATGTAAAGATCGATATTTGGGATATCTTCCGGTTTTACATAGTCGATTTTGTTAAATTCATCTAATATATCACTTAAAAATTGTTTTGTATTCATTTTTTTACCTGCTTTTACTCTTACTGGTTCAATCGTATTCTCTACATCAGATTATATAGTATTGAAAACTAGATGACAAGATACAATTGAATTTAATTGTATGAATTTGAATGTGGACGGTCGTAGATTTTTTCTGACGCAAAGGTAAAAAAAGAGACGGGTGTATTTGACAAAAATATATGTTTGTCATATAATGCACTTAACAGGAAAGCCGATAGATAGGTGTGAGCTATCTACTCCGGCGAAAAATCAAGTTATGAAATAACCGTCAACTTTTCTCAGGAGCTGGACGGTTATTTTTTATTGTTAAAAAAAGAAAATATGTTCGATTTTACTGTTCATAAGCAGGGATAATGTGTTACAATAGATGGGAATATGATATTGTAATAAAAAAGGGATTGAATATTACAAACAACAACGGAAATGGAGATGTCTATGAGCATTTATGATACATTGAACGAACAGCAGAGAGAAGCGGTATTTCATACGGAGGGACCGGTTCTGATCTTAGCGGGTGCGGGTTCCGGAAAAACGCGTGTCCTGACACATCGCACCGCCTATCTGATCGAAGAAAAGGGCGTGAATCCATACAATATTATGGCGATCACCTTTACGAACAAAGCAGCAGGTGAGATGCGTGAGAGGATCGACCAGCTTGTGGGATATGGCTCTGAGAGCATCTGGGTATCAACGTTCCATTCTACCTGTGTGCGCATTTTAAGACGTCACATTGACCGCATCGGGTTTGACACTAATTTTACAATCTATGATTCCGATGACCAGAAAACACTGATGAAGGATATCTGTAAGCGTCTGAATGTGGATACCAAGATTTACAAAGAGCGGAGTCTGCTTGCTGCGATTTCCAAGGCAAAAGATGAACTGGTAGATCCACAGGAATTTTCTCTCCGGGCGGCTGCTTCCGGGGATTTCGCAAAACGGAAACAGGCAGAGATTTACAGGGAGTATCAGGATGCACTGCGGCGGAATAATGCGCTTGATTTTGATGATCTGATCGTAAAGACGGTTGAATTGTTTAAAACGGATGCCCAGGTGTTAGACTACTATCAGGAACGCTTTCGCTATATTATGGTGGACGAGTATCAGGATACGAATACGGCACAGTTTGAACTGATCAGTATTCTTTCCAGAAAGTATAAGAACCTGTGTGTCGTTGGTGATGATGACCAGTCTATCTATAAGTTCCGCGGTGCGAATATTTATAATATCCTGAACTTTGAAAAACATTTTCCGGAGGCAGTGACGATAAAACTGGAACAGAATTACCGTTCTACACAGAATATTTTAAATGCTGCAAACGGAGTGATCTCCAACAATATGGGAAGAAAAAGAAAGACACTCTGGACAGACAATGAAGAGGGGAAAAAGATCGGTTTCAAGCAGTTTGAGACAGGCTATGAAGAGGCAGAGTATGTCGCAAAGGATATCAATGCCTGTGTGAAGGACGGCAGATATCATTACGGTGACTGCGCTGTTCTCTACCGCACAAACGCACAGTCCCGTCTTTTTGAGGAAAAATTTATCGTATCCAATATTCCATATAAGATTGTCGGCGGCGTGAACTTCTATGCAAGAAAAGAGATCAAAGACCTGCTTGCCTATTTGAAAACGATCGATAATGCAAGAGATGATCTTGCTGTCCGCAGAATCATTAATGTGCCAAAACGTGGAATCGGTGCAACAACCTTAAACCGTGTGGCAGATTATGCGGCTGCGGCAGACATCAGTTTTTATAATGCATTGAAAATGGCAGACGATATTCCGACACTCGGCAAGAGTGCTGCAAAGATCAAGCCATTTGTGAATTTTATTCAGGTGATGCGCAGTAAAGTAGAGATTATCAGCGTTTCTGAACTTTTGCAGGAGATTATAGACGAAACCGGATATGTGAAAGAATTGGAAGCGGAAGATACCGAAGAGGCAAAGGCGCGTATTGAGAATATCGATGAGTTGATCAGCAAAGTGGTTGCTTACGAGGAAGGCGAGGAACATCCGACACTCAGTGGTTTTTTAGAGGAAGTGGCACTGGTTGCAGACATCGACAGTCTCGATGAGGGCAGTGATTATGTTGTTTTAATGACATTACATAGTGCAAAAGGTCTGGAGTTCCCGAAAGTTTACCTTGCCGGAATGGAGGATGGATTGTTCCCAAGTTATATGTCCATCACTTCGGACAGTTCTTCTGAGGATCTCGAAGAGGAGCGACGCCTGGCTTATGTGGGGATCACGAGAGCCAAAGAAGAACTTACAATTACCTGTGCAAGACAACGTATGATTCGTGGCGAAACGCAATATAATAAAGTATCGCGGTTTGTTCGGGAGATTCCGTCTGAACTGTTGGAAAGTGAACTGAGAAAGCCGGCATCTGCAAGAGAATCTTCTTTTGGAAAAGAGAGCAGTTTCCCATCTTTTTTACAGAACCAGACAACAGCAAGACCGAAAAGAACAACACTGCGCCAGCAGCCTTCCGGACAGAGCATGCAGGCAAAGGCTCTTGTCACAAAGGGTGTTGTAAAGTCAGAGCTTGACTATGGCATTGGGGACGCCGTATCGCATATCAAGTTTGGCAGAGGAGTTGTGAAAAACATCATGGATGGCGGAAGAGATTACGAGGTGACCGTGGATTTCGAAGGATATGGTGTGAAAAAAATGTTTGCATCTTTTGCAAAATTAAAGCGTATCTGATTCTGTCTGGGAGCATGGAAGTCTGCGTATCCGAAACTCTAAAAAAAATATAAAATTTTTGAAAAATGTAAATTTTTTATATTCGAAAAGTAAAGGATATGATATAATGAGCGTAAGCAATGAGCGGTGCACGTAGATTTTTCTGGTGTGTATTGTGTTTAGGTTTTGCATATCCTAAAAAGTATAAATAAAAGAAGGAGCGGAACACTATGAACAAGGTGGAAGATTTCATCAATGCGACAAAGTTAAACGACTTACTCAATAAGAAAGAGGATCTGATCAATATGACAAAGTTGAATGAATTATTAAACAAAAAAGAAGCAGAAGAAAAGAAAACATCAAAGGTTGTATGGATTTTTGCAATCATCGGTATTATTGCAGCTGTTGCAGCAGCAGTATATGGTGTATATCGTTTCTTTACACCAGATTATCTGGAAGATTTTGAAGACGATTTTGAAGATGATTATGATGACGATTTCTTCGAAGATGAAGAGGACGAAGAAGAGCCGGCAAAACCAGCAGAGAAAAAAGAAGAAGAATAAAAATAATCTGGAGGGCTGCGGATGCAGCCCTTTTTTCTTGTGTAACAGATAAAAGAAATAGAAAACTGTGAAGTTAATAAAATGTCAATGGAATCATGGACAATTTTATAGTTGATGAAATAAAAATGCGAGGAATTTATGAAAAAAGGACAAATCATAGAAGGCGTGATCGAGCGCGTAGACTTTCCAAATAAGGGAATTATCAGAACAGAGGATGGCAGACAGGTTATTGTAAAAAATACGATACCGGGACAGAAAGTGTCTGCTTCCATCAATAAAATCCGCAAGGGAAAGGCAGAGGGCAGACTTTTAGAGGTATTGGAAAAGTCACCGCTGGAAGGGGACAAAACAGGATGTGTCCATGCCGGGGAATGTGGAGGATGTACTTACCAGACACTTCCATACGACAGGCAGCTTGAGATGAAAGCAGAACAGGTAAAAAAATTAATGGATGATGTGATCGATCAGGAAAACCGGGATTACCAGTTTCTGGGAATCAAGGAAAGTCCAAGGCAGACAGGATACCGCAATAAAATGGAATTTTCCTTTGGGGATGAATTTAAGGATGGACCGTTAGCACTTGGAATGCATAAGCGTGGAAGCTTTTATGATATTGTGACGGTGGAAAACTGCCAGATCGTGGATGAGGATTTCAGAAAGATCCTGTCTGTCACACTTGCTTATTTTCGTGAACAAAATATCACCTATTACCATAAACTGCGTCACACCGGATATTTAAGACATCTGCTTGTCCGTAAGGCAGTCAAAACAGGGGAAATATTAGTAGATCTGGTGACTACAACGCAGACGGATTTTCCGGGAATTGCCGCAGCACAGATGGATGAAGTTGAAAGTACGTTGAACAATGCACAGGAAAACGCATTTGCAGGAACGGAAGAGGAATTATTAGAGGGCTGGAAAGCTGCTCTTCTTACAGCAGATTACAAAGGTATCATGACAGGTATTCTGCATACGAGAAATGACAATGTGGCAGATACCGTGACGAATGAAGGCACGGATGTTTTATATGGACAGGATTTCTTTTACGAGGAATTGTTAGGGCTTCGCTTTAAGATCACACCATTTTCTTTTTTCCAGACAAATTCCCTGGGTGCAGAGGTGCTATATCAGACTGCCAGAGAGTTTATCGGAGATGCACTTCCAAGCGGAACAGACGCAGATATTGCGGAGCATGGTAAAATTGTATTCGATCTGTATTCCGGAACCGGAACGATCGCACAGATGCTTTCTCCGGTAGCCAAAAAAGTGATCGGTGTGGAGATCATTGAGGAAGCAGTGGAAGCAGCCAAAGAGAATGCACAGTTAAACGGTTTACATAACTGCGAATTTATCGCAGGGGATGTGCTCAAAGTCATTGACAGCATTGAAGAAAAGCCGGATTATATTGTACTTGATCCACCAAGGGACGGCATTAATCCAAAAGCTTTGGAAAAAATCATCCGTTACAATGTGCCTCAGATGGTTTATATTTCCTGCAAACCGACCAGTCTGGCAAGAGATCTGGAAGTTTTACAGGCGAGAGGTTATGAAGTGAAGAAGGTCTGTTGTGTCGATATGTTTCCTTCGACGTTTCATGTTGAGACGGTAGTACTGCTTTCCCACAAAAAGCCAGACGGACATATCAACGTAAAAGTTGAGTTTGGCGAGGGTGAGGGAAAAGTTCCGCTTGATAATATCGCTAAAAGAGCCGAAGAGTACAAGCCCAAGGAACGAGTGACCTACAAAATGATAAAGGAGTACATAGAAGCTAAATACGGCTTCAAAGTACATACCGCATATATCGCAGAGGTAAAGAGAAATCTAGGCTTGCCGATGTATGATGCTCCTAATGCGGTAGAAGAATTGAAACAGCCGCGGAAGCATCCGACAGCAGAGAAAGTGGAAACGATAAAGGATGCCTTAAGATATTTTGGGGTTATTTAGAGTAGGTGCTATAGAGAGGAAGGATTTTATAACTAAGGAGGAGGGGAATAAAATGGATATAATAATGCAAGCAGATAAGCATCTTTCATCTGTATCAATATCTAAACCTGAAGATACGTTATCCTGTTCTTCTGTAATCGATTTTCTTAGTGGATTAAGTGATACTATTCAGAACTTATGGTGGCTTTTTATACTTATATTTACGGTACTTGTTCTTATAGTTGCACTTTTCTCAATTCGGAGAAAGGCTAACAAGTTTACCAATAAACAGATTGATCACTTGATTAAAGACGGAAAATATATTCCAGGCATTTTTGTAGAGTTAAATGAAAGCAAAGAGGTATTGAGGTATTTTATTTATAGAAAGAGATGGAAAAAACGATTAGTTCAAAATTTTAACTTAGTATATGCTAATGCTTATGGTGATATTTTGAGAAAAGCATATAAGAATCCAAATGTACGCTATAAGCTTAGTAGGAAAACTTCGTTAGAAAAAATTGAAAAAGCAACGAAATCGGCATTTGATTTACATAATAACTTCAATAGGTCTAAAGTGGAGTTCAAGTCGGCCTATAAAGAATCACAAGTTCTTTTTGAAATATTGCAATATCCTTATACTGATATATTAAGGAACGTATACCAATGTAGTAAGGCTGCTAATAAGAAGTATTTTATCCTTACTGGTAGCGCAGGAAATGGTAAAACAAATTTACTATGTAGTATAAGTGAATTATTGATGAACCTTAAGGAACCCATTATATTTTTTAATGCTAGGGATATTGAGGGAGATGTTTTATCGTTTTTATTCTGTGAATTAAAACTTCCAGATATATATAAGAAGCATAAAAATATGTACCTTTATCTGGCAAATTTACTGTTGACTATTCAGCATAAACATCTTTTTATAATCGTTGATGCAATAAATGAAAATGATAGCGAAGGGTTTGGTAGCAATATCGCTGAATTTATTAATGAAATTACTAAATATAGTAGGATAAATATTATTGTGTCTTGTAGAAATGAGTATTATAAAGAACGTTTTAGGAAACATCTTGTTGAAAATGTTGATATACCAGCATTTGAATTTGATTTAAAGGAGCAACATTATACGCTTGCTGCAATTAATCAGATTATTAAGGCATACAGTAAATATTTTAATTATAGTGGAAATATTTCTCCTACTGTACGTAATGTACTCAGTGAGCAATTATTGTTGTTGCGAATATTTTTTGAAGTAAATAATGGAAGTGATGCAGATGCATATTCAATTCGAAAACATGAAATATATGCTCAGTATATTGAAGTAATAAGGAAGAGTAGCGGTGATAATATCGTAAAGGTACTTAATGCAGTGGCGGATTTCATGATAAAAAATGAGAAATATGATGAGATAAATTTATCTGATATGGAAAATGCAGGAATTACTCCAGATGTGATAAAGGAAACAATAGACAGCAGTATTCTGCTCAGTAAGAAGTTGGTTTTTCATGATGGGACGATTGCCAGAAATGAACATGAAGTCGTATATTTTGTTTTTGATGAGATGAGAGATTATTACCTTGCACGACGAATCTTGCTAAGGAATATGTCAGTAGACAATGTAAATGGTGAAGCAGTTCTGGAAAAGTTAAGACAACTAAAAGCAGTGGGAGCATCCTGTGCAGAAGGGGTTATTCATTATTGTTATGTTTTTTTTAGAACGGATGAAGTAGTTGCCAAATTAGGACAGACAGATAAAATATGTAATGCCATTCTTAATTTATACCGTATTCCAGAACATAGAGAAAAAAAGTCATATTGGCACATGCACCACAGGGAAGAACTTCAAAATCTGGGATTAAGAATTATCTTAACATCTGGTATTGAATTGTCTAATTTTGAAATTTCATATATTCAAGATTGTTTAAGGAAAGATCCATATGAAGATGGTGGAATATTATTTGATATAATGTTAGATGGAACACTTTATGGCGGTATATACAATCTTGATATGTATTTAGACATCTTGCTTGGATTAAAAAATAAAGATGCAATTCTTAATGCATTTCATAAGATCGATGCACGTAATAGTAGGGATGATCGTTTTATCCCAGAAGATTTCATCCAATATTATATTGCATTGGAAGATTCGGGAAAACAATTGCAGATTCAAAAGATTGCTGAATTATATCTGTTGTGTTTTGAATTATATGATGTAGCGGTGCAGGAAGAACTCGAAGACTTTTTCTACAATTTACCTACACATGATAAGATTCAAAGTGAGATGAAATTTAAAATAAGAGAAGCTTGTGGTTTAGAGGTAAGTGATTATGAATGAAGCATCATGTTATAAGGTAAATGGGAGAATTTACTTCCGTCAAAAGGATATACCACCTAAAGAGAAAGTAATGAAAACTTTGGGAGTAAAGAAAAAAAAGTATGCGGGAAATATGATTTCTAGAATGTATGATTATTATTTTCAAGGTGCAATCAACTTTAGAAGGGAATATAGAAAGTATTACCGAAAAGAATTTTGTTCTCTAGAAAAATTTATAGAAGAACATTTTAATATTGAATGTGACGATGCTAAAAAGCTGGCTGAAGGTAATTATTCTATGAAAGAGTGCTCACGTCGTTCCATTGAAAGAAATATAGAAACGCTCAATTATGATGAGTATATTAAAAATGCTTTTTCAAAAGCAGTAGGAGGATTGGAAGATGAAGATCAGGATGGGATTTATTACGAATAGTTCTTCTACGAATTTCCTTATTATATCAAAAGAAGAATTAACGGAAGAGTATTTGTTTAAGAAACTAGGTTTTGTTCAGGGTGGTGTGCTGGAAGAACAAGGACGACAATTATGTAGTAGTATTATGGACGCTATTAATGGCGGCTTACGATATTATGACTATGACACACCTACCTATGAATCTATAAAAGAAGTTTTCGGCGATAAATCAGCAATGATATTTGAAAGAAAAGAAGGCTATCATGCATACTGGGGATATACAAGTAGTGATGATTCACCGATAACACAGTTTTTTACTACAGATAGTTTTGAAATAGAGGACAAGGACTTTTATCTTAATGGTAGAGCTTGTGTGTGGTAAAGATGATTATTTATAAGGATAAAGTTTTTGATTTTTTTGAAATTTTTAACGAAGATAATGGCACTTTATTTCGAAGTGATATAAATGGTGTTGATCCAGTGATGAGATCATTTCCGGAATTACTTGACGTAGGAATCATGGGACATTGTGATAGTGGTGAATACTGTAGGAGGGCGGGGATCGATTGCTATCAAAAAGGCGTTACAGTAAATGCTCCACATATGTCATATGATAGCTTTCTTAAAATTGTGAAACAAGCAACTGGTAAAACTTTTCAAATTGCTTTAGGTGGTGCTGGAGACCCGAATAAACATCCTCAATTTGAAGAAATATTGAAATCTTGTAGAGCATATAGAATTGTTCCTAATATAACAACAAGCGGTTTTCTAATGAAGGATAATGAAATTGAATTGATAAAAAAATATTGTGGAGCGGTTGCAGTATCTTGGTATTCACGCTTAATAGATAAAAAGGAAAGCAATCAAGAAACTATAAATGCTGTAGAACAATTAATAAAGTGTGGTTGTACTACAAATATTCATTATGTTGTATCTAAAGACACTATTGATGAGGCGATAATAAGGCTGGAGAATGATTTGTTTCCAAAAGGAGTCAACGCAGTTGTGTTTATTTTATATAAACCTGTAGGCAATGGTATAGTAGAAAAAACATTAGAGAGTACAGATGATCGAATTGAAAAATTCCTTTCTCTTGCAACGAAGATGAAGTATTTTTACAAAGTTGGATTTGATACATGTTTTACACCAGCAATATTAAGATGGGCATATACTGTTCCGAAAACTTGTATAGATGCTTGTGAGGCAGCAACTTTTTCTATGTATATAGATAGTCAAATGAATTGTTACCCTTGTTCATTTGGTATATGGGATAAAAGTGTATCTGAGTCACTGAGTGATAAAACGTTGCGAGAAATTTGGTTAGGCGAAAAATTTGCTACATTTAGAAATTGGAAGAAAGAAAAGTGTACTAATTGTAACCAACAGGTATTTTGCCAAGGCGGTTGTAGAATAAGAGTGAATATAGATTTGTGTTAAAAAATGCAAATATTAATTGGAAATTATATTGCCAGATTACTGTTATGTAAAGGCGTGATATAATTTTTAATATGATAGAAGGATATCTGAGTAGCAAATATGTTTAATCAACTATATCTTTGTGGGAAAAGGTTTGTATGGGCGGTATTAGTACTATATAAATGTTGCTGATATTCCTGTGATTTTGTGGGGATATGTTTTAATTTGGTGCTCACGTTGAGAGTGTCTGTTTGTTAAGTAAAGTACAGAAATAGAAATTGTAGATATGCTCGAAAAAGCTTGAAATAAAGGGTTTCGGAAGATTTTGACTTGCTGAGGGTGATGGCTTAGATGAGCGTAGAAAAATAGTAAAACGCCTGCTGATGAGATTGCTTGGAATAGGTTGTGTAGACAAGAGTGTTATTAGTGGGTTGAGTAGATAAGAATGTTAGCATTTTATATCTACCATGATTAGCATGTTAGGCTGCCAAGTGGTAGCACTTACTAATTTTTGGAGGTAGAAGAATGAGTAACAAACAAAAAGATTCAAAGTGGCAGAAACTTAAGAAAGAGTTTTATGGCACAAAAACCTGTGTGCAATCAGAGTATGGGACTATTGATTTTGATCCCGATTCTATGGGGGATGTAGTAGGTGGAGACAAACTAACCTATGATGAGTATCTCGATATTCTTATGAGGTCTGGTAAAAATGTGCGAGGTTGGTTTGAAATGTGCTATTTTGAAACAGCTTTAGAATTTGCTGGACAGGTTGAGAAAATCAATAAAGATAATATTTGTTTCAAGCGAATATATGTCTGCGGTATGTTTATGGATGGAGAATGCTTTGATGGCAAAGAAGACCATGTATGGATGTCGAAGGAAGGGTTTGGAGATTGCCAAGTTGGAGATTGCTTTAGCTTCTTTGCAGAAGTTTACAGGTATCTAAAGACTAGCAATGGTAAGATGATAGATTTTGGACTTCGAAATCCGGACAACATCAAGAAAATAGAGTCGTATGAACTCCCATCTGATGATGAGTTGTTAATGCAAAGTATAGACCAGATTATATGTGAAACTTGCATGTTTCGAGACCATTGTTATGGTGGAATGTGCATCGCAAATAAAGAATGGCGAGATAATATGAGAAGATCTATGTTCGAAATGGCAAAAGGCAAAAAGGCTCTGTAATTACATAATATGATGTTTTGAATTCGCAGCATATTGGTCGCAATATGTTGCGAATTTTTGCTTTTGATGATATGATTATTACAGTGTTGTAATGTAACGAATTGTATCGCTTTATTGTGAGAGGTTTTAAGAGATGGCTGTATCATATAACAGATTATATAAGGTTCTTGAAGATAAGAATGTGACTATGGTTGAACTTAGAAAGGCGGCTGATATAGCACCAAATACAATGACACGTATTCGAAAGAATGAAGAAGTTTCACTAGATGTCCTTGGCAGGATAAGCATCCTTATGTTGATTATGGATATGAAGAGTATCAGCATTTTTACCTACAGAAAATGTTTATCCTCCGTTCTCGTTATGTGCGAGACCTTTTGGATGGCTGTTGAAAAGCTCGATGCACGACTTGAATGTGAAATACAATCTTGAGATAGATGAAGATGCTGAACGCGAATGGCCAAGAGGAAAGAATTGGCTTCAGTTCGGTGAAAGTCAAGAGGCGGTGCTTAACTATTTCTATAAAGATGTTGTGGTTGATAAGTCACTTTGCCTTGTTTATGTAAGTATTATAAGCTAACTCGTTATGAAGAGTTTGACCATGAGATTGAGAGAAAAATAAGAAAGAAACTCAAGGGTGATATATGGCTATGATACGAAGGGATTTAATAGACAGGTAAAAAATAATATTGAAAAATTTGATGAAGATTTTATGTTTGAATTGACAGATGAGGAATTAGAAGATTTGCGGTACAAAAATTGTACCGCAAATATAAGTTCAAAAAGTCGTTATAATCCTCATGTATTTACAGAGCAAGGATTATATATGCTGATGACTGTCTTGAAAGGACCGTTGGCTGTTAAACAGAGCAAGGCATTAATAAGAACCTTTAAGAAAATGAAAGATTACATATTAGAAAATCGTG
>ERZ840371.2234-NODE-2234-length-17896-cov-2.889188_pt1 | contig 17896 bp, 13 predicted proteins | sample MGYA00519937_ERZ840371 | MGnify/ENA primary metagenome ERZ840371 (study PRJEB31850, sample SAMEA3708873) | human gut metagenome | biome: human gut; feature: human-associated habitat; material: faeces | place: China | collected 2014 ... | reverse complement strand
GCAGTACGAAATCAGCAATTTCGCGCGCCCCGGCTGCGAATGCCGCCACAACATCGGTTATTGGCAGCAAGTGCCGTATATCGGGCTGGGCGTGTCGGCGGCGTCGTATCTGCCCGCGAAGAACGGGATGTGCCGCCTGACAAACCCACGCACGCTGCCCGCGTATCTACGGATGGTGCAGTCGCAGGACGATTCGCTGCGGGAGCGAGAGTTCGTCTCAAAAACCGACGGTCGGTTTGAAACGCTGATGTTGGGGCTGCGAATGACCTGCGGCGTCAGCGAAACGGAATTTCAGGAGCGACACGGCGTTTCGCTGGACGCGCTGTACGGCGAGAAGCTGCGGAAATTCGAGCATGAAGGGCTGCTTCAGCACAAAACCGACCGATGGTCGCTGACGCGTCGCGGGATGGACGTGCAGAACGCGATTCTTGTAGAACTGATGGATGACTGACCGACAACCTCCGGCAGGGTGTTTTCCCCGACCGGAGGTCTTTTTTTGCTTGCCTCTTTTTCAAAGAAACCGACGGTCGGTTTTTTATTGTTCTTTGATGCCCTTTGCCATGCGGTAGGCTTCGTCATACAGCACGTTCTGGCTCGCCAGCGGCGTTTGCGTGCCGGGATAGCGGCGGGTGTAGCTGCCGTCGGGCTGCTGGTCGCGGGCCTGTACGTTGTCGTGCCACATGACGTCGAAAATGTGGTCAATGCGGCGTTTTACGTCGTCCTGCAAGATCGGGGTTGCCACCTCGACGCGGCGCAGGGTGTTGCGTGTCATCCAGTCCGCCGAAGCAATGTAGTAGCGCGCTGCATCGCCGTCGCCGAAAATGTAGATGCGGCTGTGTTCGAGGAATCGCTCGACGATGCTGATGATGTGCACATTGTCGGTCAAGCCGGGCACGCCCCCGCGCAGGCAGCAGATGCCGCGCACAATCATTTCGACCTGCACGCCCGCCTGACTCGCCTCGACGAGCTTGTCAATCAACATCTTGTCCGTCAGGCTGTTCATTTTCAAGCGGATCAGCCCCTTCTGCCCCGCCTTCGCCTTGCTGATTTCGCCGTCAATCATGTCAATCAGCTTATCTTGCAGGCAGTGCGGCGCGACCAGGAGCACGGACATGTGGTCTACTGTTTCGCCCAGCATCAGCGCTTGGAAAACCTGCAATGCTTCCTCGCCGATTTCGTCGCGCGCGGTGATGTAGCTCAGGTCGGTATACAGGCGGCTGGTCTTCTCGTTGTAGTTGCCCGTGCCGATCTGCGTGATGTACTGGATACCCTCATCCGTTTTGCGCGTAATCAGGCAGAGTTTGGAATGAACCTTGAGTTTATCAACACCATAGATGACGTGGCAGCCCGCGCGCTCCAAACGGCGGCTCCACTCGATGTTGTTCTCCTCGTCAAAGCGGGCTTTCAACTCCACCAGCACGTCCACCTGCTTGCCGTTTTCGGCGGCTTCCACCAGCGCTTCCACAACCTTCGAGTCGCGCGCGAGGCGATAGAGCGTCATGCGGATAGAGACGACCTGCGGGTCATTCGCCGCTTCGGACAGCATTCGCAGGAACGGACGGATACTCTGGTAAGGGTAGTGCAGCAACACATCCTTTTCCAGAATCTGCTCCATCACCGGGCGATTGTCCACGATATCCGGCGTTGCCTGCGGATGACGCGGCGCGTAGAACAGTTCCGCGTGGCTGCGCAGTTTGTCCTGAATATTAAACAGGAAGCTAATATCCAGCGGCGTATCGTACTCGTAGACGCGCGCAGTGTCCAGTTTCAGCTGGTCGCACAGCTTCTCGATGATGTCGTGCCCGATTTTTCGGCTGAGTTCCAAACGCACCGGGCAGAGTTTCTGGCGCAGGCGCACGACTTCCGCCATGTGGTCGCGATAGTTGAGGTCTTCGTCGTATACGCTGTCCGCATCAATGTCGGCGCTGCGGGTAATGCGCGCCAGTGTCTTGCTTGCGATGCGGTAGCTGCCAAAAAGCAGCGGCAAGTAGTGCAGAATCAGCTCCTCCGAGAGGATATAGCAGCCCGTACGCTCCGGTACCTCAATCAGGCGCGGGAACATGTTCTCCCCGCATGGCACGATGCCGATTTTTTCCTTCTCGCTTCCCGTGCGCAGGACGGCGACGGCATAAATCTCCTTGTTTTTGAGGAACGGGAACGTCTGCTTTTTGCCCACGACATACGTCGAGAGCAGCGGCAGGTAGTCTTCACGGAAGATTTTCGCCAGATACTGCTCGCTTTCCGAGCTGATTTGGCGGAAGTTGACGATGCTGATGCCCTCGTCCTCCAGCTTCTTCAGCACATCGGCATACGTCCGGTCACGGCGGTCGCACAGCGTGCGGATGCGGCTGACGGCAGCGTCAATCTGCTCGCCGGGGGTCATGTTCGTCTTGTTCTCGCGTGCCTCCTTATCCAGCAGCATCTGGTCATGCAGGCTGCCGATGCGCACCATGAAAAACTCGTCCAGATTGCTCTGGAAAATCGAGAGGAACGACAGACGTTCGCACAGCGGTACGCGCTCATCCTCCGCCTCTTCCAGTACTCGCTCGTTGAACCGCAGCCACGAAAGCTCGCGGTTTTCCGTGCAAGTCAGCATGTTGTCCATCCTATTTTGCCCCTTTCCATCAGTTCATTGCAATATCTGCCAATTTATCGCGATAATTGCGCAGCGCTTCCGCTTCCACTTGCTGACGCTCCGCCGCCAATTTTGGGTCTTCCCGCAGGCGCTTCATGCACTTTGCAGCTTCATCCAGCAGCTTCACGTCACCATCAAGCAGGAAATCCGCCATCATTTCGCCAGATTGCCGCGTACCCATCAGGTCGCCCGGCCCACGAAGCTCCAAGTCTTTCTGCGCGACGATGAAGCCGTCATTCGTCTGCGTCAGGATGCGCAATCGCTCATTTTCCGCTGCCAGCAGGAAGCACCAGCTTTCCGCTGATCCGCGCCCGACGCGCCCGCGCAGCTGATGCAATTGGCTGAGCCCGAAGCGCTCGGCATTTTCAATCACCATGACGCTCGCGTTCGGCACGTTCACGCCGACTTCGATGACCGTCGTGGACACGAGGACATCGAGATTCCCGGCGGAAAACTCGCTGAGCACCTGCGCTTTTTCGTCCGCGGGCTGTGCGCCCCACGTCAATCCGACGCGAAGCCCCGACAATTCGCCGTTTTTCAGCGCGTCGAACGTCGCCTGTGCGCTGCGAACGTCTTCCATCATCTCGCTGTCCTCAACCAGCGGACAGACCACATACGCCTGATGCCCTTTCAGCACCTCCTGCCGCAGGAAGCCGTACATCCCGGCGCGCTTCTCTTCCGGCACGACTCGCGTCTTGACCGGCGTGCGCCCCGGCGGCAGCTCATCGACAATGGACACGTCAAGGTCGCCATAGAGAATCAGCGCAAGCGTGCGCGGAATCGGCGTTGCGGACATGACGAGCACATGCGGCGCTTTCGTGCCGTCCGCGCCCTTCTGCTGCAAGGTCGAGCGCTGCATCACACCGAAACGGTGCTGCTCATCCGTCACGACCAGTCCGAGCTTTTGATACGCCACCTTTTCGCTGATCAGCGCGTGCGTCCCGAACACTGCCTGATATTCCCCGTTTGCGCAAGCCTCCTGCGCCTCCCGCTTCGCCTTCGGACGCATCGAGCCGATCAGCAGACCGCAGTGGATGCCCAGCGGTTCCAGCACTGCCTTGGCGGATTCGTAGTGCTGGCGCGCGAGAATTTCCGTCGGCGCCATCATCGCCGCCTGGTATCCGCAGGCGCATGTCATGGCAATCGCCCCGAACGCCAGCGCGGTTTTGCCGCAGCCGACGTCGCCCTGCACGAGCCGGCTCATCGCCCGGTCGCACCGCAAATCCGCCGCGATTTCCTCCAAGACGCGCTTCTGCGCCCCGGTCGGCGGAAACGGCAGCGTTTGCCAGAATTTATCCGGCGCATCCGGTGGAATCGGCAGTGCCGTGCCATCCGCCTTGTGTTCGCGCAGCAGCCCCAGCGCCGCCTGATACATCAGCATCTGCTCAAACGCCAGCCGCCGCCGCGCCAGCCGCAGGTTTTCTACATTCAGCGGGAAATGCGCCTGCCGGATGGCGAAATTCAGCTCACACAGCTGATGGCGGATGCGCAGGTCGTTCGGAAGCGTCTCCGGACAGCAGTCATCGACCTGTTCCAGCGCCTGCTGCATCATTTCGCGGAAGGACTTCGCCGGAATCCCCTTCACGGCGCGGTACACCGGCAGGATACACGGCTCCGTCACCCGCTGCGCATTTTGGAGCACGGGTTTTCCCCGGCTCTGCCCCATACGCCCGAAGAGCATGATGGTCTGCCCGACCGGTAGGTTCTGCATCATCCACGGCTGATTATACCACACCAGCGGCAATTTTCCGCTGTCATCCCAGAGGTACGCCGTCACTCGCGTCAAGCCGTTGAAGCGGCTGAGCTTCGGTGCGTCCTGCACAACGCCCATCACCAGCACCTCGCCGCCGTTTGCGTCCGCGCAGGGAATCGGGTGTGTTCTGTCCTCGTAGCGCTGCGGAAGAAAATACAACAAATCGCGCAATGAGCAGACGCCCACTGCGCGAAGGGATTCCAGCCGGGTTGGGCCAATGCCCTTGATGGCGGAAAGCTCCATTTGCTTTTTACTCCACAGAAATCAGATAGTAATACAGCGGCTGACCGCCCAGCAGGCAGTCCACATCACAGTTCGGATACTGCTCGGCGATTTCCGCCGCCACCTGCTCCGCGTCTTCCTTCGTCGTATCCGCGCCGTAGTAGACGGTAATCAGCTCCGCATCATCCGTCACAACCGCTTTCATCATGTCCAGCACAACGTCATGCACGGAATTGCCGCAATACTCAATCTTGCCGTTGTGCATCCCGATGATGTCACCCTTGTGAATCTGCACGCCGTTGTACTCGCTGTCGCGCACCGCGTACGTTACCGTACCGGTCTTGACGTGCTCCGCCGCTTCCGCCATGCGCTTGGCGTTCTCCTCGCCGGACACATCGTCTTGGAACGCGACCGCCGCGGCAATGCCCATCGCCACGTTCTTCGTGGGGATGACGTGCACTTCCTTCTCCGCCAGTTCCGCCGCCTGATTCGCCGCGAAAATGACGTTGCCGTTGTTCGGGAACACGAACACACACTTGGCGTTGACCTGATTGATGGCGTTCAGAATGTCATCCACCGACGGGTTCATCGTCTGACCACCCTCGACCACCACATCCACCGTCAAATCACGGAAGATGCTGGAGAAACCGTCGCCCAGCGACACTGCCACCATGCCAAATTCCTTCGCGGGTTCAGCAGGGGCTTCCACCGCTGCGGGCGCTTTCTCCGCCTCCAGCGCACGCTTGCGCGCCAGCATATTGTCCACCTTCACATTCACCAGTTCGCCCAGCTCAATGCCGTACTGGATGGCGTTGCCGGGGTCGTTGGTGTGCACATGCACCTTCGTCTCGGTCAGGTCGCCCGTCACCTTGACGCAGTTGCCAATGCGGTTCAGGCGGCGGCGGAAGGAATCCACGTCGCCCTCGGTGCAGTCCTCGCGGAAGTTCACGATGTCGTACTCTGTGCAGTAGGCGTAAGGCAAATCGCCGGACAGGTCGTGAATATCCTCCTCCACCTGACTATCGCCCGCCAGCAGCGCCGCCGGGTCAGCAATTTCCTCGCCGCGCATGACCGCCGCATAGCCGGTGTAAATCAGCATGAGACCGCGTCCGCCGGAATCGACCACGCCCGCCGCTTTCAGGGGCGGCAGCATGTCGGGCGTGCGCTTCAAAATCGCCTCGCCGCTGGTCAGAATGACGTTCATCAGCCCATCGTAGTCATCGGGATTGCTCTCGGTGTACTTGATGGCATCCTCCGCAATGACGCGCGCGACGGTCAGAATCGTGCCCTCCTTGGGCTTCATGACTGCCTTGTACGCCTTGTCAGAACCCGCCTTCAATGCCTGCGCAAACTGCACGGGGGTAATCTTCTCCACGCCCTTCAAGGACGTCGCGAAGCCGCGCAGCAGCTGGGACGTGATAACGCCAGAGTTGCCGCGCGCGCCCTTGAGCGCACCCTTCGAGATGGCAGCCGCCGCCTCATCCGCGCGCAGGTACTCCTGCGCATTGACCTCACGGGTCGCGCTCTGCATGGTCAGGGACATATTCGTCCCCGTATCGCCGTCCGGGACAGGGAAAACGTTCAGCGCGTCCACCGCTTCCCGGTTCTTTTCGAGCAGTGCCGCACCCGCGACGACCATGTCGCGCAGCAGCAGCCCGTCAATGGTTTTATGCTGTATCAAGGGTAAATTCCTCCTACCTGCTTTCGGCGCCAGCTCCTTGGAACTGCTGCCGTGTGGCTTTCCTGCATTACACGCGGATACCTTCCACGGAGATGTTGACCTTGCGAACCTTTACGCCCGTCATGCTTTCCAGCTTGTAGCGCACGGTATCGACAATGGTCTTGCACACCTCGGCAATGGAGATGCCGTATTCCACGATGATGAACAGATCGACGTCCAGCATATCGCCAACACTGCGAATCTGCACGCCCTTGGAGAGGTTTTCCCTTCCCAGCCATTCGACGATGCCATCCTTGGCACGCTTGGAGGACATGGCGACGATGCCGTAGCATTCCAGCGCCGCGTATCCCACGACTTTGAGCAGGACATCCTCCGTAATATAGATTGTTCCGATGTCGTTCTTGATTTTGCAATCCATAGTAGTCGACCTCCTTCATCCAGGGGCTTCCCAGCTTTTGTCCTCGCGGACACGATAAATGCACCCATAGCTGGGTCAGAGTATAGTATACAGGATTTTATCGGAAATGGCAAGACTTTTTCGGCCCGTTTCACAAAAATGCCGCCAGAAATTCCAGAAAAAGCGCCGACATGTGTCGATTTCGTGAACATCTCTTGCAGATTGTGTGATTTTCCCGCCTTTGCGATACCGCCTGACCAAAAATTTTCCCCTTGACAAGCGGGAAAAACCGTGCTATCATGCACCCATCAGGGCAATGAGGAGACGGGTCATCCGCTTCTGCGGCGCAGGCAGAGAGCTTCCGGGCGGTGTGAGGAAGCAGGCGGCGCATAGGGTGACGTACAGCTCCGAGCCATCCGCTGAAACCGCGTCTGCGCGGCGGGTAGGCGGCATCCGGTGCGCCGGTTACAGCGTGCGAGGAATGACTGTTCCTCCTTGAGGGCTGTTCGCAGCCAGACGGAAGTGGTACCGTGGCATTTTGTCACCTTCCCCGGAGTTTGTCCGGAGAAGGTGTTTTTTATTCATATTCTCTGAAAGTAGTAAGGAGTGATTGGATTATGGCGCTTGATTCCCTGCGTTTCGCGCACCGCTTCGACCAGATCAGCGGCAGCGCCATTCGCGAAATCTTCAAGATGATTGCCAAGCCCGGCATGATTTCCTTCGCGGGCGGCAATCCGGCGGCATCAGCGCTGCCCGATGCGGAATGCGCCGAAATCGCCCGCGACGTGCTGCAAAAGGACGGCAAGCGCATCCTGCAATATGGCGCGACAGAGGGGTATCCGCCGCTGCTGGAAAGCCTGCACGCCTATGTGGAGCAGCAGCTTGGGTGCGCCGTGCCTGCGGTGCTGCCCGTCACCGGCTCAACGCAGGCGATGGATTTGCTCTGCAAAGCGCTGATTGACCCCGGCGACGTGATTCTGGTGGAGAACCCGTCATTTCTGGGCAACATGCAGTGTATGCGGCTGTATCAGGCAACGCTGGTGCCGGTAGAGAGCGACGAGAACGGGATTATCCCGGAAAAGCTCGAAGAAGCGATGCGCCAGTATCACCCGAAGCTGCTTTACACCATCCCGACGTTCCAGAATCCGACGGGCATCACGCTGGCCGCCGACCGCCGCAAGCCCATTGCGGAACTCGCTGCGAAGTACCACGTCGTCGTGGCGGAAGACGACCCGTACCGCGACCTGCGATATGCCGGAGAAGCGTGCCCCTCCATCAAATCCTTCGACAAGGATGGCTGGGTCGTTTTCCTCGGCTCGTTCAGCAAGATTATCAGCCCCGGTCTGCGTGTCGGATTCATGGCGGGCGATGCGGGCATCCTGCGCAAATGCACCGTCGGCAAGCAGTCCACCGACGTCCACACGGCAAACCTTACACAGGCGATTGTGGATCAGTACCTGCGGCGCGGTCTGCTGCCCGACCACATCAAGCGCATCTGCCGCAGCTACAAGGCGCAGCTGGATGCTATGCTGAGTGAACTTTCGACCTTTCCCGAAGGCACGACATACACGCGCCCGGACGGCGGCCTGTTCATCTTCGTGACGCTGCCGGAGGGCATTGACGCAAAGGAGCTGCTGGAACAAGCGGTAGAGCGCCACGTCGCCTACGTCCCCGGCACGCACTTCTTCTGCGACGGCGGACATGAGAATACGCTGCGCCTGAACTTCTCCAACTCCAGCATCGCGCAAATTCACGAGGGCATGAGCACCTTGCGGGAGATTTTCGCGCAGGCACTGGCGAAATGACACTGTTTCCCCTACTACTTAATATATAGGAGGTTCCCCCATGCACATTCTTGACGTTTTGAAAGAGCGCGGCTTCATCGCCCAGACCACCTTTGAGGACGAACTGTACAAGCAGCTCGAAGAACCGACCACCTTCTACGTCGGCTTCGATCCGACCGCTGATTCCCTCCACATCGGGCATTACATCCCGATTATGGCGATGGCGCACATGCAGCGCGCGGGACATCGTCCGATTGCGCTGATGGGCGGCGGCACGGCGATGATCGGCGACCCGTCCGGCAAGACCGACATGCGCAAAATGATGACCGTCGAAACGATTGACCACAACGTCGAGTGCATCAAGCAGCAGATGAGCCGTTTCCTTGATTTCTCCGACGACAAGGCAATTATCGTCAACAACGCGGACTGGCTGCGCAACCTGAACTTCATCGAATTCATGCGCGACATCGGCGCGATGTTCTCCGTCAACAAGATGCTGACTGCCGACTGCTACAAGACGCGCATGGCGACCGACAACGGTCTGTCCTTCCTCGAATTCACCTACATGCTCATGCAGTCCTACGACTTCTTGGAGCTGTTCCACCGCTACGGCTGCCGGCTGGAAATGGGCGGCAACGACCAGTGGAGCAACATGCTTGGCGGCGCAGACCTGGTTCGCCGCAAGGACAGTGAAAAGGCGTTCGCCTGCACGTTCCAGCTGCTGCTGACCCACGACGGCAAGAAGATGGGCAAGACCGAGAAGGGCGCGCTGTGGCTTGACCCGAACAAGACCTCCCCGTTCGACTTCTACCAGTACTGGCGCAACGTTGATGACGCGGACGTGGAAAAGTGCCTTGGCTTGCTGACCTTCCTGCCGATGGACGAAGTGCGCCGTCTGGGCGCGCTGCAAGGCAGCGAAATCAACGAGGCGAAAAAGGTGCTGGCGTTCGAGGTGACGAAGCTGGTGCACGGCGAAGAAGAGGCGCAGAAGGCCGCCGATGCCGCTGCCGCACTGTTCGCGGGCGGCGCGTCTGCCGCGAATGTCCCCTCCTTCACGCTGACGCGGGACGAATTCGCCGCCGACAGCCGCGTGACGACCATGCTGGTCAAGTCCGGGCTGTGCAAGAGCCAGAGCGACGCGCGCAATCAGGTGAAGGCGGGCGCGGTACTGGTGGCGGACAAGAAGGTGGATGACCTGAACGCCACACTGGCGGAGAGCGACGTCCCCGCAGATGGTCTGCTGATTCAGAAAGGCAAGAAGAACTTCCGCCGCCTGTTCCTCGCATGAGTGCCATGAACCCCTATCGGACGCTCCGGCAGTCTGCCAGCGACGAGTTCATCATCAACAAAAGCCGCTTCATCGGCTATGCCGCGCCGTGCGAAACGGAAGCGGAGGCGCTTGCCTTCCTGCAATCCATCCGCACGAAGCACAAGGACGCCACGCACAACTGTTATGCCTACATCATCGGGCAGAACGCGGGCATCATGCGCTATTCAGACGATGGCGAACCGGGCGGCACGGCAGGGCTGCCGATGATGGAGGTATTGAAGCATCAGGGCGTAGTCAACTGCTGCTGCGTGGTCACGCGCTATTTCGGCGGCGTGCTGCTGGGCGCGGGCGGGCTGGTGCGCGCGTACACGCAGGGGGCGGTCATCGCGCTCAAGGCGGCGCAAGTCGTCGAGATGCTGCCCTCGTGCCAGTACCTGTGCGAAGTCGCCTATCCGCTGTGGGACAAGGTGCAGTACGCGCTGAAAAGCCTGCCCGTGCAATTGCTGAGCAGCGAGTTCACGACCGCCGTCGGCTTCACGCTGCTGATTCGCCAGACGGACGCGCAATCTGTCCTGGACACGCTGACCCGCGTCACCGACGGGCGCATTGAGACGCTGCTGGAGGAAGAATCCTACCGTGCGTGGGGCAGCGAAAGCAAATAACCGATTTTACCCGGAAATTGTTCTGATTCAGAACAGTTTTCGGGTTTTTGCTTGACCTTTTTCAGCATTCCTGCTATGATGTTTTCATAAATACTGGGACAAGGAGAAAGGCATATGACAAGGAAGCGTCCCGCGCAGGAGCTTCAGAAGGATGTGCTGGTTCGCGCAAGCGACATGGGGCAAGGGCGCTCGGATTATGAAGCGTTTCACACGCTGTCGCCCGCCATCCACCTGCGCGAAATCCATACGCATGATTTCTTTGAGCTGTATATTCACCTAAACGGCTTTCCCCGCCTGTATGTGGACAACAAAATCGTCACGCTCCAGCGCGGCAGCCTGATGATTTTCCCGCCATTCGTCATGCACGGCATAATCTCGCAGGACGCCATCCGCAACTACGAGCGAGTGGTGCTGTTCATCTCCTCCGGGATGCTGCACCAGCTGGGGCAGGGGCTTCTGCCGCTGGAGCAGCGCCTTTTGGACTGCACGCGCCGCACCGGGTATCATTATCAGCTGGATGAAGCGGCGCTTTCGCTGTGTACAACGTGCATTGACCGTGTGGCGCAGAACACAGGCGATGAGCGTCCCGAATCGCGCTTGGCGGATTATGCCGCGATGACCGAGTTTCTGCTGCAAATCCTCCGTGTGACGCAGGAAGCGCCAATGCTGCAGAGTGCCCAGCCCTCGCCAGACACCATCCAGCGCGTGATGGCGTACATCAACGAGCATTACGCCCAGCCGCTGACGCTGGAGGAAATTGCGGACGCGTTCTTCATCAGCAAATCGTACCTGTCACACGAGTTTGTCCGTTACACGAACACGTCGGTGTACGAGTACATCCAGTTCCGGCGCATCTGCGGCGCGAAGCTGCTGATTGCCTCCGGCGTATCGCTGACGGATGCTGCATTCCAGAGCGGGTTCAATTCGTACTCCTCCTTTCTGCGCACTTTTCGCAAAACAGCAGGCATTTCGCCGACGGATTTCCAGCGAAATCTTGGCAAATAGCTTTTGCATTGTCGAATACGGATAATTTTTTCCCAGATATATCTGCACGATTTGCATAGTAGTGTGGACAATTTGCATAGACGCGCCGCCCTTTCTCCGCTATAATGAGGGTAACTTCCGGATGAGGTAATGCAGCCGTCGCCTCCCGGACAATGTACAAAGGTTCGGCTGAAAGAGAAAAGGAGGATCTCTATGAAACGGTTTTTCCTGCTGCTGCTCGCTGCTATCATCGGGCTGCTGCCGCTGATGAGCGCCTGCGCTGAAGCGCCGCTGGACGGGTATCCCGGCATTGATGAGCTGCCCGCCATCGACACAATCAACAATCCATTTGAGTTTTTCGACGTGAAGAATGACCCGAACGGCGACGGCATTGTGACCGACATCACCGAATGGGAAGCGCGCCGCACTGAAATCCGCGATTTGATCCAGCACTACTGGCTGGGCTACCGCTGGGAAACCGCGGCGGAGGACGTGTCTGGCAAGTACGAGATTGTCTACGAGGACAACACCGCGTCCTACGGCGGCTTCTATGGAATTTGGGGCGCTTGCGTCTTCAACCTCGGCGACGAGTTCCGCAAGTTGTCCGCTGCGCTGCTGGAAGGTGAAGTGACGGTTGGCGACAAGACGTTCGGCCCTGCATCCACCAAGGCGGAAGCCAAGCAGCTTGCCATCGAAGCGTGGAACGTGGGCTACTCCGTCCACTACATTGGCGAACCGCCGTGGGGCACGGAAGGCGACGCGGTGTTCGTGAACACCACCGGCGCAATTACCGAGGAAACCATCCCCGCCCGTGTGCGCCCCGTGTATCAAGCGGTCATTACCATCACGAATCCGGAAACGGGCGCAAAGGCGAGCTTCGCCGCGAAGCTGAATGTGCCCACGGATGCGCAGATTCTGGCGGCTTGGGGCGAAGAGAAGGAGCAAGTGCCGTTCGTGATTGATATCGGCGGTACCTCCGCTTTCTCTGCTGCGAACCTGAACGGACAGGGCTACGGTCTGGTGACGTTCAAAGCCACTGACATTTACCCCGATGACTCCAATGCGGATGACGGCATTGACCGTGCTGGCGTGTACACCACGCTCTACCCCTACGACGCGAACGACTACAAGCACGCATCCGGCGCGCTGATGGCGTGGAGCTGGGCGGCCAGTCAGATTGTGACCGCCTTGGAAAACACGGCAGAGGGCACGAGCCTGACGCTGGGCGAGCTGGTTCGCCTTGACCCGGCTAAGACCGTCATCACGGGTCATTCCCGCTACGGCAAGGCCGCCATGTTCACTGCGGCGTTTGACGACCGCATCAGCATCTGCGTGCCGAGCGAATGCGGCGGTTCGGGCATCCAGAGCTACCGCTACAAGGTGGAAGGCAAGATTTTCAACTTCAACACCTCCGCCTACGCCAAGGCTGACCGTGTATACGGCAAGACCGAAGTGCCGACCGTGTCCTACGGCAAGGGCAACAGCTGGTTCCCGGAGACGGCTGCTATGTTCGTCGCCCGTGATAACCAGATTCCGTTTGACCCGGTGGAAATCATCGCGCTGGTTGCGCCGCGCCCCTTCTTCACCGTGTCAGGCATTGACACCCACTGGCTGGGCAATGAAGGCGCTGTCGCCAGCATGGTTGCAGCAGAAGAGGTTTACGATTTCGTCGGCACGACGGAAATCGAGAAAAACAACATTGCTGTTCGTGCCCGCCAGAGTGACCACGTCTTCTACCCGCGTGACTTCTGCTTTGCGCTGGCGATTATGGATCGCGAATTCAAGCAGACGGACGACAAGCTGCTGCATGTGAAGGATCTGTTCCCGGAAGGCACTGGCATTTCCGGCATGTCCTACCCGGCGGCGGATTACGCAACCATCAGCGAACTGAACGACTACCCGTTTGACATCAATTCTTCCTACATCCCGTGGTCTGCCGAAAGCAAGTACACGCTGTGGACGGCGCAGGAGACCTTCCTGACGAACCACAATGTTACCATTACCGCGCATTCCGACGCGCCGGACGTGATGTTGGTGCTGCCGGATGGCACGGAAATCGCCGCTGCTTCGCACGAGGGTGACGTGTTCACCTTCACCTTGACTGCCGAACAGTCCGTCTACGGGCGCTACGAACTGCGCACCGTCGGCACGGACAAGGCGGCGCACAGCGTCTACTTCTCCGCCGTTTCGCTGGCGGATGCGCTCCGTCATGGCACGACGAAGGGCGACGAGGGCGAAGAGAACCGCGTGCTGGGCTTCGCGTCCCGTCTGGCGAACACGAAGGAGAATCCCCCGCTGGTCTACATCGGCAGCGAAACCGAACCCGCTTCCATGATTTTCACACCCGAACGTGTGGTGCCGGAAGACACGAGCCTGCTGGAATACGGCATTCTGTTCCACGACGCGCTGTTTATCCGCATTGCAAACGCTGGCTGGGATGCTTCGCAGACCTTCAAGGTGAAGAACTTGCGGTTTGTCTCCATGCCGGAATACACCTTCGAGTTCTCGATGGCGGACATTGCCGCTTCCGCTGAAAACAACGGCAAGCAGGATGCTGCGCTGTTCACCAAGCCGATTTCTTGGAACGCTGAGCGCTACAACAACGGTTTCTCGCAGGTGTGGCCCGCGATTCCGGATACGCTGGAAGAGCGGCAGGCGCTTGAACGCGGCGAGACCGTCACCCGCCCCGAAGCGCCCGAAAAGACCGTGACCGCCTTTGACGCGACCGTCTCCGGCGAAGCGGCACTGTCGGACACCGCGCTGACCATCACGCTGACCTTCTCCGAAGCGCTGCGCACGGGTGAATACGCCGTCGGCATGGACATTGCCGAAGCGTGGGAAACCGCGTGGAATGCGGACGGCACGCAGATGACGCTGACCGTCCCCGCGGACGCGCTGAATGGACAGCACACCGTGAACCTCATCATCTTCCGCCTGATGGATACCGATGGCAACCTCATCGGCGGTCCGGTGGAACTGCATTTGGACTTCTAATCCTCGAATCCCCTGCCCGTGGCGACGTAAAATCGTCACGGGCTTTTTTGTTCCCTGCAAACTTCATTTTCGCTTCCTCGTAACTTCACATTGGATTCATCCAATTGTGTCATAATTGCTTCCGGAACATTCATGAGCTGGAAGGAGTCAGAGAAACTATGAAGAAGGCCGGGAAAATCATTGCCATTATCGTCGTGCTTGCGCTCGTTGCGGGCGGCATTTACCTCTTTGCGGGCGGACAGAAAAATGCGGCTTACAGCGAGGAAATCGCCCGCACGCAGGACATCAGCACCTATTACACCTTTTCCGGCAACCTGTCGACAAAGGACAGCCAAATCGTCACCTCCACCTCAAAAACAACCGTCAAAGGGTGCCTGTTCTCCGAGACGCGGTGAAGAAAAACGACATTATCCTCAAATTTTCAAGCGGCGGCACGGCACGCGCGCCGATGGACGGAACGCTCTCGAACCTCTACGTCGAGGAAGGCGACGAGGTGACCATGGGGCAGCAGCTGCTGCGTGTCGCAGATTACAGCAATCCGCAGATTGTGTTCAACGTGGATGAATACGACCGTCCGGCGCTCTCCGTCGGGCAGACGGCAGATGTGACCGTGCTGTCCACTGGCAAGGTGCTCACCGGCACCATCACCCGCATTGCGCAGGAAGCGACCGTATCCGGCGACTTGGCGTACTACGAGGTGACGATGACCGTGCCGCAGGACGGGACGCTCGCCATGGGCTTGAGCTGCGAAATCCGCGTGCTGTACCAGAGCGTGAAAAACGTTACGACCGTGTCGATTGACGCGATTCAGTACGATTCGGATGGCAAGCCGTTCGTCTACTGCTACGACCGCAAGGACGATATTGTACAGCAGCGCGTGACACTGGGCATCAACAACGGCTCGATTGTCGAAATCGTCGACGGCATCCGCACGGGCGAAGCGGTGCTGATTCCTGTGAAGAACACAATGGAAATGCCCATGATGCATTATTGACGGAAAGGGGCATTCACCATGGCGGAAAATATTCTGACGATGGAGAATATCGTCAAAACATACAAAATGGGCGATGAACAGCAGACGGTTTTGAAGGGCATTGACCTGCAGGTGGACAAGGGCGAATTCGTCGCCATTCTTGGCCCCAGCGGGTCGGGCAAATCAACGCTGATGAACATCATTGGCTGTCTGGACACGGCAACATCCGGCACATACCACCTACATGGGCAGGACGTATCCGCGCTGAGCGAATCGGAGCTGGCGCGCGTACGGTCGAAGGAAATCGGGTTCATCTTCCAGTCGTTCCAGCTGCTTCAGCGTCAGGACGCGCTGCAAAACGTGGAGCTTCCGCTGATTTACGCGGGCATGAGCGGCCACGAGCGCGCCGCGCGGGCGCAGCAAATGCTGGAACGCGTCGGTTTGAAGGACAAGATGCACCACTTCCCGAACCAGCTTTCCGGCGGACAGCAGCAGCGCGTCGCGATTGCCCGCGCGCTGGCGAACAACCCGACCATCCTGTTGGCGGACGAACCGACGGGTGCGCTTGACCGGGCGACGGGACGGCAGGTGATGAGCCTTTTCCATGACCTGAACGACGAGGGGCGCACGATTATCATGATTACGCATGACATTGAGATTGCCCGCCACGCGCGGCGCATTGTGCGCATCCTTGATGGGGAAATCAGTGAAGGAGTGGTGGAAGATGCTTAAAGAGAGCATTCGCATGTCGTGGCAGAACATCCGCGGCAACAAAATGCGCACCTTCCTGACGATGCTGGGCATCATCATCGGCGTGACAGCGATTATCGCGCTGATTACGACGGTCGGCAGCGCAACGGGCGAAATCACGAGTCAATTCTCTGCCTTGGGCGCAGGCAAAGTGAGCGTAAGCATCAGCGGCACAGCCATCAAGCATGGGCTGAACGAAAGCGACCTCTCGCACATTGCTGCGCTGGACAATGTGGCGGGTGTTGACCCAAATGTCTCCCTGCGCACCTATGCCGCGCAGGACGGTCAGCTGGTGGAGGATGTGACGCTGGAGGGGCGCAGCAGCGACTATTTTTCCGCGCAGGATGACCTGATTGGGCGCGGTCGGGCGCTGAAGGCGATTGACATGGATCGTTCGAGCCATGTTTGCATCATCGACCAGACCTTGGCGTCCGCTGCCTTCCCGAACGAAGACCCGCTGGGGCAGTCGCTGATTCTGCACGGGCAGCACTTCACCGTCGTCGGCGTGCTGAGCGAGGACAGCGGAAACGACCTGATGGCTGCCATGTCTGCCAGCAGCGACGGCGGAAAGGCGATTATCCCCTATCCGGCAGCCATGCGGCTGAGCGGCTCAAACACCGTGCGCTCGTTGACACTGTACTTGAAGGACTCGTCGCTGTCCTCCGAAACCGTCGACAATGTGAAGCAGCTGCTGGACAGCGCGTTCAACTACCGCGACAGCGCGTACTCCATCATCAATCTGGACAGCCTGCTGGATACGATGAACAGCATCACCGGCATGATGACGACGATGCTGGCGGGCATTGCGTCGATTGCCCTGCTGGTTGGCGGCATCGGCATTATGAACATGATGCTCGTCTCCGTCAGCGAGCGGACGACGGAAATCGGCCTGCGCAAGGCGCTCGGCGCGCGTCCGGGGCTGATTCAAATGCAGTTCCTGATGGAATCGGTCATGCTGTCGCTCATGGGCGGGTTCATCGGCATATTGGTAGGCAATCTCGTCTCGTGGATGATTGCAATGGCGCTGGATATTACCTTCCAGCTCAACGCAGGCGCAATCACGCTGGCGTTCGTGTTTTCCGCCTCGGTCGGCATTCTGTTCGGCTGGGCACCCGCGCGCAAGGCTTCACGGCTGAATCCTATTGATGCTTTGCGGTCGATGTGATATAATAGAAGCATCAGCACAAGGAGGTTTCCGCCATGTTTACGATTCTGGTGGTTGAGGATGACGCGCCGCTGCAGCGGATGATGAGCGCGTTTCTGGGGTTGAACGGCTTTTCAGTCGTCGGGGCTGCCAACGGCGAGGAAGCGCTGAACGCCATCGACAGGGTGATGCCCGATCTGGTCATTGCCGACGTGATGATGCCGGTGATGGACGGCTGGGAGCTGACGCGTGAACTGCGCCGCTGCTATCCGCGCCTGCCCATCATGCTGGTGACGGCGCGCGACACCATTGAGGACAAGCGGACGGGCTTCACCTCCGGCGCGGATGACTACCTGACCAAGCCGGTCGATTTGGACGAGCTGCTGCTGCATGTGCAAGCGCTGCTGCGGCGGTCACAGGCCATGACGAGCCACCAATTGACCATCGGGCAGACGCACTTGGATTACGATTCGCTGACCGTGCAGCGCGGTGACACGCTGCTGACGCTGCCGAAAAAAGAGTTTTTCCTGCTTTTCAAGCTCCTGTCCAGCCCGATGCAGATTTTCACGCGCCGTCAGCTAATGGACGAAATCTGGGGCATGGATGCGCAGAGCGACGAACGCACGGTGGACGTACACATCAAGCGT
>ERZ840371.2221-NODE-2221-length-17996-cov-3.649462_pt1 | contig 17996 bp, 12 predicted proteins | sample MGYA00519937_ERZ840371 | MGnify/ENA primary metagenome ERZ840371 (study PRJEB31850, sample SAMEA3708873) | human gut metagenome | biome: human gut; feature: human-associated habitat; material: faeces | place: China | collected 2014 ... | reverse complement strand
CTTATAAATACGCTCCTTGAAAATGATTTTATCCCAATTATATGTCCTATAGGAATTGATGATGACTATAATACCTACAATATCAATGCGGATGATGCGGCATGTGCCATAGCTAAGGCAGTAAAGGCTGAGAAGTTAGCTTTCCTCACAGATATTGAAGGTGTGAGAAGGATTGCAGATGACCCTGAGTCACTTATTTCAGAGCTTAGCCTTACAGAGGCCGAAGAGCTTATAGGGAATGGAAATATCGGCGGAGGTATGCTTCCTAAGCTCAATAACTGCATTGATGCGATTGAGAATGGTGTATCAAGGGTACATATCATGGACGGACGTATTCCGCATTGCCTGCTTCTTGAGATTTTCACGGACAAGGGTGTTGGAACGGCAATAATAGACAGAAATGCAGAGAGGTTTTATGATGGAGACAAAGACAAATAATATTATAAACAAAGCCGAAGAGAATCTTATCCATACATACAACAGGGCTGATTTGGTGCTTGACCACGGTGACGGAGTGTATCTGTATGATGTGGAGGGAAATAAGTACCTTGATTTCGCGGCAGGTATAGCCGTATATGCACTTGGTTATAATTATAAGGATTATAATGAGGCACTTAAGGCACAGATTGATAAGGTTGTGCACATTTCCAACCTTTACTACAGTGAACCGCTTGCTGAAGCCGCACAGAAGCTTGTCAGGGCAACGGGGCTTAGCAAGGCATTCTTTACCAACAGCGGAACGGAGGCTGTAGAGGGGGCGTTAAAGCTTGCAAAAAAATACGCATATCTTCGTGACAACTGTACGGACCATGAGATAATTGCCATGGAGCATTCGTTCCACGGAAGGAGCATGGGAGCACTGTCTGTGACCGGAAATGCGCATTACAGGGAGGCGTTCGGACCTCTTATTCCGGGAATACGTTTCGCTGAGTACAATAATCTTGAGAGCGTGAAGGCTCTTGTGAATAAAAAGACCTGTGCGATAATATGTGAGACTGTTCAGGGTGAAGGCGGAATTTTTCCTGCCGATAAGGAATTTCTGGAGGGACTTAGAAAGCTGTGCGATGAGAATGACATGCTTCTCATACTTGACGAGATTCAGTGCGGCATGGGAAGAACAGGCTCAATGTTCGCATACCAGCAGTACGGTGTTATGCCGGATGTGGTGACATCTGCCAAGGCGTTAGGCTGCGGAATACCTGTAGGAGCGTTTGTGGCAGGAAGCAAATGCGATAAGGTTTTAGTTCCCGGTGATCATGGAACAACCTACGGTGGAAACCCTCTTGCAACTGCTGCTGCGTCAAAGGTATTTGACTTATTTGCGGAAAATGATATTATAGGACATGTGAATGAGGTGGCACCTTATCTTATGGAAAGGCTTAAGGACTTTGCCGGCAGGCACAGCAGTGTCAAGGCGGTAAGAGGGCTTGGTCTTATGTGCGGTATGCAGTTTAAGGATGAACTTCCGGTTGGAAATGTTGTAAGGGCTGCGAGAGAGCATGGGCTTATAGTTATCAGTGCGGGACTTAATACTCTCAGATTTGTACCGCCGCTTATTATTACCAAGCAGAATGTGGATGAGATGATTGATATTCTGGAGAAATGTGTATAAGACCGCCTCATAGTAATAATTGAAAGGTTATATTTTATATATGAGATCAGGTTCTGTTTTAAAAAGATTTATAGGTGCAGCTATGTGTGGAGCACTTGTTATGGCAGGTATATCCGGCTGCAGGATTCAGTATGTCGAGGATGAGACAGCATCGGAGGAGACAACTGCCGGGAGTATGGAGGAGGACAGGCAGGTTGACATCAATTTATGGTACAGCGATGAGATATATTCGGATTATCTGAGTATGTGTGCCGCACAGTATGAGAATGCCAATAAAAATGTCCATATCAATATTGAATATATACCTGAGACAGATTATATGTCCACACTTACCTCAGAAGCGGTAAAACCGGGAAAGGTGGATTTGTACCTGGTTGACAATGACAATTTAGAGCAGGTAAAGCTTGCCGGTATTGCCTCCGAAAACCGTCTTACGGACATATATAATGTGTATAACTATAGTCAGACTGCACTCAATGCCTGCACATATAATGATAAGCTTATCGCTTATCCGTTAAGCTATGATACGAGCTTTCTTATCTATAACAGGGATTATGTGCAGGATGCCGATATGAGTAATTTTGAGACAATCAAGCTTTTTGCGGAAAATCTTGAGGTTCCGGCAGGCAGCAGCATAAGTTCTGTTTTTACATGTGACCTTAAGGATATTTTTTATAATTATGGATATCTGGGAGCGTACCTTGATATAGGCGGAAAAGCTGGAGACGACAAGACAAATATATTCAATATTACAACCGACCTCACAAAAGCGGCGGAATTATATAAGCAGCTTATTGAATATTTTTACATTGATATTAACAGTGTGGACTACTATTCATGTATAAATGATTTTGAACAGGGTTCCATTGTGTTCACCATCGGCGATGTACAGATGTATCAGAGGGCGAAGGTTCAGGATGGGTTAAATGTCGGAGTGGCAGCTTTCCCGGATATGAGTGAAGAGGTAAAGAGTGCACCGCTGTCTGTTACAACTGTGGTGGCGGTCAATCCTTTTTCTGATGATATAGCGGTTGTGGAGAGCTTTGCAAAGTTCCTCACATATACCGGTGCAGGGAGATTATATGAGACAGCGGGTGTGCCTTCATGCAGGAGAATAGACAATGAGGACGAGAATCTTGACAGGATATACGAATCCTATGACAAGTCTGTTCCTAAGCTTAAGCTTATGTACAGCGATGAATTTTATGCGCTGCTTGAAATTACAATGCACCAGCTTGCGGAAGGGACAGGGGATGTGCAGAGCCTTTCTAATGTGCGCGATTACCTTTATAAGAACTGGCAGTCTGACGGCGGAACAGATAGTGAGTCCGGCAGTGAAGAATAATAGATGAAAAATAGAGTTGGAAATGTTGAAAACCCGGTTGCAATAGCCGGGTTTTTTGGTTACAATAAAAAGGCAGGTTATCTTTCCTGAAATAGAGGGACCTTATGAGACAGACATAAGGAGAGAAGATGGCAAAAAAAAGATTTTATAAGGGTTTTATTTATGTGGCAGGCGTGTTTTCTATTGTGGCATGTGGCTTTCTATACTCATGTACATCAAAAAAGGGTGAAACCTATACCATAGGGCAGCATACGGAGAGTGAACAGTATGAAGAAGTAACCTCGGCTGGCTCATCGGATACTCATGCGGAGGAGACATGTATAGCGGAAACACTTAAGACTATATTCGTATATGTATGTGGAAACGTAGTAAATCCGGGGGTATACGAGGCTTATGAGGATTCAAGAGTATATGAGCTGATAGATAAGGCGGGCGGTGTCACAGACAACGGCTGTCTTGAGGCTGTGAATCTTGCTGAGCATGTATATGACGGACAGAAACTGTATATTCCTGATTACGAGGAGTATGAGGACAAGGGAAGTATTTCATATCAACAGGAAAATTCAGATAATAGAAGTTCAATGGTCAATATAAACAGCGCTGATGCGGAAGCTCTGATGACACTTCCGGGGATAGGAAAATCACGCGCAGAGGCAATTATTGATTACCGTAATACCAATGGTTTTTTTACATGTATCGAGGATATTATGTGTGTGGGCGGAATCAAGGAGAGTGCTTTTTCCAAAATAAGAGAATACATTTGTGTTAATTAAAATACATTGCTTGAAGAGTGGCTGAAAGGGGAAAAATGGCGGATAAGGTATTGGTAGTCGATGATGAAAAGCTCATTGTAAAGGGGATAAAATACAGCCTGGAGCAGGATGGCATGGAGGTATCGTGTGCTTATGACGGAAGGGAGGCGTTAGACCTTATAAAGGCTAATAATTACGATATTATTCTGCTTGATGTCATGCTGCCTGAGATGGATGGTTATACTGTGTGCCAGCAGGTGAGAGAGTTTTCGGATGTTCCGATTATAATGATAACGGCAAAGAGTGAGGATATGGATAAGATACTTGGTCTTGATTATGGTGCGGATGATTATATGACCAAGCCGTTTAATATACTTGAGGTAAAGGCACGAATCAAGGCGATTAAGAGAAGAAACAGGCATATTGCCACAGCTGATCCGTCGACACGTATTGTGGCGGGAAATATGGTCATGGACAGGAATAACAGACATGTGTATATAAAGGGAAAGGAAATCAGTCTTACAACCAAGGAGTATGATGTCCTTGAGCTTTTAGTGACCAATCCGAATAAGGTATACGGCAGGGAGATGCTTCTGAGCCTTATCTGGGGATATGACTATCCGGGAGATGCCAGGACAGTTGATGTGCATATAAGGAGGCTCAGAGAGAAGATTGAGTCTAATCCGAGTGAGCCGGAATATGTCCACACTAAGTGGGGGATGGGTTATTTCTTTAAGCAGTGAATAGAAAACAGTCGCAAATAAAAGGATATGATATGAAAAATAAACTTTTGTCTATGCTGAGGACAATAGGAAAGCACATAGTAAGCATACGGTTCACGGCAGTGATTATGATACTTGCAGCTTCCGTAGTCCCGCTTCTTGCTGTAAGGGGAATAGTCGTAAACAGCTTCCTTGAAAGACAGATAAAACAGCTGGAAACGAAGCTTCTTAATACAGGTAATATCCTATCAGCCGATATCGGTAAGAGTGGATATTTTGACAGACAGTATGATGACAGAATCAATGCGCAGGTCGAGCAGCTTTCCTATATGTATTCCGGACGGATTGTGGTAGTTGCGTCTAACTATAATGTGGTTAAGGATACTTATGTTGATCAGGAAAATAAGACTCTTGTATCCTACGAAGTAAATCAGGCTTTTCATGGTATAGTAACCAGCAGCTATGACAGCAGATACGGAATAATAGAGATAACGCAGCCGATATATGCCTCTGATGGAAATAATATAATTGGAGTTCTTATGTTCGCTGTGCCTGATACATCCATAAGGGAGAACGTAAGATATATCGAACGCTTTATTACATCGGCTATAGACGTAACATTTACCATCATGGTGCTTGTGGCACTTGCGTATGCGTTTGGAATAAGCAGACCTTTCATAAAACTTGCAGAGGCAATACATGGAATGACAAGCGGATATATGGATAAAAGACTTGATGAAGATAAGGGGCTTGGCGAGGTGTGTCTTATATCAACGGAGGTGAATAAGCTGCTTGAAAGGTTGAAAACACTTGATGATTCAAGGCAGGAGTTTGTTTCAAATGTTTCACATGAGCTTAAGACGCCGATAACCTCGATAAAGGTGCTTGCCGATTCACTTAATACGCAGCAGGATGTTCCGAATGAACTATATAAGGAATTCATGCACGATATTGTTGAGGAGATTGACAGGGAGAGTCAGATAATCAATGACCTTCTTTCCCTTGTCCGCATGGATAAGACGGCAGCAGGACTTAATCTTGCACCGCAGAATATAAACGAACTTGTTGAGCATGTCCTAAGGAGACTTAAGCCTATAGCCGAGGAGAAGAATATTGAACTTGTGCTTGAGAGCTTCAGACCTGTTGTGGCAGAGATTGACGAGGTGAAAATTACTCAGGTTGTAACCAATCTTGTCGAAAATGGAATAAAATATAATGTTGCTAATGGCTGGGTGAGAGTTTCAGTAAATGCAGACCATAAGTTCTTTTATCTGACAGTTGCCGATTCTGGTATCGGAATCCCTGATAATTGCAGGGATAAGATATTTGAGAGATTTTATCGTGTTGATAAGGCACGTTCACGCCAGACAGGAGGAACGGGACTTGGTCTTGCAATAACAAAGACGGTGGTGCTTATGCATAAGGGTGCCATCAGGGTATATAGCAAGGAAGGTGAGGGAAGTACGTTTACGGTGCGGATACCGCTTACCCAGGCAAAGAAATCATAAAGACGAGGAATGCAATGAAAACAATTTCACGTAAACATAAATTTTTATTGGCAGTCATTGCCGGCATGCTGATTATCGGGATGTATGTGCTTAGTGCATGTTCTGATGCAGGTAAAGGTGCTGAAAATGATGTGGAAGAGCTTGGTGAAAATCAATATCTTGTTTATTATCTTGACGAGACCGGGCAGGCTCTGACATCTGAGGTATACACTGCAAAAGTGGCGGATGATCCGATAAAGCAGGCTCATGAACTATGGGAAGTCATGCAGAATCCGGAGGATGGCAGAAAGCATACAAGTACAGTGCGGAGGGATATTACCATTGTAGATACCAGACTCAGTGATGAGGTATTGTCGGTATATTTTACCGATAGCTACAGCCAGCTTGCTGTCGAGGATGAGGTTATGTTCAGGGCTTCGTATGTCAAGACCATGACACAGATACAAGGGATTAAGTATGTCAGCTTTTATGTGAATGAACAGCCGCTTCAGGATGCAATCGGAAATCCGGTGGGAATTATGCTGGCCTCAGATTTTATTGATGACATAGGCTCAGGCTCGTACAGGACATGGGTTGATTTGTCGATATACTATGGCAATGCGGATTCGGATAAGCTTGCTCCGGAGCGGATAACTATAGGCTATGGCAAGGAGGCCTCCGTCGAACGTGTTATCATAGAACAGCTTATCAAGGGACCTGGTGAGGAAAATCATATTAGAACGGTTCCGGCAACACTCACACTTCTGAGCGTCAAGACGAAGGACGGAATATGCTATGTTGATTTCGATTCCGTTTTGACGGATGAGATACTGCCTGTATCACCGGCTGTGACCGTATACTCGATTGTAAATTCGCTCTGTGAGCTTTCTAATGTCAACAAGGTCCAGATTTCGGTAAAGAGCAGTACGAATATCATTTTTAGAGATACAATAGATTTGTCACAGCCTTTGGAGAGGAGCTTGGATATTATTGAGACATCGAAAAATTAAAAGACCGATGGTTCCGGCACTTGTATTTACGGTGGCGGGAGTTCTGATTGGACTAATGCATGTGCCCCTGCCGCCGGTGTTATTGCCGGCGGCAGCACTCGGCGGTATCTGGTTGATGCCAATGCTGTCAGGGCGTAATGAATCTGATAAATGTAATAAACATAATTATATAAGGGGCTGCAACTATAGCCTTGAAAAGAGCTATAGTTATGGGCAGAATTATAGCCATGATAAGGATTATGGCTATAAAAAAGGCTGTGGTGATGAAAAAAAACGTAATTACAATAGAAGCCTGTATATTCAGCTATTCTTATTTCTCTTATTATTTCTGGTTGGTTTTATCACAACATATATCCATGAAAATTATGACAATAAAATATTTAGTGAAGAATTATTCAGTGAAGAGTTACCTGCGGCGGAAAAAGCAGAATATGGCGGTGGTGTGATTCGCATATCAGGGGTGGTTGAGAAGGTGTCGGAGGGGACATACTCAAAAAGGCTGATGTTAAAAAAATGCTGTATAAATGGCAGGAGGCTTGTAAACAATATTGTCCTTGAGATATCGGACAATACATCTTATGGCTGGTCGGCACGAAGAGGAGACTATGTGGAGGCGAATGTGGAACTTGAAGCTTCACAAGGCATGCTGCCTGTTCCGGCTGCTGCAGCTAATCCGGGACAATTCGACCTGCGACAGTACTATAAATCGCTGGGATATCTCTATTATATTGAAGAGCTGGAGGTTATTTCGGTGGCAGGAGGGAAAAACCGGATTGTTTACCGGCTGGACAGCCTGAAGACCTCCTTGAAGGCTGTGTACCGTAAATGCTGCACGGCGACGGACGCAGGGGTGTATGCGGCGATGGTAACAGGCGACAGGTCGGACATGGATTCGACTATAAGCGAGCTTTTTTCCGCGGCGGGAATAGGGCATATTCTTGCCATATCGGGACTCCACATATCGCTTATAGGCATGGGACTGTACAAGCTGTTGCGGAGAATAGGTTTTCTCTGTCCGATGTCTGCAATTATAAGCGGAATATTCGTTGTATTGTTCGGTGTTATGACAGGTAATTCCGTGTCCGCGACGCGCGCGATAGTAATGTTTGTATGCGCGGTGAATGCACAGGTGCTTGGCAGGAGGTATGATATCCTTTCAGCTGTGTCATTGTCCGCAATTATACTTATATTGAAGAATCCGTATGTTATTGCCAATTCCGGTTTCCTGCTGTCGTTTATGGCTATTGCGGGTGTGGCGGTTGTCACAGATGGATTCTCCGTAAAATGGCTAAAGTGGCTTACAGGACCGGCAGCAATTCAGCTTGCGACATTTCCCATCATTCTGTGGTTCTACTACGAAGTACCTGTCTATTCTGTGTTTCTGAATCTTATTGTTGTCCCATTGATGAGTTTAATAATGATATCCGCGCTTGGCTGCGGAATGTTGGGGCTTATAAGTATACCGGCGGGGTGTTTTTTTGCCGGCGCAGGACATTACATACTTATCCTGTTTCAATATGGCAGTGAACTTATGCTTTCGCTTCCGGGAAGTGTGTTTGTGGCAGGCAGACCGGAGCTGTGGCAGGTGATGGTGTACTATATTCTGTTATTTCTTTTTTCACAGAGAAAACGTGTTGTGGTGTGGATTGAAAAGAGAGCGGTAAGGAGATATGGAGAAGCGGAATGTGAAGCAAAGAAACACAGAGAGGTGGGACGCGAAGCAGTGAAAGGCGGCGCAAGGAAATGTGCAGCAAGGAAATGTGAAGCAAGGAAATGTGAAGCAGAGAAGCCGGAAGCTGGGAAATGTGTCATGGGTGCGAATATATTTTTAAGGAGCCTGCTTGTAATTGCCATCATAATTCTGTTGTCAAGAGGGCGCAGTGGTCTTGAGGTGACATTCTTAGATGTCGGGCAGGGGGATGCAATATTTATCAGCCTTCCAAACGGAGGCAATGTGTTTATCGATGGCGGAAGTACTTCTTCAAAGAATATCTATGAAAAAGTGATTGAACCGTTTCTAAAATATAAGGGCGTGAGAAGGCTTGATTTCCTGTTTTTGACGCACAGTGACGCCGACCATGAGAATGGCTGGGCTCAGGCGTTATCCGGTAATGCTTATATTCCCGATATTTATAATCTTGTGCTGAATGGGAGTGATTATTCTAAGTATCTGGAATTGAGGGAAAGGGCGTTAAAATATGGGGCATTAGAATATGGAACAGTGGAGTATGGGGCATTAGGAGGTGACACATCAGAATATGGTATATCCGGATATGGGATATCGAAATATACAGGTGCTTTGGTGTGGCTGAATAATGCCGGAGCAGATGAAATCAATGCAAGGATGGAGGGGATTGTGGATATAGATGATGTAGAAGATATAGAAGATATAGAAGCTATTGCGACGGCTTTGGAAGACAAAGACACGGAAATTCTGTGCGCGGAGTATGGAATGGAATATGTATTTGGCGAATGCAGCATTGTGTCACTCAATGAACCTGGACATTCTGATGCAAATGTAAATGTTGACCGCAAAGCGTATAAAACAGGTTTCTCCAAGACCGGCACCGGAGAGTCGGAGAATGACAATTCGATTGTGCTGCTTCTTCAATATAAAGGAAAATCCATTCTGTTCACAGGCGATATGACCTCTAAGATGGAAGCTGATGTAGCGGAAGCGGTGAGGTACTGTGGGGTTGACAGCCTGTCGATTCTCAAGGTTGGCCATCATGGCTCTAAGTATTCCTCAAGTGAAGAATTTCTTGCCTCTATTATGCCGCAGGCGGCAGTCATTTCATGCGCCGCCAGGAATACATACGGGCACCCGCACAAGGAAACACTACAGCGCATGGAGGATGTCGGCGCGCTTGTGCTTAGGACGGATGAAGGTGGGGCGATTATAGCGAAAATCAGGGCTTCCGGCGCAGAGATGCAGGTATATGAGTATTGCGGAGGAAAATGAGGTTCAAATACCACTGGAAATTAACGAAAGCCGCTAATCCTGCGAAAATCAAGGTTTGTGAGTGTGAATCATGGGGCATAGAATTAAAAAAATCATAGAAATAGCCATGAAAGCAACAGAAATTAAGTGTTGAGAGTAGATTGCGGGTATATGAGGTGAAAAAGCCATAAAAATACCCATGAAAGCTACAAAAGCACGAGCCAAGAGAGTATATCGCGGGTATATGAGGTGAAAAAGCCATAAAAATACCCATGAAAGCTACAAAAACATGAGCCAGGGGAGTATATCGCGGGTATGGCAGAGAAAAAGTCATGAAAATACCCAAGAACACCGCTAAAACACAAGTCAAGAGAGCGTATCGAGGGTATAGCTGCCGGAATCAAATATATAGTACATGGAAAAGGAGATAATATGTTTGTAAATGAGAGAGCCATTAGAAAACGCATTGATATCATTAAGGAACAGTTGAACACGTTGGGTAAATTGACAGATAAGCTGCCGGATGGCGAACTTGTATGTGCTAAAAACGGAAAAAGTTATAAGTGGTATAAAAAGCAGAATGGCATGTATGAGTATATTTTAAAGGACAATAGGAAACTTGCCCAGAAGCTTGCATTAAAGAAATACTATGATATGAATATAAAAGACCTGCAGGCTGAGCTGAAAGCATGTAAAGCGTATATGCAAAAAACAAAACAAAATAAAGAGTATGTAGAAAAGTTCCTATGTAATAGTGAATATGAAAAATTGATTACATGCGAAATTGCACCTAAGAATAAACAGTTGGTTGAATGGGAAAATGCAGAATTTGAAGGAAACCGGAATTTCTCTGATAAACTAATCGTGAAAGGGACGAATGGAAAATATCTCAGGTCTAAATCGGAGGCTATAATTGACAGAATTTTATTCAATGCAGGAATTCCGTTTCATTACGAGGAGAAGCTGGAGCTTGGGCAGTTTTCTTTCTATCCGGATTTTACTATAAAACATCCGGATAGCGGAAAAATATTTTATTGGGAACATTTTGGAATGATGGATAATCCGGATTACATAAACAGTGCGTGTTCAAAAATAAGGATATATTGTGAGAATGGAATTATACCTTCAGTGAATCTGATATTGACTTATGAAACTAAAGAACATCCGCTTATGATAGATGATATAGAAGATATTGTAAAAAAATATTTTTTATAGATATATTTTAACGTATAGGACACAGAACGCTGTAGGAAATGTATTGCGTCACAGAAAAAAATATATTAAAATTTTCAGAAAAGATGAATTACAAAGGATAAAATGTATTAGTAGATAATAAATGATGTTGGGGTCAAAACATGCCGACTTAATTTACGAGTGTATAACGTATTATATTTATGCATATCAGCTCCGTTGTACGAAGCAAGATGTTCTAAGAACTCTGATATAGGCTTTCTATACGTCCGCCACCGAAGCAGGCATACATCCTTGTATGCATTGCTTCTGAACCGGCATCCGTGCCGGTTCTGGCTAGTGTGTGAACAGAGTTCTAAGAACATCTAAGCTTCTTCCAAAAGTCGTGATATGCATAAATATAATACGTTATACATGCTAAGTTTATAGCACATGTTTTGACCCCAACATCTAATAAATAAAATATATATTACAAAAGGAGACTATATAAATGGAAACAATATTCTACATTGTAGACAGCATTGACGGAGATTACGCAAATCTAAGGCGGGAGGATGACGCACAGGCAGAGCTAAAGCTTGTCGCAAGAGCGCTCCTGCCGGAAGGAATACAGGAGAACAGCAGGCTGAAGTATGAGCTGCTTGAGTATTCTATCTGTGATTGACTGCCGTGCACAGCGGTGACACAGCATGGGAAATAATGTATAAAGTTAGTGTCAATATGCAGGGCAGGCAAAGGAGACTTTAAAGGTTAAAGGTCTCCTTTTTGTTTTAAACCAATTGCAAAACAATGCTATAAATATCAATCCGTACCCACTATTTATTAAAGACTGTAAAAATAATAAATTGTATTGACAATTAACTCTACAAGTAGTAGACTAAAAACGAACTACAAAGTGTAGACCAATGAAACGGGCTGATATAGCGGACTAAAAGAATGAATAGGTAATTGCGAAGCTCGGTGTAGTGCACAACTGTTTATTGGTTGAAATGGGTTTCGCAAACACCTAAAAAGAATGAAGCAGGAAAGGAGAACGTATGGCAGAGTACAGACTGGGCGAGGTCGAGATGAAGTTTGCGGACATCATCTGGGAAAATGAACCGATTGCCTCAGGTGAGCTTGTAAAACTCAGCGGACAGAGACTTCAGTGGAAGAAGTCGACAACGTACACGATATTAAAAAGACTTTGTGAGAGGGAGATATTTCAGAATGTAGACGGCGTGGTGACATCATTGATAAGCAAGGAACAGTTCCAGCTTAAGAAGGGTGAGGAGTTCCTTGACGAGAATTATGGCGGTTCACTGCCGTCATTTGTAGCGGCATTCGCATCGCGAAAGAAGCTGTCTAAGGATGATATAGCTTATCTCAAAAAAATTATTGATGAGAGCAGGTAATAGGGCAAAAACGATTTGCATTTATACAGGACAACGAAAAATGATTGCTTTTCAGGCAGGCTGATGTCTGGGAAACGGGGGTTAAGATGACTGATGTTTTTTACAAAATACTTCAAATGAGCATATCCGCGAGCTGGTTGATTCTTGCGATAGTTGTGTTGAGAATATTTCTGAAAAAGGTTCCAAGAAAGATAATATGCTTTCTGTGGGCGCTGGTTGCGATAAGACTGGTGTGTCCGTTTGCGATTGAGAGCCGTTTCAGTCTGATTCCGGATACGCAGGGCATATTTGCAGATTATGAAAATCAATTAGAAAATGCCGGAACGGATAATGTCAATGCCGGATTGCCGGACATAAGTGGTGCTGTCGGGGGAGCTTTGGACAATGAAGGTGCCGCCGGCGGCAATGCTGATATGGCTTCCGGAAAGCTGAATAATGAAATTGATAATGCTGCGGGAAATATTACGGCCGGGAATACAGCCGGTGGAAATATTACAGGCGGAAGTGTTTCGGATGGAGGTATTGCAGCTGGGAATATCGCAGACAAAAACAATATGTCAGGAAATATCCCTAACATTTCAAACGGAAATGCAATGGCTGTTGACAATCCGGACAGGGTAAATAATGGTGGGCTTAATGATATATCAGGTGGAAATTTTGAAGGTAACCTTGATAATGCAGACAATAATCTGAGCGGAGCAGCTACGTCCGACAATCAGAAGGCTGCAGCCGGTAATCCGGGCTATACTGCGATATTGGCGGGGAAGCTTGGTGGTATCAGTCTGGGAAGGCTTGCATTTATATGGACTGCAGGATGTGTGATTCTGCTTTTATATGCGGTGTGCTCATATATACTGCTTAGAAGAAAGACCGGAGCAGCTTTTAACAATGGAGAAAATATCTATATATGCGATGACATCGACACACCGTTTATTTTAGGTACACTTTCACCTAAGATATACATACCGTCGCTCTTGACAGAGGAGGAGAGAAGCTATGTCATAGCGCATGAAAAGGCACATTTAAAGCGTCTGGACTGCGTGTGGAAGCCGCTTGGTTTTATACTGCTTGCGGTGTACTGGTTCAATCCGCTGAGCTGGGTGGCATATATACTTCTTTGCAGGGACATCGAGATTGCATGTGATGAGAGGGTAATAGCGGATAAAGATATCGAATATAAAAAGCAGTATGCCATGACACTTTTAAATTGCAGTTCGCCGAAAAAAATGGTGAGCGCTTGTCCGCTTGCCTTTGGGGAGGTGAGCGTAAAGACCAGAATAAAGACGGTGCTTAACTATAAAAAGCCTGCTTTTTGGCTTGTACTGGCGGCGGTTGCCGCATGCGTTGTCGTTATGGTATGTTTTATGACTAATCCTAAGAGCAGTGCTCCGGATAATGAGTCTGCTGCAGATGAAAATATCGATGAGAGCAGCAGTGCGGAACCGGATAGCGAAAAATTGGTGGCGGAAGGTGGCTCAGAAGTTATAAATAATAACGGCTGGAGCGTGTGGTTTGAGGCGATGCAGGACTCTAGCTTTTCATACAGTGAGGATGGCATTGACATAGCATATGGCGAATTCGGTGAAAAAGCATACCTGCGGAGTCTGCAAATGTCATCTTTATCCGGTACCTATGGTGAACTAAGAACCAGTGACAAGTTGCAGAAATGGGGAATGCAGTATAAAGGGACACTTGAGGAATATATAGACGGTGAGGTAGGAGTAAGCATATACAAATATGATGAGACCGCCTCTGTATCGGAGTCGGAAGAGCCTGGAGAAGGATACTTTATTATATTCGGTTCAACACAAAGTGGTACAGTATGGACACTTACACTGCCTGTAGGGGCAACACGTACGGTTGCAGATAGGTTTATAAATGCTGCCCATTTGACACTTGAGAAAAATCAGTATGCTTACCATATAGAATATGCAGGCTGGAATATAGCGTATGAAGCAAATGATGGTTGGACAGGCAGTTATGATGGCAATATACTTAGTATAAGTAACTCAGAGGATTCAAGGAGCGTAAGTCTTGTTCCTTATAGTGAAGCGGGCAACCGCTTTCTCCCGGACAATGGCAGACAGAAGGAAAGCACTGAACTTTATACATGGAAAATAGAGAATCTCAGAGGAAGCCGTGACAGCTATAAAGAATATAATGGAAATATTGTAAGAAGCATATATTCCATCGCCGGGAATAATGATGACAATTGGAAGAATGGTTATGTTGTTATATACAGCGCTGCTGAAAGTGATATTGTGTGGTATATAAGATTTTCGGAGGAGTATTCGGAAAATGATGTATATGATATCATAGGTGGTATCAATATAAGCTCTGCCGATGCACTGGCGGCGTGGGATGGAAAGCTTAAGTATTATGACAGTAAACTATCGTTAACTGTGTACGAACAATATGAACGTGCACAGGACAGAATAGATTTTCTGGGGAAATGGGTATTAGATGAAAATGGAGCTGCAGTCCGGGTATTTGATTTGTTGACTGAAGAACTTAAGAGTGCAAATACTGGTCTTTATGAAAAATTAAAAGATCCGGTAAGCTCGGTACAGGCATTGCTGGAGTTTAATTACACCTCCAGTGTGGTTTATAATTACTATTCCGCTTTCGATGGTTCGCGCAAGGTGGTGGAATATACACTTGATGATGGAAGCCGGAGAGCGATTGAGGTGGATTATAGTGAAACAGACGGATTATGGATGCCTGCTTATGAATATGATGTAGATTCATCCGGATATGAGAGCATTGTTCTGGTTAATAAATACATGGATGGGATTACAGCAGATAGATTAAAACAGGTAACACAGATTTGGACAAGTGTTTCGGAAATGGGTGATACAATTTTTGATGTATCGGATAACTATGTTATTCTTGACTCTGTTGCAGATTCAGACATTGTGTTGTACGGTATGTACGGAGGGCTGACAATGGTCATAAGGGATGGTGAGCATGTAATTCCTGTCTGGACCAGTTGGATGTCACCACATATGTACATACCAGAAATATACTGCGCAGATTATGACAATGATGGAGTATATGAGTATGCCATCCGGACACACATGACTACAGGCGCAGGCATTTCGGGTGATGAACTTTATATAATTGAAGCAGATTATGCTAAAGAAAATAGTGAAGAGGATTTTTACAGCATAAAGGAATATTCAGATTGGGGCGGTGATTTGGACAATGCTGTGAGCTATTATCTTGATGATACAGGAAATGTTGTCACCATGACATTGAATGGTGAAGATGTGGCTTCAGTTGATTTGTCAGGACATTTTGAGGAACACAAGGAATATAATGAGTCATTTGATGGAATTGATTTTGGTTCACATTATTCTTTTCATGAACAGGATGGAATATGGTATTTTGTAAATGCAGGACGTATATATGTGAAACGTGATGGAAAATCAGTGTACGATGAGGATATGATTCCTTATAACGTGGTGGTGAATGCAAGGGTAGTCTATGAGCCTGATCAGCAATTCCATCTTGAGGATATCGAGATTATCGTTGAGGAAAGAAATAATTAGGACGATGCGGCTAAAGAATGAGGGGAGTATTGGATGACGGAGGCTGATTTGCCGCTTGCCTGTACCTATGAAAAATGCTATATTAAATAATATATGAGAAAAATACGAGGTACAAGATGAAGATAAGAGACATAATAAATGGTGAAAAGCCTACGCTGTCATTCGAGGTCTTTCCGCCTAAGAAGGATACGGATTTTGCGAATGTTGAGGCTGCGGCTTTCGGGATAGCGGGGCTTTCACCGAGCTACATGAGCGTGACTTATGGTGCCGGCGGAAGCACCAAGGGACATACGATTGCGCTTGCGCAGGCAATTCAGGAGAAATATAATGTTCCGACCATAGCGCATCTTACCTGCGTATGCGCTAATAGAGAGGGAATTAAGGCGGCGCTCTCAGAGCTGAAGAGTGCGGGAATTGAGAATATTCTTGCCCTGAGAGGCGATATTCCGAAGAATTATGAGGGGGAAGTGTTTACAGATTTTTCACATGCCTCTGAGCTTGTTAAGCTTATAAAGGAAAGTGGTGATTTCTGTGTCGGAGGTGCATGCTATCCTGAGGTACATCCTGATTCGGCGAACAGGAAAGAGGATATTTTAGGGCTTAAGAGAAAGGTTGACGCGGGCTGTGAGTACTTGACAACACAGATGTTTTTTGACAATAATATATTTTTCAATTTCATGTACAGGCTCAGGGAGGCAGGCATAACTGTTCCTATTATTCCCGGAATCATGCCGATTACCAGGAAGGGACAGGTTAAGAATGCAGCGAAGCTGTCGGGCTGTAATGTTCCTGAGCGCTTCAAGAACATTGTCGACAGGTTTGGCGATTCGGAGGAGGCAATGAAGCAGGCGGGTATAGCCTATGCGACCGACCAGATTATCGACCTTATGGCAAATGGCGTCAAGAATATCCATGTATATTCAATGAATAAGCCGGAGATTGCCGAGGGTATACAAAGGAATCTTTCGGAGATACTAAAGGCGTGAAATAGAAGAAAAATATCCACAAAAGCCGGAAAACAAAAACAGAAAACAAGCAAAAGCGGAAATATGTGGGCATAGAAATCTGAAAAAGCAGAAAAACACCCGCAAAGACAAGATATTAAAAACATGAATTGGTGAGTTGAATGAGAAATATTACGGCTGATATTAAATCAGGCAGCTTCAAGCCTGTATATCTTTTGTATGGCAGTGAGGACTATTTGAAAAAATGGCTCCGCGACAGACTGAAAAAAGCGATAGTTCCTGACGGAGATACTATGAATTATTCTTATTTTGAGGGCAAGGCTCCTGACAGTAAGGCGGTGGCGGAGATAGCTGATACCATGCCTTTTTTTGCGGACAGAAGGCTTGTGGTTATTGAGAACAGCCAGTTTTTCAAGACGTCGGCGGATGATATGCTTGTGGAGCTTGTGAAGAATCTCCCGGACACAACGGTTCTTGTGTTCATAGAGAATGAGGTTGACAAGCGGAACAGGCTCTATAAGGCGGTCAAGGAAAAGGGCTATATAAGTGAGCTTAATGAGCAGAGTGATAATGACATAATCAAGTGGGTTGTCGGACTTCTAAAGAGAGAGAACCGCGTGATGAATGATGACACAATCAGACTTTTTCTTACCAAGACGGGCAACTCTATGGAGAACATATCAAGGGAGTTTGAAAAGCTTATATGTTACACGATGGGGCGTGAGAGAATAACCTCAGAGGATGTGGAGGAGGTGTGCACCACACAGACCACGAACCGCATATTCGATATGATAACCGCCATATCGCAGAAGAATCAGGAAAAGGCGCTTGAGCTGTACTATGATCTGCTCACGCTCAAGGAACCGCCTATGAGAATCATGTTTCTGATAGCGCGCAATTTCAATCAGCTTCTTATGGTAAAGGAGCTTACTGAGAATGGGAATGCTTCGGCGGCGATTGCTGGCAAGATGGGAATACAGGGCTTCCTTGTCGGAAAGCTTCAGGCGCAGGCAAGACCCTTTAAGA
>ERZ840371.2204-NODE-2204-length-18053-cov-3.243138_pt1 | contig 18053 bp, 13 predicted proteins | sample MGYA00519937_ERZ840371 | MGnify/ENA primary metagenome ERZ840371 (study PRJEB31850, sample SAMEA3708873) | human gut metagenome | biome: human gut; feature: human-associated habitat; material: faeces | place: China | collected 2014 ... | reverse complement strand
TTCCACTCCGTTTTCATTCGTCGAATCATTACATAAAATACTGCACTCCAGAAGATAGTTCTGTGCCGGATCTGTTATATCAATTTCTGCTGCCGGGATCCGCTTTCCTTCTATATAGTAATCCTCAACCGTCATTTTATTCTGTGTCAGTGTTCCTGTTTTATCCGAGCAGATAACGGAAACACTTCCAAGACCTTCCACTGCCTGCAGTTTTCGAATGATTGCATGCTCCTTGGCCATCTTCTGCGTTCCGAAAGAAAGGACGATTGTTACAATTGAACTTAATGCCTCCGGGATTGCTGCAACCGCAAGTGCTACTGCAAACATAAACGCGCTTCCGATATTTTCTCCACGAAATACACTGATTCCAAACAAGATTCCGCAAAATACCAGGATCAGAACCGAAAGCTTCTTTCCGAACTCTTCCAGATTCACCTGAAGCGGAGTCTGCTTTTCAGATGTTGATTTCAAAAGTCCGGCAATCTTTCCGACTTCTGTCTGCATACCTACACTTGTCACAACGGCTCTTCCACGTCCGTAAGTAACAAAGCTTCCCGAAAATAACATATTGTTCCGGTCACCAAGCGGCACTTCCTCTTCGATTTCATCCAGGCTCTTCTCAACTGCAAGACTCTCCCCGGTCAGTGCACTTTCATCGATCTTCAGACTTGCGTTCTCGATCAGTCGTCCGTCTGCCGGAACATAATCCCCGGCTTCCAGAAGGATCACATCTCCAACTACCAGTTCTCTTGCCGGAATCGGTGTCACCGTACCATTCCTGAGAACCTTCGCCTCCGGTCCTGAAAGCTTTTTCAGGCTCTGAAGCGACTGCTCTGCTTTTACCGTCTGCACGGTTCCCAAAATCGCATTCATTGTAATGACGATCACAATAACTGCCGCACTTTCTGCGTCTCCTAAAATTCCTGAAATAATCGCCGATGCAATCAGGATAATCACCAGGAAATCCTTGTACTGCTCCAAAAAAATCTGCAGCACACTTTTTTTCTTTCCCTCCGCGAGCTCATTCCATCCACATTTTTCACGGGACTTTTCCACTTCTTTTATCGTAAGTCCCTCTTCTCTGCTTCCCATCTGTCCAAGCACTTCTTTTACCGATGACTGATAAATTTCTTTCATCCTTTCCGCCTCCTGTTTCTGAGTATTCACATTCCTGAATTTCTTATGCAACGAAGCTCTCTTTCGATAAAAATGTACAAAAAAAGAAACCCTTATTGCACAACAAATAATGCAATAAAAGTCTCACCATTTTCTTGTGGTACCGGATGCTTCCACCGTACTGACGACACCACAAACGCGGATTCCCTTGCGTAGGTTACTCCCCTTTATTAACGTAACTATATACCACGAATAGCCCGATTGTCAAGAAAATTTTAACCGGAGTCTCCAAAATCGGAAACTCCGGCAAATAATTTCATATCTTAGTTTGTAATTGTCTTTTCTGTCTCTTTGTCGAACACATGGATCTTTTCAGCATCGAATGCAAATGTAACTGTATCCCCTGTTCTTGCTGTTGTTCTAGGATCAACACGGGCTGTCATTGTAGCTCCTTCATAATCGAAGTGGAGATAAACTTCAGCACCAAGCATTTCATATACACGGATCTTAGCCTGAATAACTGTATTCGGTGAAGATGTGATAAACATCTGCTCATCATGTACATCTTCCGGACGGATTCCAAGGACAACAGTCTTTCCTTCATATCCTCCATCGATAAGTTTCTTTGCTTTTGCCGGTGGAAGTTCAATATCAGCCGGTCCAACTTTGAGGACAACTTTGTCACCCTTCTTCTGGCATACAGCATCAAGGAAATTCATCTGTGGTGATCCGATGAATCCTGCAACGAAGAGGTTGCATGGAGTATCATAAAGTACCTGTGGTGTATCTACCTGCTGAACAACACCTGCGTTCATAACTACGATTCTGGTTCCCAGTGTCATAGCTTCTGTCTGGTCATGTGTTACGTAGATGATTGTTGTACCAAGTCTCTGATGAAGTTTGGAAATCTCGATACGCATCTGTCCACGAAGTTTAGCATCCAGGTTGGAAAGTGGTTCATCCATAAGGAATACCTTCGGGTTACGAACGATTGCACGTCCCATAGCAACACGCTGTCTCTGTCCACCTGAAAGAGCTTTTGGTTTACGGTCAAGCAGTGGTTCAAGGTCAAGGATCTTAGCTGCTTCACGAACCATCTTATCAATCTCCGGTTTCGGAACTTTTCTTAATTTAAGTCCGAATGCCATGTTATCATATACAGTCATATGTGGGTACAGAGCATAGTTCTGGAATACCATCGCGATATCTCTGTCTTTTGGTTCTACATCATTTACCACTTTGTCACCGATCTTGAGTTCACCGCTTGTGATCTCTTCCAGACCTGCGACCATACGAAGTGTGGTAGATTTACCACATCCAGATGGTCCTACGAAAATGATAAATTCTTTATCTTCAATTTCAAGGTTGAAATCTTTAACTGCTTCAAATCCGTTCGGATATGTTTTGTTAATATGCTTTAATGATAAGCTTGCCATTTATTTTTCCTCCTAAATCTTTGTGCGCTTCTTACACACTGTCGCTGTTCTTGTTTCTGAAATAAAGTATATCTGTTTTTACATCGTCGGTCTATGACCGGGTTGAACAAAGATTTTTTAAGAAGGTGTACAAATTGACGAAAGCCTTACAACAGTTCTTTGTAAATGTCCCTCTTTCCGACTCCGCGATCCTTCGCCACCTTTTTCATGGCTTCTTTCTTATCAATTCCCTGATTCGTATAGTAATCCATATGCTCCTGAACCGTCATTTCTTCCCATTTTGCGCGCTCCTCCTGTAAAATGCTCTCCCGGCTCTTCCCCTCGATCACAAGCACACACTCCCCCTTCGGATCGTTGCTCTCATAATAGGAAACCGCTTCCGCAAATGTGGTGCGAAATGCAGTCTCATGCTTTTTTGTAAGTTCCCGGCACACAGTCAGATGTCTGTCACCACCAAGAACTTCTCCAAGCTCTCTCAAGGTTCTCACCAGACGGTGCGGTGCTTCGTAAACGATCATCGTTCTTGTCTCATCTACAAGCTCACCTAGGACTGCCTGTCTTTCCTTTTTGTCCGTTGGAAGAAATGCCTCAAATGCAAATCTTCTGGTGGAAAGCCCGGAAAGTGTCAGTGCCGTAATACAGGCAGCGGCTCCCGGAAGGGAAGTGACCGTAATTCCGGCTTCATAGCACATTTTCACCAGTTCCTCACCCGGATCTGAGATCCCTGGTGTACCGGCATCGGTGATCAGCGCAATATTCATCCCTGTAAGAAGTTTGTCCACCAGAGCGTGTCCCTTTTCTATTTTATTATACTCATGATAACTGGTCATCGGTGTTTTAATCTCAAAATGGTTCAGCAGTTTAATACTGTTCCTGGTATCTTCTGCCGCGATCAGGTCAACTTCTTTCAGCGTCCGGATCACCCGGAACGTCATATCTTCCAGATTGCCGATCGGTGTTGCACACAAATATAATGTTCCTGCCATTCGTTACTCCTTTCCAGTTCCTGTCATCCCGTAATACTCCAGGATCTCCCGTGTATAGCTGCCGTCCTTCTCATAAACGATCAGTGGCGGATCTACTGTCATCCGCGATTTGGCACCACGGATTCCTTCTATTAAAACCATGTTCGGTTCCTTATCCACATATGGATACACCAGACGCATTCTTTTTGGCTCCAGCTTCGCCTCACACATTGCTGTCAGAATCTCTGCGAGCCTAAACGGTCTGTGTACCATATAAAATCTTCCTCCGGCTTTTAAAATCCGTGCACTTTCCCGGATAATATCCTCCAGTGTGCACAGTACCTCATGCCTTGCAATTGCCTTAGCACTTTCCGGATTAGCCATTCCATGACCTCCGATCATGTATGGAGGGTTCGTTGTTATCACATCCATGGAACCTTTTCCAAATATCTGTGACGCTTCTTTGATATCTCCCGTCACAATGTCGATCTGCTCCTCAAGCCGGTTGTGCCGGACACTCCGACACGCCATATCCGCACTTTCTTCCTGGATCTCCAGTCCTGTAAAATGCTTTCCTTTTGTCTTTGCGGCCAAAAGAATCGGGAGAATTCCCGTTCCTGTTCCAAGATCAAGAACGCATTCTCCCGCTTTTACTTTGGCAAAGGCACTTAAAAGCACTGCATCCATTCCGAAGCAGAACCGCCCCGGGCTCTGAATGATCTCATAGCCTTTTATCTGTAAATCATCGAGCCGTTCTCCCGGCTTAAGATTATTTGTCATCTAACTTTGACGCTCCTTCACCTTTCTCCAGAGCTGCAAGCTCTTTCATTTCCTGTTTGGAAAGCTTCACATCCTTTTTCCGGCGGCGCGGTTTGAACTTCAGGTCAGCTGCCGGATATTCACGGATTTCTTTCTCATCATTGTCCAGAGTTACAATAACCCTGACAAGCTGACGCAGTACGCTTAATGACTGTACTTCACCTTTCAGGCCTTCCGGAGTTGTCACTGACTCACCTACAGACGGAAGATTATTGTTGAGTTCCTCGTATGTCTCTTCCTCATTTTTCAGGCAGCACATCAGTCTGCCACATACACCTGAAATCTTAGTCGGGTTCAGAGACAGATTCTGTTCTTTTGCCATCTTGATTGAAACCGGTGCAAACTCAGACAGATAGGTGTGGCAACAAAGCTCTCGTCCACAGATCCCGATTCCTCCGCGGATCTTCGTCTCGTCTCTTACACCGATCTGGCGAAGTTCAATCCTGGTACGGAATACCGCTGCCAGATCCTTTACCAGTTCACGGAAATCAATTCTTCCGTCTGCGGTAAAGTAAAACAGCACTTTATTGTTGTCAAAGGTATATTCTGCATCGATCAGCTTCATCTCCAGCTCATGCTTGTGGATCTTTTCCAGACAAATCTGAAATGCTTCTTTTTCTTTTTTGCGATTCTTTTCTTCTACACGGCGGTCATCCTCTGTCGCCAGGCGGATCACTGTCTTAAGAGGCTGGGTGATCTCTTCATCCTTCACTTCCTTCGGTCCCATCACAACGTTACCGAATTCTACTCCTCTCGCAGTCTCTACAATTACCTGATCGCCACGCTTCACCTCAAATTTGCCCGGTGAGAAAAAATAGATCTTTCCTGCAGTCCGAAAACGGACTCCAATTACTTTTGTCATTCCCTAGTTCTCCTTTATTGTCAACAGAAGAAGTTCCATGACAAGATCAAAGTTGACATTGGCGCGCAGTCTCGCCTTTGCTTTCTCAAGTGCTTCCAGAATTGTCTCAATTCCTTCATAAGAGCTCTTTTTCGCACGCTCCCTGATACTGTCGATCTCTTCACCGAAAATCAGTCTGTCGATATTCATTGTTGCTTTATAGATCAGAACATCACGATACCAGATCATAAGGATGTCCAGATAATCTGTGATCTCAATCTTGTAAGCGGAAATTCGTTTCACAGCTTCCACCAGATCACCGAGTTCCATGGTATCGATATTCTTCAGCAGACGAACTGCCTCATCTTTAATTTCATTAAAATGCTCAGAGCCTGCCAGCATAGCAGCTTTTCCAATATTGCCCTGTGCAAATGCAGTACACACGTCTGCCTTGTAATCAGGAACCTGAAGCTGCTCCATCAGATACCTTTTCACAAGCTGATCCTTAATGTTACGGAGCTTCAGCATAACGCATCTTGAGCAGATCGTTGGGAGCAGACTGTTCGCATTCTCTGTAAGAAGCAGAATTACCGCATAAGCAGGTGGCTCTTCGATTGTCTTCAACAGAGCATTCTGTGCCTGTACAGTCATCATATCTGCATCCGGCACAATGTAGATCTTGTATTTTCCATTATAAGGCTTCACCTGAATATCCCCATTGATCTGAACCCGGATATCATCTACACTGATGCTGTTCGGCTTTTCATGCGTTACCCAGATAATATCCGGATGATTGCCGCTGACTGCCTGCTTGCACGAATGGCACTCATAGCACGGTTCTGCTCCGCCCTTTTCGCACTGCAGAGTCTGTGCAAAAAGACCTGCAAGCATCTTCTTTCCAGATCCCTTCTCGCCGTTCAGAATATAAGCATGTGATACTTTATCTTCTGTAACTGCGTTCTGTATATACTGAATGATCTCGCTATGTCCTACGACATCTTTAAATCCTGACATATTATCACCCTCTTCTTTCTTACTATTCCATTAGTATAACATAAATTTATGCAGATACCTAGAGCAAATTCCTGTGGTCTTTCTGAATTATTTCTGAAAATTCTGCGAATTTCGCTTTGTAGGTATGTTGAAATCATATCTTCTGCACACAAACTATCTTCTCAATAATAAAAGATGACAACTTTTCCGATATGTTTTATAATAAGCATGAATATATAAAGCTTCTGTATCCAATGATGTAATCGGATTGCTCCATTTCCACGCAATTTATTCTTTTGATACTTACATCATACAAGATGTTGGGGGCAAAAGGTATTTTGGCCAGACAAACTTTATATAAGTTTCTTACACAGAAAGGGGATGAACTCATGCTGGAGGTAAAAAATCTTACATTCCAGGTGAATGAAAACGGAATAGAACGAAGTATCGTAGAAAATATCAGTTTTAACGTAGAAGACGGGGAAATGCTGGTGATCACCGGTCCGAACGGAGGTGGCAAATCCACACTTGCAAAAGTGCTGATGGGGATTGACCAGGCAAGTGCCGGACAGATCATCTTAGACGGAACCGATATCAGTGATTATGATATCAACCACAGGGCAGAAGCCGGAATCGGTTACGCATTCCAGCAGCCACCGCGCTTCAAAGGAATGACGGTAAGCAAGCTTTTATCACTTGCGGCTGGAGAAGATCTGACAAGAGATGTCTGTTGCAGACTTTTAAGTACCGTTGGACTTTGTGCCAACGAATACATTGAACGTGAAGTAGACGGAACCTTATCCGGCGGTGAAATGAAGCGTCTGGAAATTGCAACCGTTCTCGCAAAGCCACACAAACTCTGTATTTTCGATGAACCGGAGGCCGGAATCGATCTCTGGAGTTTTTCTATGCTGATCGAACAGTTTGAAAAAATGCACAAAGAGAAAAAACAGAGTCTTATTCTTATTTCTCATCAGGAGAGAATCATCCAGATGGCTGACCGGATCATGGTGATCGAAGGCGGAAAGATTGCTTCGATCGGACAGACCGCGGATATCCTTCCACAATTATTAGGGAAGACAGCAGATTCTTACAGCTGTCTGAAATGTAGATAACAGGGGAGGAAGATACAATGACTTTATTGGATAAAATTACAGAAAAAGTATTAGCACAGATCGATGACACCGGTTTTACACAGTCCGGTGCATTCAATTTACGACATAATGGAATCGCTCTCTGCCACGGAGACAGTGAGCATATTAAAATCAAGAAAAAACAGGACAAACCGGGAATCGATATTTTCATCGATGGAAAAACAGACGGCGAAGAAGTTCATATTCCGGTTGTTGTTGACGCAAGCGGAATGACGGACGTTGTTTACAATGATTTTTATGTAGCAGAAGGTGCAAATGTAACTATCGTTGCCGGATGTGGTATCCACAACAGCGGATGTAACGAAAGCCGCCATGATGGTATTCATACTTTCCATGTGGAAAAAAATGCAAATGTACGCTATGTAGAAAAGCATTACGGAGAGGGTGAAGGCACCGGAGCCCGTGTACTCAATCCTGTTACCGAAGTTTATCTTGGTGAAAATTCTGTATTTACGCTGGATACTGCTCAGATCAAAGGAGTCGATTCTACAGTTCGTGAAAATAATGTACATCTGGAAGCCGGTTCCAAGCTTTATGTCATTGAAAAACTGATGACACATGGAAAACAGGAAGCTACTTCAAATATGATGGTGGAACTGCTCGGAGAAGGCAGCTCTGCGCAGATCGTATCCCGTTCGGTCGCAAAAGGCGAATCTAGACAGGTCTTCCATCCGAGGGCTGTCGGAAAGAACCGTTGCCATGCACATGTTCAGTGTGATTCTATTATCATGGATCATGCAGAAGTAAGTTCAATTCCTGAGATCAATGCGAAGCATGTGGATGCGGCTATTATCCACGAAGCTGCGATCGGAAGGATCAATGATGAGCAGTTGATCAAGCTGCGGACTCTTGGAATGACGGAAGAGGAAGCAGAAGGGGTGATTATTGAGAACTTCTTGAATTAGAGCCATACGTAGCGTGGAAATATGACGAAAAAACGAAATCCATCTTCGGTATCTGCTTCGTTGCACTAAGCATTCCACCGAGCCTTTGAAAGCATCAATTGTGTCAGCAATGGCTTCCACAATTGATTAAGTCTCGGTTCCATAGTGCAAAATTCGCAGATCCAGAGGATAATTTTTGTCTTTTTCTGTGTCTTAACTCCACTACATTATAAAATCTTATTTAAGTTTCAAGAATTTCTCAATGCAGGGTTCACCTGGCCAGGTGGGGCCTGTCTCGCTTGGGTGTTGAAATCTCTACTGTTCAAGTATCTTTTTACAGATTTTCTCAAGTACGTCTTCAAGATTTGTGTTTTCGTAGCGTTCTGTGATTCCGGCGTGGGCGAGGTTTTCTTCGGAGAAATCTTTGGAATCGGCGAGGAAACGGCGGCACATTTCGGCGTATTTGGGTTCTTTCTGGGTTTTCTCACGGGCGAGGGCGCGGGTTAAGCGCTCTCCGTCTTCTACCTCGATGTAAAGTGGAACTACTTTTTCGTTTCCAAAATAGGTTTTCAATTTTTCATAGGATTCAAGAGTTCCGATCATGAGATAATCCTGATTTTTTTGTTCAAAATCGAACTGTCCGTCATCAGCGGTGAAATAGTGCCAGATACCATAAACTGTATTGTAAGCACGTTCTTCGATCAATCGGCCTTCTGTTTTGAACTTTTCAAGTTCAGTTTCGTCTGTAAAAAAATATTCTTCGCCTTCTTTTTCTCCCTCACGCCGTGGACGGGTTGTATAGATCGTTACATTTTTTAACTGTGGCATTCTTTTTCTCAGTTCTTTGTAGATTGTGTCTTTCCCCGTTGAACTTTTTCCCATCAGATAATATATTTTACTCATGTTTCCACACCTTTATCTTGCCTTCCGTCTGTATTCCTTCTATTTGGAGATTCTGTGTTTCATAATAACAAAGAAGTTCTACTGCTTCCCGGCTGATCCGCTCTCCGGGTACGATAACCGGGCTTCCCGGTGGGTAGAGATATGCGTATTCCAGAGAAATGTGTCCTTCACTTTCTTTCCACGGAATCTCTTCTGCTTCTCCGTCTTCTTCCCGTTCTGCTGCCTCCTGCGGTGTAAAATACTGCTCCAGTCTAGGAAGCTCTCCGGAAATCTCTATGCTTCCGGAAACGGCTGTTTTTGCTTCCAGCTGATCGTCTATTTCCAGTAACGCAGATTTTAACCTGTCCAGTCCTTCCTGCGTATCTGCCACAGTCGTCATCGCAAGTACATAGGTTCCTCCGGTCATTTCCATTTCCAGATGATATTCTTTTCGCAGCCGTTCCGCAAGCTCCGGACTTGTAATATTTGCATTTGCTGTGGAAATCACAACTTTGGAAATATCATAATGTTCTGTACGGAGAATCTGTAAATGCTGTAATGGCTTCAGTTCTTCTCTGAACTTTTGCAGCCTCTCTACATAAAGTTCAAATGCTTCCTCACATTTTCCATCCAGGAAATCCACGCAGGCATCCAGGCTTGCCATGAAAATATACGACGGACTGCTGCTCTGCAACATATCCAGATATTTCTTAATTCTTCTTCGATTGGCAAGCTTTCCGTTGATATGCAGGATTGCAGTCTGTGTAAGAGAAGGCAGTGTCTTGTGCAGACTGTTGATCACCACATCTGCTCCCAGATCATTTGCGCGCCCCGGAAATGCCGGATGAAATCCAAAATGCGGTCCATGTGCTTCATCTACGATCAGTGGAATCCTATACGAATGTGCCACTTCTGCAATTCCTTTCACATCCGATACCACGCCATCATAATTTGGAGATACGATCACAACGGCTTTGATATCCGGCTCTGCAGCAAGTGCTTTTGCCACATCTTCTTTGCTGATCTCCCCGTTCATATGCATGGAAATATCAAATTCCGGATACACATAGCGCGGTACAAGACCATTCATATAGATTGCATGGTAAATGGATTTGTGACAATGGCGTGCCACCAGAATCTTATCTCCCCGGTGCGTACATCCCATCACTGCACTTAAAATTCCGGCAGTACTTCCATTTACCAGAAAATGACTTTCCTCTGCCCCAAATACCCTTGCGGCTCTTTCCTGCTCCTCTTTTAAAATACCATCTGCGTGATGCAGATCATCGAAACCATCGATTTCCGTGATATCCAGATCGTATGGGAGTTCAATTCCAAGAAGTGCCTTGTTTCTCTTATGTCCCGGCATGTGAAATGCGTAAAAATCGCTCTCGGAATATGCTTTTAATTTATCGTATAGTCGTTCCATTTTAAACCTCTTTAAGTCTTTTAGAAACATCATATAATTTTTCTTCCAAAAACGCAAGAGGACGAAACGGTTCTCCCATTTCGTCCTTTCCATATATTCCGGCTTACACAGCCACAATCTCAAACACTTTCGCCTGGAAATCTCCCTTATCATTCACGCCCTTCTTCCATACACCGGACGCCGAATCGGACAGGATCATTCCGACTTGCATCAGCTCATCGCCATAGCAGTCATAAGCATATCCGCTGACCTTATAACAGGTATCTTCTTTCAGCCCTTTCAGCTTCAGTCTCTTAAATCCAACATTGACCGGCTGCATTACCCGGTAATAACCAACCAGCGCCTTCTTCTGATCCTCCGATACGATCATCCATGCGGTCTCATTTCCCTCAAACGGACTCTTCAGTCGATAGAAAGTTCCTTTCTGGATCAGATCTCTCTTCTCCTTCATAAATGCGATCTGACGGCGGATTTCTGCCTTATCTTCCTCGCCAAGCTTTAAAAGGTCAAGCTCATATCCAAAAGTTCCAAAGTAAGCCACATCTGCTCTTGTCTCGAGCGGTGTCACACGGTTTGTCTGATGGTTCGGTGAAGCTGATACATGGCTTCCCATACAACTCACCGGATAAACCATTGAAGTTCCATACTGGATTTTCAGACGTTCGATTGCGTCAGTATCATCCGAAGTCCATCCCTGCGGTGCGTAGTAAAGCATTCCCGGATCAAATCTTGCCCCACCACTTGCACAGGATTCAAACAATACATGCGGAAAACGGCTGGTCAGGCGCTCATACAGTTCATACACACCAAGGATATATTTGTGGCAGACCTTTCCCTGATACTCTCTGTCATTTCCATTGGAAAACACCTCTGAAAATGTACGGTTCATATCCCATTTGATATAAGATACCGGCACTTCTGCAAGAAGATTTTCCAGCATGTCCCCGATATATTCACGTACCTCTTTCTTAGAAAAATCCAGTACATACTGTGTCCGGCTGTGGCAGATCCGCTTGCCCTGTTCTGCAAGAAGCCAGTCCGGATGCGCCCTGTACAGATCACTGTCTTTGTTCGTCATCTCCGGTTCAATCCAGAGCCCGAATTTTAAACCTTTGGCATTGATCTTTTCTGCCAGCTCCTTTAACGTTCCTTTCAGCTTTTCCTCATTCGGATACCAGTCGCCAAGGGAAGAAGTACTGTCATCTCTCTTTCCAAACCATCCGTCATCCAATACAAAAAGCTCCATTCCAAGATCTGCTGCCGCATCCGCAAGTCCCAGAAGCTTTGGCGCATCAAAATCAAAATAAAATGCTTCCCAGCTGTTGATCAGGATCGGGCGAACCTTATCTCTCCAGGTTCCCCTTGCCAGACGTGTGCGGTACAGCTTGTGAAAGGTCTGGCTCATTCCGTTAAGTCCAGCTTCCGAATATACCATTACCATCTCCGGTGTCTGGAAGGATTCGCCTTTTCCAAGTGTCCACTTAAATCCATTTGGATGGATTCCCATCAGCACACGGGCGGTATCATAATTGTCTACCTCTGTCTGTGCAAGGAAATTTCCGCTGTAAACCAGACTGAAACCGTAGACCTGCCCCTGGAACTCGTCTGCATTTTCACGCGCAAGTGCAAGGAACGGATTGAACTGGTAGCTACTGCATCCGCGCATACTGTAAATACTCTGGATACCGTAATCCAGCTTATGTCTTCTCACATGGCGCTCTCTCGCCCACACACCGGCAAGATCGATCATCTCATAATCCTTGTCCGGCAGATCCACACAGGCGCTCATTGCAGAAAGAAGTGTGATCTTTTCGTCAGAATCACATTCAAAACGTACACTTCTCGCGATCACCGGAAATGCTTCATAGATCGTATATAAAAGGACAATTCTTGTATTGATACTTGTATCCTCCAGAACCAGTTCCAGAGTCTGCGCCTCATCATCACTTTCTACATATGTCGCCGGAAGTCCTTCAAGCTTTGGTTTGCCATCATAAATTTTATGCTCTTTATATACAAACTCGACTACATGGCTTCCGTTCTCCCGCTCGATCTCATATGCCGGAAAACGCATATCTCCGCAGCCGAAAGTCGGATACTCCTGCTTGATATTCTCCAGTGAGAATGTAGAATTTCCCTCGAAAGCATACGGTGACATATCACGCATCGCATATTCAAAAAGATGGCTGAAATCTTCTCTGTGTGTCAGGCGTTTTCCATAGTAGAGCTGTCCCGGCTGGTCGTTGTCAAGGATCTTGATGATATAGCTGATCTCCTGGTTGTAAAGATGAAACTCTCTTGTTTTTTCATTGTATATGATTGGCATATCGTTTCTCCTCATTCCGTATTGTATAACGTTCATTTTTCCGTATTATCTGTATAGTATCACTGTTGGTTTTTCAGCGTCAATGATTCCTGCGGATAAATTTGTAAAAACGTACACTCAAAAAAAGGACTCTGTCCTTTCCTGAAAGACATCATCCCTTTTCCTTTCTTAGCAGATTTATTTAATTTTCTCTTTGTATTCTTCTACTCTGCACTACTGTCCACTTTCCATCCAAGCGCCTTCTCCACCGTATCGATCAGTACCCGGCTTACTCTTTGTGAACCGTCCATCTGTACATAATAGTAGGTCGCACTGTCGTCCTTGCTTCCCACATAGAATGTAACTGTCTTTTCCTTGTCATCATCCGACGTATCCTTGTAAGTCAGCTCCACCTTCGTCCGCTGATCTTCCGCAAGCCCGTAATTGCCAAGCGTCGCGTCCGTCACATGATAATCTGCACAATCTGTAAAATAGAATCCGGAAAGTGCTGTCATAATACTTGTGACAGTATCTTCCTGATCCTCATTGTCCGCTTCATAGGTTTTTACCTCGTCACCCGGTTTTGTCACAGTCTCTTTTACAAAGTTATCGGATGTAACTGTTACAAAGCTATCCTTTTCAGCAACATCTGCAAGCTGCCATACCATTTCCGAAATCAGATCAGCCGATACCGTGTACACTTTTTCTGTTCCATCTTCCATGAAATAATAATTTTCTCCGGAAGCATTCCCGATTAGAAATTTATGTGCCTCGCCATCCTTTCCGGTCAGCGTAAGATTATATTCCGGTGAATCAAATCCATAGTCCGAAAGGTCATCCGGATTCTTGATCTCTTTTACCGCCTGAATATCCGAAAATGCATCTTCCATATTTTGCATACTGCTCTCCGTCAGTGCGATCGTGGTGTCCGGCGCATACTCCCAGGTATCATCCTCTTTTACAAAGGACATTTCTTCCCCAGATGCTTCTTTATACTCGATCGACTCCAGCGAATCTGTCTCAAAAATATGCACCACTGCGTTTTCTTTTTTCTTCTCTTCTGTCTCTGACTTAGATGTATTCCATTTTTTCAGCCCGAAAAATGTAATGAGCAGAACAAGCAGTACGAGCAGAAGGATTCCTATTGTCCTTGTTTTTTTCTCCATCTTTTTTCCTCCTGCCTCTTACGCTTTCCGTCTTCTCATCCAGATCACAAATCCAAGGATCAGAATTGTAAGCGGAATAATAAAGATCACAAGGATGCTGAATGCACCTGCATGCATCGGTGTGTTGGTCTCAGTCGAAAGACTCTTCGCTTCAATCGCAACATTGTTTACATTATCAAAATTCTCTGTCACTGAATTTACAAACAAAGTCAGGTTATCCAGTGTCGTCAGCTGATCTGTGATATCCGAGCTGATCATAGATGCAGAAGCAAGCACCGTAAGTCTTGCTGTCTTTGTGTCTGTATCCGTTGCATCACTCTCATCGTCTTCATCCTCGCTGTCCGAATCTGAAGAATCCGCAGAAATCGCATTGGTAGAAACGGCTCCCAGGATATACTGTCCCTGTGTCTGGTCATTTTCTGTCACTGCATATCCACTGTCTGATGTCTGCATAAATGGGGTAACCGTCAGATTATCATTATCCGTATCTGTTTTCTCCATACCAGGTGAATTCAGCAGAAGTACCATTTGATTGCTGATGCCGCTTCCCAGGTCACCACTCAGAGAAAGCTGTGGGAAGATTGCATAATAATTTCCCTGGTAGCATCTCTGGGTATCTGCAATATAACCGCTGACTTTTTTCAGTCCATAATCCGACATAATTCCGTCCAGATTTGGTGTGTCTGAAGTCGTATCTCCAAGGATCAGATAAACCTTTCCGCCGTCACTCAGATATTTCTCAATAATTGTCTTTTCATCATCTGTAATATCCGATGTCGGTGCATAGAGGAACAACAGGTCACAGTCATCCGGGATTTCCGGACTCATACTCAGGTTGATTTCTTCCGTCTCCAGATTATTCTTAGTAAGCAGATCACTTACCGAACTTGAAAATGTCGATTCTCCGTGACCACTGGTCCGGTAAATCTTGCTTGTTTCCTCGCTGGTTACATAATTGATCGCACTGGTAAGCTGTCCTTCTCCGTCGAAAGAACTTTCACTGGCACTTCCGGTCGTATAATAAGAGTAATAATCGGACTGGATAATATCTGAAAATGAAATCGTTGTAGACTTTCCGGTTGCATCACAGGACACAACGATTACATTCCCATCGGTATTATATTTCTGAAGAATGGACGGATGCAGTACGCTGTCCACCCATTCCACTTTTACTTTGCCGGAAAGCGCCGCATATTTTTTCACAAAAGTCTTGATCCTGGTATCCACAGAATCCTGTTCTGCGATCACTTTCAAATCTACTTTTTTATCCAGCTTCTTCAGCATTTTTGTGGACACGCTGCTGATATCGTACAGATTGTTGCTGCTGATATCAATATTTCTTACTTTTTCCGGAAGCTGTCCTGCCACCAGATTGATCACGATCGCGATTGCAATCACGATCACTGCAAGCCCTACGCTGTAAGTTCCGTTCCGGGAGGACTTGCTGCTGAACATTTTTTTGATTTTTTCCATGTCTTCTCCCTCCTAACTCCAACGTCTTTTCTGAATGGACTGCATGGTCAGGAAGATAAATACACCTGCCACACTCAGATACAGGATCAGCCCACTCACATCGAAAAGCTTGTTATATGCTACGTTGTCAAATACATCTGCAAGATACAGCTTCTTCATGATGTTGACCAAAATATTTTCAAATAATGAAGATTTTACAAAGCTTACGATCACAACCGCAACAACTCCGATCGCTTCGATAATTCCTGCGATCATCCAGTTTCCCGTCATCCGGTAAATGATCAGCGCCACAATGGTAACGAATACCACAATACCGATCATGCCGCTTGCAGCTGATGTCGGGAGGAAATTGATCAGTCCTCCCCAGAGATAGATCAGAAGCAAAACGCCAAAGGTTGTTACTGCCGCAATGATCTGGCTTTCTGTGAGTGACGAAAGAAACATTCCGATTGCCAGATACACGCATCCGAGCAGGAAGAACATCAGGATCGACAGATAATCCACCTTCAGATACGCCGTTCCAAAGCTCTTAATGATAATTGGGAAAATGCAAAAAATCAGGCACGGTACCGCAAATACCGTCACCATCGCAAGGTATTTCCCCATCACGATATCAAATAATTTTACCGGTGCGGCAAGCAGAAGCTGGTCTGTCTTGTTCTTCCGTTCCTCCGCAAAGGAACGCATGGTGAGCATCGGGATAATGATGATCAACACGTAGTTGATATTCATCAGAACATATGAAAAATAGGGATATCCCGAATTTAAGTTGTACGCCATAAAATAGATTCCCGTGAAGATCACAAGGAAGGCGATCAGGACATAGCCTGTCATTGATTGAAAGTAGGATTTTAATTCTCGTTTATAAATTGCTGTCATTTTCGAGATCCTCCTTTTCATCCTCACTTGTCGGAACGGCATTTTCTTCCGGCTCTTCATCCATCTCAGTCAGCTCGTTCTCTTCTGCCTCTTCCTGCGCATTTTTCTTGTGCCGCTTTGCCATCCGGCCTTTCTTTTCGCCGTCCTTCATCGCTTTTGCTGCTGCAGGTGTGCTTCCCTGCGTCAGCTCCAGGAAGACATCCTCCAACGTCGTGCGGCTGTGATACAACATAAGTAACGGGCAGCCCTCCTGTGCAAATGCCATAAATACTGTTTCCCTGATATCTTTTCCATCCTTCGGGAACAGACTCGCTTTTACCGTTCCTTCTTCTTTTCCGTGTTCCACGGATGCCTTCTGCACATTACCGATTGTGCCGATGACTTTCCGTACCGTATCTTCATTTCCCTTTGCCAGGATTTCCACAGTCTGCTGATTCGTCAGAAGCTTTTCCAGATTCTCCGGTGTATCACTTGCCACCAGTTTCCCTTTGGAAATAATCATAATATAATCACAGACTTCCTGGATCTCTGCCAGAATGTGCGAGCTCAGGATCACGGTATGCTCTTTTGCCAGCTCGCGGATCAGTTCACGGATCTCAATGATCTGCTTCGGGTCAAGACCTACACTTGGCTCATCCAGAATAATGATCTCCGGGAATCCCAGCACAGCCTGTGCCAGTCCGACTCTCTGCCGGTATCCTTTGGACAGATTTTTAATCAGTCTGCCTTTCATATCAGTAATCTTTGTGGTTGCCATGGCATCTTCTACATATGGTTTCCGGTTCTCCTTTGGAATCTTCTTAAGTTCTGCTGCAAACAAAAGATATTCTTCTACCGTCATATCCATGTATAAAGGTGGCAGCTCTGGCAAATAGCCAATACATTTCTTTGCTTCCTCCGGCTGTGCCAAAATATCAAATCCATTGATTTTAATGGTTCCCTCTGTTGCCCCCAGATATCCGGTAATCATGTTCATTGTAGTTGATTTGCCTGCGCCATTCGGTCCTAAGAAGCCATAAATTCTTCCCGGCTCAATAGTAAGATTCAAATCATCTACCGCTACATGCGTCCCGTATTTTTTCGTCAAATGACTAATCTCTATCACGCCTCTTCCTCCTTATAACATCTTACCTCAGAAAGTTTATGAGAAAGTTGTGTTAAAAAGACGATGTTTTTGTGATAAAAATGCGGTCAAACTGTGTTTTTTGTGTGACGGAATTAATCTAATAATTCTTCAAAGCTTAGGATATAGCGGTCAGATAGCTGCATGATTTCATTTTTCTCATAGGAGGAATGGATATCTTCCACACCTACCACATAGAAATCATCCATCTTTGCACCTTCCACACCTTTTAAAATATCTTCATATACCACACACTGCTTTGGTTTCAAAGAAAGCTTTTCTGCTGCAAGCTGGTACACATCCGGGTTTCCTTTTCCCCTCTTCACTTCCTGCGTCACTGTAAATGCATCAAAATATTCCATGATGCCGCAATGGGTAAGACAAGGACGAAACAGCCTCTCATCGGAAGAAGTTGCTGCTGCAATCTTAATTCCTTCTGCCTTCAATTGCTTCAGATAATCTATAACACCGGCTTTCAACTTTACTTCATTGGTATAAGCTTCAATCGCCATATCAAACCATTCTTTGATAATCTCTTCTTCGGACTCCGGCAGATTGAAACGCTCTTTGGTATATTCTGCTGCCGCA
>ERZ840371.2202-NODE-2202-length-18062-cov-6.741101_pt1 | contig 18062 bp, 16 predicted proteins | sample MGYA00519937_ERZ840371 | MGnify/ENA primary metagenome ERZ840371 (study PRJEB31850, sample SAMEA3708873) | human gut metagenome | biome: human gut; feature: human-associated habitat; material: faeces | place: China | collected 2014 ... | reverse complement strand
AGGTCGGCATCATAGCCGTGGTTGGCCTGCGCCCCCAGCCCGCAGCACAGGGCGACGGCGATACTGCCGCTGTTGCGGCGCCAGGTGTGGCTTTTGTACTGCGACAGGCTGCTGCTGGTACGGTAGACTGTGCCGTCGGCGTCGATATTGATGTGGTAGTCGTCATAGATCTGCCCGTAACGGCCTGCCGTCCAGTGCAGGTAGAGCTGCGTGATATGATCGCGGCGGCAGCCTGCCACAGCGGCAAGCTGCGTAAGTGAGATAATCTGCGGCTGTTCTGCCAGCATTGCTGTTCCTCCTTTCCTGAGATCGAAAGCAGCAGCAGGTACAGGGACCGCCGTTTTACTGCTTACACTTACTAAGTACATATCTTTTTTAGAAAAAATCAGGCTTGCTGCCGAAAAAATTTTTTATTTTTTTCGCGCGAACCTGATTTTTTGATTTTTGGCTATGTATTTAGTAAGTGTAAAACAAAACCGTCTTTTTCTTTTAGTATTTTCTTTTTCTTAATAAGTTTCTACCTCTCTCTAAGGTTTTACAGGCTCTTATGTTTAAGTGTTAATCAAGTTTGTATCAGTAGTGCTTACTAAGAAAGTACAGTAAAGTGACGGCGGTGTTTTAACGATCTAAGGAGGCGTATCATTTTGAATTTATTGGTATTTGTGAAAGGCGGCGGCAATGATGGATTATGACTGCAGGAGCAGTGAGAAGCGTTTGGCCGCTGTCGAAAACGACTGGCTGGCGGCCCCGGAGAATGCAGAGCTGCTGGAGGTATATACCTGCAGTTTATGCGGCAATCCTATTTTTGAAGGTGACGAGTATCTGGCTGTGGACTGCTGCGGCGAAGTATGCAGCGAATGTCTGGAAGGGCTGACGGCCAAGGATTTTGCTTTGGCTGCTTTAGATTTAAAAACCGGCGCAGCCGGTACTGAGGGGAGATAGATCACAGATGGAACATGAGTCAAATATACAGAAGCTTGATTTTGCTGTTTTGGTGCCGCAGGCACAGCGCGGCGACAGCATGGCGGTCAACAGCCTTTTGCTGGGTTTTACGCCGATGGTACGGGCGTTTAAATATAACAGTTATTATGTACATTATCTGGAGCAGGACGATACGGAGATCCTGGCTTTGATGGCTGTCAATGATGCTATCAAAAGCTTTAAGCAGCACAATTTCCACTTTTTTGCCACACACGTAAAATATACGATCCGCCGTCAGCTCAATATCCAGGTGCAAAAGAAGAAGAACCGGTTCGATGCGGAGCTGGCAACTTTGGACGAGGAGGGCTGCACGAGCCTGGATGCCCTGGCCAGCGAATGTTATAAGGAAAGCATCAGCAGGGATGAGCGCAGCGCCTGCGTGCTGGAGCTGGTGGCACGGCTGCCGCAGATGCAACGGCTTGTGATCAGCGAGGTGTTCCTGCGGGGCAAAAGCCAGCGCGAGGTTGCGGCAACACTGGGTGTGACCAGCCAGAGCGTGTACTGCTCTAAAAAGGCAGCGCTGGATACTCTGCGCCGGGCTTTCGGCCTTAGGCAGGAAGGGCTGCGCTGATGGAACGGCCCTATGTTTTTATGCAGCGTGCTTTGGTGACGTTTAAGGCAGCCGGCCTGCATTCACCGCTTGCCGGCCCTGCCCAAGAGGAATTTTGGCTGCAGCTGTGGGTCGAGCGTTATGGAGCTTTAGAAGCGAGCCTGTTTACAGGCTGCATCAAAAAGCTGGCCGGAGAGCGTTATTTTCCGCGGCTGCACGATATGGACGAAGCTGTTCATGACGCTCAAAAAAGGCTGCTGCTGGCACGGCGGCGCACGCAGGAGCACCGGGCAGACTGTCACGAGCCTGATTTGTTTGATCTGGTGAACAGCAAGCGCCGGGTGCGTGAGCTGATCGAGCATCTGGAAAAGAAGTTTACAGCTAATTGTTCTATAAAAAAATGCAGCAACCACTGCATAGATAATTGTATAAACAACTAAAAAATCCCCTGAAAGCAACTGCTTTCAGGGGATTTTTACTGCCAGCTCATCTGGTCAAAAGGATATTATTCTGTTCCCGATATTTTATTTCGCGTACTAATTCATATACGGTAGAACTTGAAATACATTCTGATGGTTTTTTACACTGTCGGCGATATTCCTTCATTTTATTTTCTGCACAGCTGATAGCCTTATCTTCATCTCCATGTTGGCATAATAATCCATAATTCGCAGGATTACTTTTTTTGTAAACATTGCCTGTTTTTTCTGAAAATTTTTTTGCAAATCCGCTGCAGCAGTCCTGAGAAGAACCATAATATGTCATATTACCAAAATAAGCTTCAAACCAAACTTCTATGCAGGGGTTAGACCAACCCACTTTTATATTATTATTGTCAGCTTTATAGATGATCTCATCAAAATTTTGTACCTGATCCCGATCAAAAACGATACACGGAACGCTGTATTGAGGAATTTTACCGCTTTCATCTAAGCATCTTCTTATCAAATCATTTGTTGCTGACTGACAAACTTTTATTACCAACCGATCCTGCAAATCATCCTGCAACGAATTGCGTATAGCTTCAAAATACAGTTGTTCAGTAGCTTCCGCGTCTGTTACGATAACATAATAACCCAAATCAGGTACACGTGTTATCCGTGCATTTCTGGACGGCCTGACACTATTTCCACGTCTAGTCATTGTCATTACCTTCGGCTATGCTAAAATTTTTCATTTTAGGGATCGCTCCATAGCGCCCTAACAAGTAATTTTTAGCATAGGCTTCGTCCTTGCGAATCTTATCGCCATTTTCTCCTTTAAAATCAGCCAATGAATACAGTTCAGAAACACCCTGATCACTTTTTTGAGTAAACCAGATTTCATCACGGCGCAAAAGATCGTTTTCAATCTGCCATACATCATGTGTTGTAAAGATCAGCTGTGCATTATCAGGATTCAATTCAGGATTAAGAAACATTTGAATACAGGTACGCACCAATAACGGATGCAGCCTGGCATTAAGTTCGTCTACAAATAAAATTCCGCCATTACTAAGTACTTTTTCAAAATACGGATATAATGCAAACATTTTTAATGTTCCGGACGACTCATTTTGCAAAGACATCGTCACAGTCTCATTACTGTCAAGCATTTTATGTTCTGTTTCAATATTATAAATTACGCCGCCTTCAGCATCATTTGGACTTTTTGTTATGACACTTTCTGCCTGCTTTACCTTAAAGCCACAAATTGAACTGTCGAATGTATGAAGATATTTTAACACCTTATCCTGCACATTTTTATCGACAGCAAAATTTTGAGGTAGATTATTAGCCAAAAACAAATTTATAAACGGATCTCCAAAATCAGTAAATTCATTTTTTAAAAACCACTCTCTGACAAAATTCAGTTCTTTTATTTTTAATTTAGCACCTAACGAAACCGCTAAAACCTCTGCCTGCAAGGAAATTTTTAAATTTTCCTGCAAATTTTTTTTCAATTTATCAAATTCCAGTTTTTCTTTAGATCTGTAAAATATTTTTTTATATTCTTTACCGGTCTTATTTTTAACATTCAGCCATTCTTCAACTATCCCTTTAGCATCAAGAGTAAAACCATAATTATAAATTTTATTATTTTTATCATTATTATCAATAAAATATACTTCAAATACGGTTGGCTTAGCCTGGTTTGCTGCTGCTAAAGTAAAGGCAGGCGGTTTGGGATAGCGATATTGATTTATAGAATCAACAGTATTATCACCACCAAAATTAAAGGACGCTATAACATAATATGTCATAAACTGCATGGCCTGATAAACATTTGATTTACCGCTGGCATTAGCGCCATAAATAGCAGCAACTGGCAGAACACGTTCTTTACCATATTGGCGAACATGATAGTCATATTCAGTAATTTTAGCAGCAGTTAAATCCAGTACATTGGCATCTTTAAAAGATTTAAAATTTTCAAACTCAAATGATAAGAGCATCTTTCTCACTCCTTACTTTGATATAATCTTATGCTTTTTCTGTATTTTTGTCAATTAAATGAGTGTTTTTCTCGTTTATACAATAAAATCATCTTATTTTTCAAATTTTATCGTCACCTGATATGTTTTTGTATTATCATCTGTACTAAGCATATTGTTTTGCAAATCGTCTTTCAATTTGAGCCAACAAAAAAAATTATGTATTCCTTCAACAAAAGAACAGAAAGCTAATATATAACCAGCTAATTCTAACTTTTTAGCATTTAAGTCAAATTCTCCGTTCACAGAAAAACTTACTGCTAGCACTGTCACAAATAAATATATTATGGTTTTTACAATATAAAAATATAGTACATAATGCTCTTTATAATTTTTATATGTTTTCTTTAGATAATATAAATATGAAACTGAAACAATAGAAAATATAAGCAAAGAAGTCATAAGAATTTCAGTCATTCGTTCACTTAAAATCACACTGCTCATTTACATACCCTCCTTTTATATTTATCAGATACATAACAATATTAAAAACATTTTATTACTTTGTCAACTGCAGCTGATTGCAGTATAATGTTATTCAATAACTAAATTTATACGGAGTTGATTAGGATGCCTGAGATAAAACCTTTGAACCCGGAGATCAAAAAACGGCTGCTGCTGGCACGGCGGCGCCAGACCGAGCGGAAGGAGCTGCGTGAGGGGGCCGATATGTTCGCGCTGCAGAACAGCAAGCGCCGGGTGCGTGAGCTGATCGAGCATCTGGAAAAGAAGTTTACCCTGGCGGCAGGTCAATAAGAAAACAGACAGTCTGAAACGATGATTTCAGCCTGTCTGTTTTTTCGGTTATGAACTTGAATATTTACGGACAGCGAAAGCATCATCAGCTTACATCCGGCACAGCTTTTAAGCTTCTGCAGGTGTTTTTATTAATATATTTAGATTTTTTATCTGCAAATCGTCCGCCTACTTTGTCAACTGCAGCTGATTGCAGTATAATGTTATTCAATGAATAAATTTATACGGAGTTGATTAGGATGCCTGAGATAAAACCTTTGAGCCCGGAGATCAAAAAACGGGTGCTGCAAATGCAGCAGAACGAGCTGACGGAGTACCATATTTATACCAAGGTCGCAGGCTTTGTCAAAAACCCGGAGAACAAGGCGACGCTGCTGAAAATAGCCAATGAGGAGCACCGCCACTACCAGATCTGGGAGACTTTTACTAAAGAAAAGGTGCAGCCCATACAATGGAAGGTCTGGTGGTATACTTTTCTGTCGGTGATCTTTGGTTATACTTTTGCCCTGAAGCTGATGGAGGGCAACGAGGGCGACGCTGCCTATAATTATGAGGATATAGCCGCTGAGATACCGCAGGCGCAGAAGATAGCCGAGGACGAGGACCGGCACGAGCAGCAGCTGCTGGCGATATTGGACGAAGAACGGCTGCAGTATGTGGGCTCGATGATGCTGGGGCTGAACGATGCGCTGGTCGAGCTGACAGGTACTTTGGCAGGGCTGACTTTAGCGCTGCAGAATACCAAGCTGATCGCGTTATCGGGGCTGATCACCGGGGTTTCGGCAACTTTGTCGATGGCTTCGTCTGAATTTCTTTCGGCCCGCAGCGAAGGACGCGAGGATGCTTTTAAGTCCTGCGTTTATACCGGCATTGCTTACTGCATTACCGTGGCGCTGCTGGTACTGCCCTATCTTGTTTTTGATGACGAGCATTATCTGCACGCTTTGGGCACGATGCTGGTAACTGTGGTGCTGATAATCCTGGTGTTTACTTATTATATTTCGGTCGCCAAGGACCTGGATTTTAAAAAGCGTTTCTGGGAGATGGCGCTTATCAGCCTTAGCGTTGCCGCTTTTTCCTTTGTTATCGGCCTGCTTGTTAAAGAGGCTTTGGGGATCGACATTTGATTATGACGTCATTGTGCCAGCTTAACGGTGCATAACATAAAAAGACGCAGCTTTTATAGCTGCGTCTTTTATTTTTGCCTGTTTTCAGCAGGCAGTTATATTTAAAAACGATATCTGAAACCGACTTCACCACGAAGTACATGGCTGTCGCCGAAGTTTTTGGCGCTGGTGCTGATGCCCAGCTCGCCGTACAGAGAGTACTGCGAATTTCTGCCATAGTTATAAGTGCCTCCTACTGCCAGTCCCAGCCAGGTAGGGTCATTTTTGCTGGCAAAGTTGTCGCCGGCGATCAAAACGTTAGTACCGTCGTGAAATTCATGATATACATTGAGCAGTCCATAGGCTTTTACACTGCGGTAATTTTCGTCATTTTCGTTTTTATAGCTTTTTTCATAGTTCAGTGCTGCGCCAAACCGTCCCTGCAGGCTGTCGGCGCTGCCGCGTTTTACTGCCAGTCCGTTGACGTCGCTGAAGGAATCGAAATCAACATTGCTGTAAGCAAGCTGCATTTGCGGTGTCCATGACCAATGCGGGCGTTTCAGGGCGATCCGTTTGCCTGTTTCCACACTCAGACCGTAACCAAAGCCTTTGTTGCCTTCGATCTGCTGCGCTGCAGCCGAGGAGCTGGAGGAGATATCGCTGTCGAACCAGACTGCCTGCGCCTGTGTATCGACGTAAACGCCGTTGTCTTTATACCAGGTCATAGTACCGCCCAGGCCTTTGCCGTCGCTTTTGATTTTGCCGTTACCCACTGCTGATTTGATCCTGGCCCGCGCCTGCCCCATTTGCAGGTTCAAACCGCCGACAACTGTTGTTGCCGCATCCTGACGTGAGATTATTTTGTCGTAGCCCATCTGCATTTTCCACGAATCGACATCATAGCTGCTGTCCGGGGCAGCGGTGCTGCGGTCGGCTTTATATTTACCGCTCAGTCCTTCGGTCTTGAACCAGGTGCCTTCCTGATACTGCAAATGCTGCTGCGGTTCGCCGTCCTCTATGATATGCCACTTACGGTTGCCGACACGTTCTTCCAGGGTATTGACTTTCATATAGCCCAGCATGATCTCCGGATAGGCTTCATAAAGGGGTACGGAAGGGTTGACGACGGGTGTGTCGTCTTTGTTCAGCAGTGTTTTTAAATACCAGTCGCCGTCTTCCTGATTATATTGCAGGTGATAGAGGTATTTGCCGGCGGCGACAGCAGCGGTACCGTCCGGCTGCTTATAGTCATAGGCCAGTGTGAAGGCGTTGGGGTCAGACTTGCCCTGGACGTCGACAATAAGGATCCCTTTATCGGTATAGCCGCCGCTGCCGTTTTGATTGATGACCCTGATATTGGTAGGTGAGCCTTCGGTATCGCCTTCGACTACCAGCTTGCTTGTAGGCGAAGCATCGCCGCCCAGTACGGAATAGATGCTGAGCTTGCCGCCGGGCTGGCCTGTATAGTTGCCGCCAACGGTGAAGGTGCCGAATTTATCGTTATAGCTGCCCGGAGCCAGCCAGCCGGCGTTGACTACGTCACCGGCTACTCTGCCGGAGCCCTGCAGAAAGGCCTCGTGCAGTACGTGGATCTTGCCGGTAAAGTTTTTGCTGCCGCTGCCGTCTATCTGCAGCGCTCCCCCGGCAACTTCGACGTTTCCGGCAAAGCTGTTGTCGTTATTGGCCGCAGTCAGCGTACCGGCGCCGATTTTAATAAAAGTACCGCTGTCAACGACGCCGTTCAGCATGCCTGCCGCAGTCACGTTATGTCCGTTGGTGTCAATGACCGCCGTTTTGTTAGCTTCTGCCGAGGCAAGATTGATTCGTTTATCGATAGTCAGATCGGCTTCTGCGGTCAGGTTGCCGTTATTGATGGTCAGATCGCTGTTGGTGCCCAAGGCGTCCTGCGAAGAAATCGCCAGCCCGCCTCCATCAATGGTAGTGACACCGCTGTAGGTATTGGCTCCGGCATCCGGCCGCAATGCCACGATGCCGCTGCCTGTTTTTATCACCGAGCCATTGCCGATGATCTGCCCCTGATAGCTGCCATTATCATCCTGTTCAAAAATCAGCGTCCCGCCGTTGGTAAGGTCGATATTCCCCACATTGCCGTTGACCGGATGATTGACCGGCAGGCTTTCAGCTTTGGCGCTTAAAGAGGCGTCCTTCCTGACTGTGATCTTGCCTGTGAAGCCGTCATTGTTGCCGCTCAGCCCCAGGCCGCCCTGCTGCACGTCTACTGTGTCGAAGCCCTGCATTGGGCCGGTTATCTCCCACAGGCCGGTACCTGTTTTAGTCAGGCTCGTAAAATTTTTGATAGCGCCGTCCAGTGTGCCGCCTACTTTATCACTGCCGCCGTCTAAGGTAAGCTTATTGTTACCGCCGCCGCCATCGATATTACCTGTAACATTGGAGCCGGGCATAAAAGTCAGGTTATCATCGCCTTTGGCAAAAAACAGGCTGCCGTTGACGGTACCGTTGTTGGTAAAGTCGATGCCGTTACCGCCGGAAGTGCCGATGACGTTGCCGCCGTCTGTGCGCTGGATCAGGCCATTATTGATGACGCTGTTCCTGCTGTCGTTGCCGGTGCCGGTCCAGTCCTGAAACCAGATAGCCGCACTTTTTTCAGCAATGACTGACCCGTTGACAACGATCGTATTGCCGCCGCCATGCACGTTGATCGCTTCGCCCATATTCTGCGGACCATACTTTTGCACTGTGCCGTCAACAGTGATCTTAGAACCGGAACGGACTTCGATAGTATTGGCGCCAGTGCCAAAATTGCCGATGTTCCTGGTAGCTTCGTTGGTGACAACGGCGTTCTCCTTGATATGGATAACGGCGTTATCGCGCAGGCTGATGGCGTTTTTATCGCCAACGCTGTAGACTGATTTATTATTGTCGCTGCCTACTTCTACGCTCCAGCCATCGCCTGCGGCTGTATTGCCTGCGCCAATGGTCTGCGCGTCGGTTTTGCTGTCCGGCACAGAAACATTGTCTGCCAGCGCTGTGTTGCTGATACCGGCAAATAAAAATCCTGTCATAATAGTTGTTAAAACTTTTTTCTGAAGCTTTGCTTTTCCCATATAATTGCTTTGTGTTCTCATCTTGATCCATCTCCAAATATATAATGCTGTTAGAAGCATCTAACATAGCCACTATTCTAGGCTCGAATGAACACACAAGCAAACGATAAAATTTTAATTAAAATTACTTTAATTAATCAATAATCTTTTTCTAACAGTTTATTTTCGCACTTTGGTAAAAGCAGGTATCCCTGTACTTTATTTGTCAGAAGCATATCCGGCAAACAAGTGCTGCTCTATGCGAGAGTCAGCAAAAAAACGGTACTCTGAAAAGAGTACCGTTTACTTTATTTACATATGTTTTTTATCTTTATAATCTGCAAAACAACTGTATCTCAGACCAGTCCCAGCCATTTCCAGTAGGTTGCGCCCAGAATCATGATCAGCGCAAAAGCAATGATCGTAAGCGGGATACCTGCCCTGACAAAGTCATGTACCTCAAAGGTGTCGGTGCCGTAGGCGATCATATTCTGCGGCGCGTTGACCGGCAGGATAAAACCGAAGCTGACGACATATTGCAGGATCATCGTCATACCGACGATGTTGACGCCAGGGGTCTTAAGATGCTGCAGGACGGAAATGATGATAGGTATGATCGCTGCAGCAAGGCCTGTCGCACTGGCAAAGCCCATATGGATAACGATGAGGAACAGGGACATGATCGCCAGGACCATGATCGTGGTCGAATTTTCGAGCCCGAAGCCAACTACTATCTCATTGGCCATCCAGGTAGCGGCTTTAGTAGAAAGCAGGGCAGTGCCCAGTGAAATACCGACGCCAAATAAAAGCACTGTGCCCCAGTTTACTTTATGCACAACGTCGTTCCAGCTCATAACGCCGATCTTGGGCAGCAGCAGCAAGGTAACGGCGACCATCGTTGTTGTCGATGTGTCGATCGGGTGCAGTTTCTTTTCAGTAGTCCAGAAGATCAGCAGGAAGATGGAGATAACCAGCAGCTTCATTTCATCGACACTGACCTTGCCCATTTCTTTCAGCAGCCTGGCAACTGTTTCTTTACCGCCCTTGATTTCGTCGATTTCCGGCGGCATCAGGTGCATCATCAGCTTATACAGGCAAATGGACATCAGCAGTGAGAACGGAGCTGCGGCGACAAACCAGTCTAGCCAGGAAATATCGACTCCCAGCTGGCTGCTGATAAAGTTTACGGCCACCATATTCTGCGCGGCGGCGGTTTTGATGCCGACGTTCCAGACGCTGTCGACCTGGGCTACAGTAATCATCAGCATACCTGCGAATTTACTTTTCAGCGGTACGTCAAACGCTTTGATCATACCCATAACGATCGGTACGAGGCAGGCTACGCGCGCCGTAGTACTGGGTACAAAAAAGCTGAGGATGAAGCCGCAGAGGATGACGCCGATAACGACGCGGTTCGATTTTGCGCCCAGCTTGGAAAGGATCACCAGCGCGATACGTTTATCAAGCCCTGTTTTAGTCATGGCTACGGCCAGGAACATGGCTGCCGCTACCAAACAGAACGCTGTTGAAGCAAAGCCCTTCAGCCCGATACCGAGCCCTGCCGCCGTACCGAACAGTTTACCTGTTTCGGGGTTGGGGGCAAAGCCGATCAACAACGCCATCAACGTCATAATGACGCCGGCGCTGACCGGGTACGAGATCGCCGTTGTCGCCCAGACTATGACCGAAAAAACCATAATGCCGATCATTCTCTGGCCTGCTACGGAAAGTCCTTCCGGGTTTGGCAGCATAACTATCACCGCCAGAACAGCAAGTGCCAGATAAAAGCCATACTTTTTGAAGAATCCTAATTCTTCGGTTTTTGTTTTTTTGTCCGCTTCCATAATTTCACACCCTTTGCTTTAAACTTATGTATTAAAAAATGCCGGGAGCTCAACGCCCTGCATAAAAAAGCGTCAGAATCCTAATACAGCTATCCGTACAAAAAACTGCAGATAAACAAAAAACTCCGATATGTGCCGTCATCGGCTTATCGGAGTTCATCTTTGCTTTCTCTACCCTGATTATACAGGCTTTTTTACATTTTTTCAACCGCTTTTGTGTTGCAGAAGTTACACTTGCACTGTTTTCTCTAAACTTTTTATACTTTCAAAATATTATCTATAGTTTACAAACTATTTTCTATAAATTATATTCTCCTGTCAGGTCTTTTTAATCTATGAAAGGTATAGCTTTTACAGCAGCTTTTCTGCCCATTCCGTTTCTTTAAAACCGACCAGTACGTTACCGTCCGTCAGCAAAAGCGGGCGTTTGACCAACATTCCGTCAGCAGCCAACAGCTGCAGCTGTTCTTCTTCGTTCAGCTGCGGCAGCTTATCCTTCAGGCCCAGTGCTTTATATTGCAGGCCGCTGGTATTAAAAAACTTTTTCAGCGGCAGACCGCTGTTTTTCTGCCAGGAGCGCAGCTCGCCAGCAGTAGGATTATCTGTTTTAATATCGCGTTTTGTGTATTCGATTTTATGATCCTGTAAGTATTTTTCGGCTTTCCGGCAAGTGCTGCATTTGGGATAACATATAAAAATCATACTCTCACTCCTTTGCTTTTGCTGTTATTATAACACGTTTTTTGTATCTGCGGCAGCGGTCCATAAATTCTATCACTTATTGCGATACTATTATCGCTATAGCTTAATATTTATTTTTCTTATTAATAAGGATAATAAATTAAATTTTCTGTTATTATATTACCTTGCAGGAATATTCACAGCTTACAGCGAATATATGAATTTACTATATATATGAAAGGAGATGAGCATCAAGTGGAACTTCACTTTAGACGCAGGCATAATTTCAAAACATAGACAAGGAGGCAACCCTATTGATTCAATTTATCAATGTAAGTAAAGCTTACAAACAGTACAATGTTTTAGAAAATATCAATCTTTCGATCAACAAAGGTGAACTGGTCGTACTTATCGGCCCTTCCGGCTGCGGTAAAACTACGCTGCTGAAGATGATCAACCGTCTGATCGACCCTACGGCAGGACAGATACTGATCAACGGAACGGATATTATTGCACAGGACCCGATCGAACTGCGCAGAAATATGGGTTACGTTATCCAACAGACAGGCCTGTTCGTACATATGACGGTACGCGAAAATATCGAGATCGTTCCGCATCTGGCCAAGCTGCCGCAGGATGAGATCGTTGAACGTACAGTAAAACTGATGGAAATGGTAGGACTGCCGCAGGAATTTCTTGACCGGTACCCTAATCATCTCTCCGGCGGCCAGCAGCAGCGTATCGGCGTAGCCCGTGCTTTTGCCATGGACCCCGGAATAATTTTGATGGACGAGCCGTTTTCGGCATTAGATCCTATCACACGCAGCCAGCTGCAGGACGAGCTTGTCAATCTGCAGGCGAAGCTGCGCAAGACTATTGTCTTTGTTACCCATGATATGGACGAAGCGGTGAAGATCGCTGACCGTATCTGTATTTTACATTCCGGCGATATACTGCAATATGATACCCCGGAAAATATCCTGAAGAACCCCGCCGACGGTTTTGTCAGCGAGTTTGTAGGTTCTAAGCGCATTTGGAGCAGCCCCGAACTGATCAAGGCCAAAGATATTATGATACGCACGCCGAAGATCACCTACCCCGATGTGCCGATGCTGAAGTGTATCGAGAAAATGCGTATCGAAAACGTCGACAGCCTTTTGGTCGTTGATGAAAACGAACATTTATTGGGGATCATCCGCGCCCGTTCTATTCATGCGGCGCCGGATAAGAGCGAGCCGGTGTATACGGTGATGAAACCGGCACAGGCGACAGCCGACCCCAACGAGAACATTGTGGCCCTGCTTAAAAAGGTCAACAGCAATAATATTTCCAATGTTCCTGTTGTAGATGAAAATAAGCGGCTGCTGGGACTTATCACTAATTCCAGCCTCGTCACGACGATGAGTCAGCAATTTATTGACTTTGAGGAGGGCGAAGCATGAGTGGATTATTAGCATATGTACAGGACCAGCAGCAATATATAGGACTTTTACTGCTCAGCCATATCCAGCTGACTTTGCTTTCTGTCGCCATAGCCGTTTGTATCGGCGTGCCGCTGGGCATTTACATTTCCGAGCGCGAGCGTTTGCTGCGGCCGGTAATGGGTTTTGCTAATCTGGCCCAGGCTATTCCCAGTCTGGCGCTGTTAGGTTTTCTGGTCCCTTATATGGGTATCGGCGCAGTGACTGCTGTAGCAATGGTAGTTTTGTATTCATTGCTGCCCATTTTGAAAAATACCTGTACCGGTCTGCGCAATATCAGCGCCGACACGCTGGAAGCGGCAAAGGGTATCGGTATGACGGATATGCAGGTGTTGTTTAAGGTGCGCCTGCCGCTTGCTCTGCCTGTGATCATGGCAGGCATACGTATTTCCAGCGTTACTGCGGTAGGGCTGATGACGATTGCGGCTTATATCGGCGCCGGAGGTCTTGGCACGCTGGTTATCAGCGGTATCCAGACCGACAACCCGAATATGATTCTGGCCGGCGCGATCCCTGCCTGCTGTCTGGCGCTTTTAATGGATTTTTTGATGAGCAAGGTCGAAACTGCGGTCACACCTGTTTCACTGCGCCCGGCTTCAAAAAAAATGTCCAAGGAAAGCCTGGAACGTACCAAGCAGCATCATAAACGCATCCTGGCAGTTGCCGGTATGATCGTTATTATCAGCAGCGGCTATCTGCTGAGCCACGAGTTTTTAAATAAGCATGATCTCCGCATCGGCTCTAAGGACGCGACGGAAAGCGTGATCATCGGTAATATGCTGTCCGACCTGATCGAAGCTAAAACCGACCTTAAGGTTGAACGCAAGCTGGCTTTAGGCGGCACGATGATCGCTTTTGAGGCCCTGCGTTCAGGAGAGATCGACCTGTATCCCGAATATACCGGCACCGGTTACAGCACGATTTTGAAAAATAAGCTGCGCCCCGGTTTTACACCTGATGAGATGTATACGCTGGTGAAACAGCAGATGCGGGACACGCATCAGATCGAGCTGCTGGAAAGCTTCGGTTTTAACAATACTTACGTTTTAGCGGTAACACAGGCGACCGCCGCTAAATACCATCTCAAGACGATGACCGATCTGACCCGTGTCAGTCATAATCTGCGTTTCGGCTGTTCGCCGGAATTTGCAGCCCGTGACGACGGTTTGACAGGCATCGAAAAAACTTACGGTATGACCTTTAAATCGGTCAACAACTTCTCCGGGACGCTGATGTATACTGCGATCACGTCTGATAATGTAGATGTGATAACAGCTTTTTCGACGGACGGACTGCTGCAGAAATATGATTTAGTACTGCTGGAAGACGATAAAAATTTCTTCCCGCCATATTATATGCTGCCTTTCGTCAACGGCAAAACCAATGCCGAATATCCCGAGATAGCTCAGGCATTGTCTGTACTGAGCAGCGCCATTGACGACGCTACGATGCAGAAGCTGAACTATGAAGTGGTCGAAAAAGGCCGTGACCGGGCAGAGGTTGCCCGCACCTTCCTTTTGGAGCGCGGTTTGGTAAAGCCGGAAGACTTTAAAAACTAAAATATTTTTAACGGCGCTTGCCCTTATTGGCAGCGCCGTTAAGTTTTTCAGCAGGCTGACTATTGTTTTTATTTAATTGACAAGCCCTGTTATTATCTTTAAAATGATTATACCAGCATTAATAAGGAGTTTGCCATGAGTGAAAACAATAAAAAATATATACTTATCACTGCCGCTTTGATCGTTATCGGCGCTGCCTTGTATTTTTTTTACTGGATGCGTACGCCGCAATATACATTTACTCAGATCCACGAGGCTGTACAACAGCATGATCTGACAAAATTCGAAAAGCATGTTGATTTGAATTCACTGTATGCCCACGCGTATGACGATGTAGTCTATTATGCCTTTGGCGATCCCAAAGAGGCCAATCCATTTTTACTCGGTATCGTTCAAAGCCTGAAAAGTGTAGTTGTCCCAATCATGACCGAGCAGACCAAGCATTATGTGGAAACGGGTTCGATCGAAGACAATAAAGAGGAAACCAGTGATATCGACGACACTGCCCCAGCACCAACTCCTGCACCCAGCCCGAAAACAGAAGGTCAGCAGCTGGCCGAGCAGCTTAAGGAACGTACCGGCTTCGGCACGATGCGCTACGAAGGTGTCGAAAGCAGCGAGCAGGTCGGCAAAACTGCCGATGTTGCCGTCAAGCTGTACGATAAACAATTAGAACATAATTTTATCCTGCATGTCAAAATGTACGAATTGGACGACGGCAGCTGGCGCCTGACGGAAATCACAAACCTCAAGGAGCTGCTGAAAGAGCGCGAACAGGCTACTGCCGCAAAGCTCAAACAGCTTAACAGCAAGGTCCAGGCCGAGCTTGACGCCGCTGTTACCGCCGTCCCCGGAACTATCGCTATCGATTCCAGCGGCGGCTGGTTCCCTTCTTATACCATGCAAAACACGTTTACCTTAAATAATATCTCTGCCAAAACTATTACCGGACTGCAGGGATCTGTCGAGGTTTTCGATAACGACGGTATGCTGCTCCAGCGCTGCCGTTTCAACGATTACCTGACTTTGGCCCCGCAGGGCAGCAGCAGTTTTAAAAAACTGTTCAGCCTTAACCAGTTCAAACCGGAAACTGTCCGCTTGCTGCGCAGTGATCTGAAGACTGTAAAATGGCAGGTCACCATCAGCAGAGTCAGCTTTGATGACGGCAGTCAACTGCAGCTGCTGACTCAGCTGCCTAAAGCTAAATAAAAGAACATAAAAAAACAGACACGCATAAGCGTGTCTGTTTTTATTTTACTTATTTCAGTTGATAGCTGATAATATCTGAGATCGTATCGATAGGCAGATAGTATTTTTGGATACCGGCTGCCATCGGTGCAACTTCACCCGGGTTGTAAACAACATAAATGCCCCAGTTATCAAGATCAGAATTCAGATAGAATTTTTCGTTACCGGAAATAATAACTTTTTGATAAGCAACGGTTGGTTTTTTCATTTGTTCGAGCAATCTGTTATCGCCTTTTTGCTGGATAGCGATCAGCATTTCCAAACGTGCTTTATAGTCGCTGCCGGGAACGAACATATCGGCCAGGGTATAGATCCTGCCTGTTTTCGGGTTAACGGTCAGCGTTGTGATAGATTCGTTGTCATGCGCACCGCCGGTATAAGCGCTGGCGTATTGTTCCAACGATAAAATTTCGGAATCGACTGTATAAGCAGTATAGTCGATATCCAATCTGTATTTTTCAGCAGCCTGTGTTTTGCCCAGTGCCTTTTGTTCTTTATCAAAGCCTGCATTTACAAGGAAAGCGCTGCCTTTTACAAGTGCAAAGCCTTCTTTGACAGGATCAGGAGAACCGTTAGTGAAATCAAGATAGTTGTCTAAAGTGATTTTCTGGCTGTCGCTGGATAAATATTTATAGATCTCAGCTACAGTATTTTTGGTAGTCATTTGCGTCAACAGCGTATCCATCTTTGCGCCGCCTTCAGATCCGGTGATGACCGGTGTGGCTATTTTCACCTGGCCTTCGTTGATTTTTTTCGTTTTAACAGTCAATTCTGCCGCCAAAGCCGATGCAGCAACGCTCAAGGTCAGTGCAGCGACAATTCCTGCTGTAAATAACTTTTTAGATAATTTCATAAAACACCTCCTATTTTCTTAATACAATTATAGCATTTTATATAATAAAGTCAACTATAGTAAAACTTTTCCAACATTTAGTATATTTTAAATAATTTTAAATTTTACAAATGATACTTTTAAAACATTAGTTACACTCAAATATTCACCGTTGTTTTTACAACTGTCACGGCATAAAAAAATACGACCTTCGGCTTGTCGTCAGGGTCGTATTTTATGATAAGTTTTAAATTAGTGCAATTGGTGGAGATGAGGGGAGTCGAACCCCTGTCCACTATAAGATTCACACAAACTTCTCCGAGTGCAGTTTATTTTTAAAATTCATCTAATAACCACAAACAAACAAGCGATTAAAAAATATATCTATTAAATACCCACTATTTCCATAGAAAAAATAGCTTTGTTTCCCACTAAATGACACCAACTAAAAATATGTGGGGATACTTTTAGAGGCGACGTTGCAACTAAGCAGCGTATGCTAATTCTGTATTATCAGCGTTTATATTTAATTTCCCGTTTTTATAGTGGCAAACGAGAATCCACTACTCGCTATTCATGCTTCAGATATAATGTCGAAACCATTACATCCCCATATAACATATATTATACAGTAACAAATAAAAATATTCAACCCCCAGCATAAAAAATATTATAAATAAAGTTATTCAATAAAAAAAACAATTTGCTAAGCATAAATTACCAAGAAAAAATGTACGAAAAATCTTGTCAAATAAAATGATAAGTGATATAGTATGAAAAGATAAAAAAATGTCAAAGAGGGGGAAAAGATGAAAATTATAAATTTAGCAAAAAAATATAGACATTTAGCATTAGTATTAATAGATGTAATAGTAGTAATTGGAAGCTATGTAACATCATTATTATTCCTAAATACACAAATAACAGATTTATTAGAATTTACAAAAGAAATGTGTATTGCAGTATTAGTATATGAAGTGTTTTTAAATGTTTTTCAAATGTATAGGGATATGATAAGATATGAAATAGGAGAAGATTACATTAAATATCTAATTAGTGGATTTTTATCAACAATATTAATGATAGTAATAAGCAATATGTTAAAATTCGATTATTTTGGAGCAAGAATAAACATATTGTCAGGAATATTCATATCAGGAATATTCGTATTATATAGAATTGCTGGAAGATCAATATTATCAAGAATGTCAAATGTAAAAAGACCCAAAAATGCAGAAAAAGAACCAAACAAAATAGAAAACTTATTAATAATTGGAGCAGGAATGGGAGCTAAAGAAATAATATTAGCTGTTAACAACACAATGAAAGATAAGTATAATATTGTTGGAATGATAGATGACAATAAAAATAAACTAAATAAAAGCATACTAGGAGTAAAAGTATTAGGAACAAGATATGATATTCCAGATATAGTAAAAGAAAAAAATGTAAACATTATTTATTTAGCAATAGATAATATAACACA
>ERZ840371.2190-NODE-2190-length-18130-cov-3.994689_pt1 | contig 18130 bp, 15 predicted proteins | sample MGYA00519937_ERZ840371 | MGnify/ENA primary metagenome ERZ840371 (study PRJEB31850, sample SAMEA3708873) | human gut metagenome | biome: human gut; feature: human-associated habitat; material: faeces | place: China | collected 2014 ... | reverse complement strand
CGGCGATAGGAAGCACTCCGCGGATAGAATCCTCGGTAGGGATCAAGGCGTAGCGCCAGTGGGAAAATACGTTGCGGATGCTGTCCATCGGGAAGTATTTGTTGTCGCCACATTCCTGGAAGCAGAGGACGTCGACTTCCTGTTCTTTCATGTAGCGGGCGATTTCCTTGCAGGAGTAGCCTGTAATTTCTCCTCCGAAATTGCCAACGTTGTAGGTGGCTATTTTCAGGTATCCGTCGGCATAATTGCTGCTGTAGTGCCCTTCGGGAATCTTCTTGGTGAAGCTGAACTGGAAGATGGCAAGGATATATCCGTAGTTGAAAACTAATGCTGCAAGGGGAATGAATGCCCAGCGCCTGCGGGCGAATGCCCAACAGATGGCGACTAACAGATTGCATAGCAATAGTGCGGGCAATGCTAATCCCAGTACGGGCATGTACCTTGAATTGGCGGGGTCGAAGTTCCCGGAGAATGCAGCAATCATCGTGACAAGGGCCAATACGATGCTCAGGAGGACTGGAATGCTGCGGAATAAACTTTTGATTTCTGATTTTCCCATGTTGTTGTAAAGCTACGGGCTACAAGTTACAAAGCTACGAGCTACGAGTGCCTTTCGGTATGATAGCGCAGCCACTTGTAGCTCGTAGCCTATAACTTGTAGCTCAAAAACACTATGAACAATGAAAAAGTTATTGTATAGCCTGATTATAATAATCGCCGCCATCTGTGCCTGCCAGGACGAAAACTCAGAACTGGGCAAAAGCCTGGTCGACAGTTCTTTTTACAATATATATGTAGACACTTGCACCGTGGATATCAGCACCATTCTTATGGACTCCATAGAAACCAGGGGAGACAGCATCTGCCAGCTGGGACATTACAAGGATCCGTCATGGGGCGAAGCCTCTGCCACCTACTATGCCGAATACTCCGCAAACAGTTTCACTCCCAACGAGAACTACAGTTACAGCTTCGACTCACTCGTACTGCGGATGACACCCTCCGGCCACTTCTGGGGCGATACGCTGACACAGCAACGCATCTCAGTATACCGGCTGAAACAGCCTATTTATCTGGATGATGACGAAGATTTATACACCACCACCGCGTTGCCCACCGAGAGTACTCCCCTGCTCAGCTTTACCTTCACTCCACGCCCCGGACAAAAAAGAGAATTGGAGATACGTCTGCCCGACGAACTGGGTAAAGAACTGCTGACAGACCTCATAGCCGAAGAAGACTACTTCGACAGCCAGGATAAGTTCAAGGAAAAATTTCCCGGACTGGCCCTCGTGGCCGAAAGCAACGGAGGATGTATCATAGGATTCCTGGTGAATGAATCATCCATGGCCATCACCCTGCATTATAAAGAGATAACCAGCCAGCGCACGGAAAAAGAACTGATATTCAGCGTAAATACAGATTATGCCTACACGGGTATTCGTCACGACCGAACAGGGACTTCCCTTGCCACTCTGGAAAGCGGAATAGAAAACCTTATCCACTCCTACGATCTGGACAAGCATGCGTATATGCAGGGACTAACCGGGCTCTACAACCAGATAGAGTTCCCCTATCTGAACAATTTACAGGATGCGGGAGAAATCGTCTCCATAGAAAGCGCCACCCTCTACCTTTATCCGCAGGCCGGAAGCTATAACAAGCTGAACCAGCTACCGGAAGATATCCGCCTCTACATCACGGACGAAAACAATGTGTTGGAAGACTATGTATATGGCAGCGACGGCGTAACGGTACAGACTGGCAATCTGAGTGTGGACGAGATGTTCGGGCGGGATACCTACTACTCTTTTAACGTGACCGAATTCATCCGCAACAACTTCGGCACATGGGGCATCAAACGACAGAAACTACTGCTGAGTCTGCCGGACAATGAAATGATAACGACCTTCAATCAGATAATCTTTGCCAACGACCCCGACCAGGAGAGACAATGCAAATTAGATATCAGATTTAAAATATACAACGAAAAATGAAACATCACCACCGAATTCCCCTTATGCTGTGCAGTTTATGTGCAACAAGCCTTTCTATCGTAGCCCAAAACACCACAAACCTGCCCACTTCCATGTATGGAATAGGTGAATTAAGTACCAGCGACGGCGGACGCTATGCCGGAATGGGCAATATCGGCATAGCCCTGAACAAGCCCGGCTTCCAGAACACTCTGAACCCAGCAGCCATCACCCGAATGGACAGCACCTGCTTTATATTCGATGTCGGTGCATCGGCTTCGTATGCCCGCTATTCTTTCCAGAACGATCACAGTTCCAGCTTTATGGGTAATCCCAACCGCTTCAGCATAGGCTTCCGTGTGTTGCCGCGCTGGTATGCCATGGTGGGTGCATCGCCTTACAGCAGTGTAGGATACGTCATCCAGACCGAAGAAGAGGTGGAAGGAATGCCCGGAAGCTATACTTATTCGTTATTTGAAGGATCGGGAGGCTTATACCGCTGTTATCTTACCAATGCCTTTGCACTGACCAAAAATCTGTCGGTAGGTGTGAATCTGGGCATCATACTGGGAACAGTTACTCAAAGTGAAACACAGGAGAGTGCCATTGTGGAATATGAATCTTCCAAACGTGCCTTTTACGCCGACTTCGGAGTACATTATGAATTCAATACTACCGGAAGGCAGAAGTGGGCGGCCGGGTTAGTATTTGCTCCCTCCCTTCAAATCAGCCACGACAATAATCTGACTTATAGTAATTCCTCTACCAGCGACAACCTTGACAAGAGTTACCATAGCCGGACGCAATACCTGCCCATGCACATCGGCAGCGGAGTGTCCATGACTACCGAACGTTGGGTGGTTACCGCCGACTACAATTATCTGGACTGGAGCCGTAACACTTCCTCCTACACTTCCATGAAATATGAGAATCAGCACAAGATGAATATCGGGGGAATTTATACCACAAACCCACGCTATCCCCGGTCCACTGAACTAATGGGAGGGGTAGGTTTCAGCAATTCTTATATAAATCTGAGAGGTGGAAAAATGAAGTATCTGGAGATCAGTGCCGGGGCGAGTTTTCCCATTCGTTACTCTTATCTTTCATTGGGCGCCACCTGGCGGAAACAAATAAATTCACGTAGTAGCCTAATGCAGGAAAGTCGTTTTAGCGTAAATCTGAATCTTACGTTCGGAGAAAGAATATCACGGGCAAAGCTGAAATAAGGGTAATGCAAGAAGCATAACTTCCTGTGTGATAAAACACTTGGTGTTCCACTGAGTTCAGTCGTAGTGAAACACCTGTTCAGTCGTAGTGGGAAGTACCTTCAGTCGTAGTGGGAAGTACCTTCAGTCGTAATGGGAAGTACCCTCAGTCGTAGTGAGAAGATACCCCACCTCTGTACCGATGTGAGCTAATTCCGGAAACAAGCATCGCAACAGGTTAAAGAACAGAATAATCAGCAATATAATTCTTCAACTTCTTCCGGTAAACCTCTCCGATAGGAATACTTCTCTTGTCCAAAGCAATCTTGCTGCTTTCTATGATGCGTATGCAGTCTTTGCGTATAATAAACGAACGGTGGACGCGTATGAACTCATCGGAAGGCAGTTTCTCTTCCATATACTTCATCGTGCACAAGCTCAGCACAGGCTTTGGCTCGTCCTTGCTATAAATCTTCACATAATCACCCAATCCTTCGATATAGGATATCCGGGATATATCCAAGCGGAAAATCCGATTGTCGGACTTCACATAAATCACCTTGAGCGTTTCCGGTTGGCAAGTTTCCGTCTGAGACTTTTCGGGAAGAACGGTAAGCGGCATTCCCGTTTCACCTTTCAGGCTGAACCAACGCGAAGCCTTATTCACCGCTTCGAAAAAAACCGGAAAACTGACTTCGGATATCAGATAGTCCAATGCGTCCAGCCGAAAGCACTCGGCGGCATACCGGGGAGTATCCGCAATAAATATGACACGGGTGGACGGAGAGAGTAGTTTACTGAATTCCATCCCGTTGATGCCCTCCGTTTCTTCCTGCCCGATTCCTACAAAGTAAAGGTGTACCTTATTATCATAATAACCCTTCAAAGCCTCAATAGGATTACTGTACTTTCCACACAAAGCAAGAAAGGGTGTCTTGGCTATGAACGCTTCTAGTTGTTCACTCACCTGTCTGTCGGCATGCAAAATAGCACAAGTCAAATTCATCATCATTTCTCTTATTTTTAGAAATTAGACGGACGACTCTCGGGAAGGCTGCAACAGGGGAATAGAGAATTAGTATTTCTTCACTTCATTTAAACGATTCGTAAGGGTTTTTATGAACATATCTTCCTTCACCGGAAGCAGCACGGCACATTTCCCCCTCGTTCCGTACTTCACCAGCACATAGCGCATCACGGCGAAACGTCCTATTTTCATGGACGAGGCCCGCTCCACAGAGATAATGTCTTTCAGGGATATTTCCTCCGAACGGGAAAAGCGTCCGTAAAAAAGGAGGAGCCTGTCGTCTGTGGTCAGCGTATACGTAGTATGAATGAGTCGCTCGATGGCGATGACGAGCAGGAGCATAAAAAGGACGGCCATGACAGCATGCTGCATCCACATGGCATAAATAACGATAATCGTTGTCAGCACTAAAAACAAATATTGCCCTATAGCAATGCGGGCATGGAAGATACGATTCATTTTGTTCTGTTTTTGCCGCTAAGATAGGTATTTTTGCGGAACAGCAGGAGTTATCCTTCCAATATCTCCCGCAATTTATCACCCAGCAGCTTTTCTTCCTCCAATCTCATCTTCCAGCATACCGACTTACGGAACATATACACCTGCTCTGCCGGCAAACAAAACAGTTGCTCAATCTCATCTACCGACTGCCCAACGGCAATCAGCATACAGAGCAATTCCTCATCTTTCGTAGCACCGGGAACCAACTTCTGCACCTTCTCTATAAAGTCTGGATAATGAAAAATAAATATCTCGCGGAAAACGGCTCCACGCGCTCCGCAAAGCATATCCTTCGAAGCATAGGGCGATTCATCGGAAATCATCTCTATCAAAGCCCTACTGATTTCTTTCATACACAATCGTGACATCTTTTCCACCTTAATTTATTATTTGGTTAGTCTTCTATAGATTGCAAATTTGCAGAAACTATAAGATTAAACCATAAATAACCAATGTACAATCCAATATACAAAAATGTATCTCTCTCATTATCAAGCTCAATAAAACATAAAAAAATAGAGGTAGCACTTATTTCTTTTTTAAAATGGAATTGTATCTTTGTCCGGCAAACCAAATAAACCTCCAACTTATGAAGATAAAAACATTTATGTTACTCCTCATGCTGTCAGCCGGAGCCTGTACCGTCCCCCCACATTCTTCAGGCAATCAGGACACACAGCAATGGCAGCAGACTATCCAACAGCTGAACACATTACTGAAAGAGAGAAAGCATCAGGCAGCCATTGACGAAGGCAAACAAAAGATATCCGAATTGCTGGCCGTAGCAGATCATACCGAGCCTAAAGACACAATGGTCAAATATGCCCGGCAGATGGTCAACTTCTTCTATTTCAGTTATCTGGGCAGCAAGCAATTTCGTCCCGGCATAGAATATCTGGATAGCCTCAACGATGCTCCCTTTCTGCAACAACATTGCAAACACGAACTGTTATCCGCGCGGGCAGGCTTGCACCAGATGTGCGGAGACAACGAGGCAGCCATCCGGCTGGCAGACGAATACTTGCAATTACCCGAATACGATGATGCCGACCGTTACATTCCGCAAGCCGAAATTGTCAGCGGAGTTTATATCTATTCTGGTAACGATATTCCCCAAGCTATCCGACTCCTGGAGAAAGCGATGGAATATTACCATCAGGGAGGGAAATTCCACAATATGCTCCGCATCATATCCCGACTGGGCATCTATTACCGCCTGATCGGTGAATACGAAAAAGCGGTAGCCACTAATCAGGAAGCTATCAACAGCTATAATGATAGCATAGCCCCTCCTAATATAGTGATAGCCTATGGCGAACAGGCCAATCTCTATGCCGAACTGGGCATGTACGACCGTGCCTTAGAACTGAATTCCAAAGCCCAATACTATTCACTCTTGAAGGACAGCTTCGGACTGGGCGATCTCTATCGCTATCGTGCAGAAATATTCCGCAGAATCCAGGATAAAGATTCCGTATTCTACTATCTGGACCGGGCCGGGAAAACTTCAGCCGAACAGGAAAGCTTTAAAGGTGTGTTTGTCAACAAAGTCCTCACAGTAGATAGCTATCTGGACTATCCGGACTCTGTACAAAAGGCATTACAGCTTGCAGTAAGCATTTGTCCGGACAGTACCCGCATGCCTCAATGGGCCAGGCATGACCTGAACCTTCATTTAGGACGTGCTCTGCTGGAGACAGGTAAGGCCTCACAAGGAATACCTCTTATAGAAAAGGCAGCCCGTGGATTTGCCCGGATGGACATGATCGGAAAAGAGAAGAATGCCAACCAGATACTGATGGACTACTACCGGAGGATGAGAATGGACGATGCCTTCTTCCGTTGCTACGACCGAGACCAGCTCTTCGCTGACTCCCTGAATCTGGATGAAAAGATACGTGCCGTTGCCGCCGCCAATATCCGGTTTGATGCCGAGCGTAAAGAGAAGGAGAACAAGTTGCTTTCCGCACAAGTAGAGCTGCAACAACATCAGTTGTTCTTCAATATATACATCTCCATTGCACTGTTGTTGTTACTTATCATTTCCATTGCCTATTTTATCACTAAGAGGAAGGCGAATCGCCTGTTATTGGAAAAGCGTAAACAGGAAATACAAAAGTTAATGGCCCGTCAGCAAGAACTGAACCGGCACAACGAACTATTGACCGGACAGATAGAGCAGGCAATGGCCGCCAACAATCTGAGCGCCGTCAGCCAACTGACCGGACAAAGTCTGCTCAGTAAAGAAGACGAAAACACCTTCAGAAAATCATTTGCCGCCATATATCCGCTTTACTTGCCTAAGTTGCGGGAGAAATATCCGCAACTCACCCGCAACGAGGAACTACTGGCCATGCTCATCTGCATGAATCAAAGTACGGACGAAATAGCCTTGATAATGGGCATCAACCGGAGTAGCGTCAACATGATCCGTTCGCGTATGCGTAAGAAAATAAAGCTTACAAAAGAGGAGTCGCTGGATGAGGTTATAAAGCAGTACTTATCATAAAATCGTGAATTAATATACAGGAAAAGTACAAGCAACCCAGTTATTTTGTAGCTTTGCAGTACTTAAACATACGAAATATGATTAAAGAGTTCGACTTTTTAGTAATTGGTTCCGGTATAGCCGGCATGAGTTTCGCTCTGAAAGTGGCTCATAAAGGTAAGGTAGCACTCATCTGCAAAACGGAACTGGAAGAAGCCAATACCTTCTTCGCCCAAGGGGGAATTGCCTCAGTAACCAATACACTGGTAGATAACTTCGACAAGCACATTGAAGACACCATGATTGCAGGCGACTGGATCAGTGACCGCGCCGCCGTGGAGAAAGTGGTGCGCGAGGCCCCCGGACAAATCAAAGAACTGATAGACTGGGGAGTGGACTTCGACAAGAATGATAAGGGAGACTTCGACCTCCATAAAGAAGGCGGTCACTCCGAATTCCGCATTCTGCACCACAAAGACAATACAGGTGCCGAAATACAGGAAAGCCTTATCAGAGCCGTAAAGACGCACCCCAATATCGAAATATTCAACCGCCATTTTGCCGTAGAAATCATCACGCAGCATCATATGGGTATCATCGTAACCCGCCATACCCCGGGCATCAAGTGCTACGGAGCGTATGTGCTAAATGAAGACACGGGCGAAGTGGATACTTTCCTTTCCAAAGTGACGCTGATGGCTACGGGAGGTGTAGGTGCTGTTTACCGCAACACCACCAATCCGCTGGTTGCTACCGGAGACGGTATTGCCATGGTCTACCGTGCCAAAGGTCTCGTACAGGATATGGAGTTCATCCAGTTCCACCCCACAGCGCTTTATCATCCGGGCGACCGTCCCTGTTTCCTGATTACGGAAGCGATGCGCGGATATGGTGCCGTATTACGCAATATGGGTGGTGAAGAGTTTATGCAGAAATATGATCCGCGTCTTTCTCTTGCTCCGCGTGATATCGTGGCACGTGCCATCGACAGCGAAATGAAGCAACGCGGTGACGACCATGTATATCTGGACGTCACGCACAAAGATCCGGAAGAAACCAAGAAGCATTTCCCGAATATCTACGAAAAGTGCCTCAGCTTAGGTATCGATATCACCAAAGACTATATCCCGGTAGCTCCTGCCGCACACTACCTCTGTGGTGGCATCAAGGTAAACCTAAACGGAGAATCTTCCATCAATCGCCTGTATGCTGTAGGAGAATGTTCTTGCACAGTCTTCACGGAGGCAACCGTCTAGCTTCCAACTCTTTGATTGAAGCGGTTGTCTATGCCGATGCTGCCGCCAAACATGCGCTAAGCGTACTCGACCGCTATGAGTTCAACCACGAAATACCGGAATGGAATGCCGAAGGAACTGTGACCAACGAAGAGATGGTGCTTATTACTCAGAGCATGAAAGAAGTGAACCAAATTATGGGAGCCTATGTAGGTATCGTACGAAGCGACTTGCGTCTGAAACGTGCCTGGGTACGTTTGGATATGATATATGAGGAAACGGAAGACCTCTTTAAACGTAGCAAGGCATCCAGGGCAATTTGCGAACTGCGCAACATGGTCAATGTCGGATATCTGATTACCCGCCAGGCTATAGAACGCAAGGAAAGCCGAGGATTACACTATACGATTGATTATCCGCACGCAAAAAAATAGGATAAGGACACCCCCGTTGGCGGAATTAATTCATCCCGGCATAGTAATGAGTTTTCACCACAGAGTAACACAGAGTTTCACGGAGTTATATTCTTTTGATTTCAAATTGATTAAGCTCTGTGAAACTCTGTGCAATCTGTGGTGAATTAATTCATAACGGTATGGAAATGAATCAAATGCTGAGCAATACTATCTCAATTTATATTGGAATACTCATTTAGTCCAAAACCGAAAAGAAACGTGCATATCTGATGAAATATATTAGGAAAAGAACAGAAGTTAAATACGTTTTTCTCTCGAAAAGTTAGCCTTAAACAAGCCAACTCTTCGAGAGAGAAAACCATGCAAGCCTATCCCATAGCCTTTTTATAACGTAACAATGCTTCTAAGAAATAATAATCGGCATAAGAAAGTGGTACATCTACTTCGCTCTTTTCTGGAAGATTACCGACACTATGCTTTAGAATAAAATTACAGTTAGTTCCCGGTTCAGCAAGATAATGAGATGAAGCAAGAGTTCGAAGTTGTTTTTCAGCTATTGATAGATAATTTTGTCTTGCTTTCTCATCCGTAGCAAAACCACTCAGTTCCACAAAAGCAGAGGCCATTATTGCACCGGCTGAAGCATCGCGATATTCATTACCGTTAGGAGCATCAAAGTCCCAATAAGGAATACCATCAACCGGAAGACGTGAAAGAAGCATATCGGCAATATTTTCTGCGTGCTCCAAATACTTTTCATCTCTGGTCATACGAAACATCATTGTATAGCCATAAAGCGCCCAGGCTTGCCCTCTCCCCCATGATGATTCATTGGAATAACCCTGTACTGTTTGCCGGCTACGCACATGTCCATCTTCAGGGTCATAATCTACTAGATGATAAGAAGAATAATCTTTACGGAAATGATTTTTAAGGGTAGTATTTGCATGCGTACGAGCTACATATTCCAAAGTATCATTATCAAAGGCTTTCGATGCAAACATCAATAATTCCAGATTCATCATATTATCAATGATAACAGGGTATTTCCAACCACGACGCAAAAAATCCCAGCTCCGGATTACTCCAGTTACGGAACTAAAGCGGGTCGCCAATGATTGTGCCCCTTGATAAAGAACTTTCTTATAATCTTCATTTCCTGTAAGACGAAAACCATTACCATAACTACAATTTAACTGGAAACCGACATCATGATCATTGGTCACGTATTGAATGGGATCCAGCTTCAACGTATTCTTTTCGGCCAATGTCTTCACGGCTTCATTTTGAGTATACTCATAAATATACCAGAGTGAACCGGGATAAAACCCGCTACACCACCAATAAATTGTCGAAGATTTAAATGTGCTGTCCGAAGCTATGGACTGCGGTAAAGTAGTAACCTCCAAACGAGTATCCATTGTCAAATACTGCTGCTCTGCAACGGTAAATACACGTGCTGTCAATGCATCCATTGATTCCTGTTTCGAACACGAAATAAGGAAACCAATTAAACTTAATAAGAGCCATTTTTCTTTCATAAATCCTTTTTATAATTTAATTAATAAACAATTCATCTGATAAGATTTAATGTCACTTTCAACAAATTCTTCCTGTTTGCGGGAAGGTGGGTTTCAAAACCTACACGCATACTTCCCGGATTAGGTTCATCAAAAGCATGGAGAGGTTCATTGGACCAAAGTTTCATTTCAACATCACCTGGTGCAATCACGGTAAGCAACATTCGATGTCCATCCTTAGCCAATTCCATTTGATTCTTACCGATGATCTTTGCTTCAGCCGGTGTTACCATAATCCAAGTTACCAAAGCCTCTTTTTCTCCCGTAACCAGTTCATCTTTCACAATCAGATCATCTTCTTCATTCAGATAAATGATGCGGACAACTTTTTCCATATCATCAGCAAAAACGCTTATAAGATCTACTTCTGCCCCTTTCATATCTTCACTTTTATATATTCTGTTAATAGAAGCATAACTATTCACTAAATGCCGCTTATTGTTTATCGTAAGCGTATTATGTGCCATATTACCAAGACGGAACACTCCCCACCGTTGTCCTTCTTGAGACTGATCCCATAAATTTACTCCTCTACTCTCCAGACTTAAGTAATTTTGCATTCCAAGATCTATCGCCCAGCGTATTCCCTTCCTTTCATAAATAAATGAACCGGCATCCATATGTGCATGAGAAGTTAGAGGAGAACCTCCTTTTACGGCCAAATAGCTATCCTCTTTACTATTCCATCCGCCACGATAAATAAAAACCGGAGTCTTTCCACTATTATGCCAGAAATGGCAGGAAGGCGGTTGTATATTACTCAAATCCTGATGAGCACAAAAAATCAACAGACAGGGCAATAAACGATCTTCTGCAAAACAAACTGAAGGATTCTCTAAATATTGATTTTCTAACCATAGTAAAGATAAATCCCCCATTTTCTTAGCAAACCAAAACATCATCATATTACATCTCACTCCATTAACAGCATCCGAAAAATTAAAGTATTCACCACTTGGAGCTGTCATAAATTCCATAAAGCGAGCTGATTCCAAAAAACCAGGATATTCGGACAATCCGGCATCCGTCCCCAATGCACTTTCAAGGGCAGCAATAAGTAACACCTGAAAACTGGTACCGTATCCCCAATAATGAAAGCCCTCTGGATATCCTCCGTCCGGCCCATAAGCCGATAAAGCTTTAGGATTAGTCAGCAAGCACCTCTCTATGATTTTTTTTGCCTTATCCGGCACATCCTCAAAAACTGCAAGCGCACCACACAATAAACCACCATTACAAACAGAATTCCAATTAGAGGCTGCCCTGTAAAACCACTCATCAGGAGCAGCGGCATCCAAGCCTTTTTCTACAATTGCGTCACGTACTATAGAACGTATTTCCGATTCCAAATACTCATAAAGCCAATCATAACCTATGGATAATGCCAACACCATTTCTCCCACATCCAAAAAGTGAGATGGATTCCAATCTGGAAAACGGCTTACCGAAAGCATTTCTTGTGTCGCACGATAAGCATACTTTTCTTCCTTCGTCATACGATAGGCATATGAAAGATAGAAAATACGTTTTAATGCCAAACGGGAAACACTCAGCAACCGCTTCCCTTCCATAACTCGTTCCGCCATTTGTTGGATGAGTATCTCATCAGATTCTTCCAATATACGCTTATGAACCTTCAATAACGATGGAAACGTTGCTATTGATTTCTTTACAGCTTCTTCTCCTCCTTGCGTTAATAATAAACGAGGATGAGGGGTTATTCTTTCATAATCCACAAACTGCGCACACAGAACTAAAGAATAAAAAGCTAAAACTAACAATAAGATTATTCTCTGTAGACGAAATTTATAAAAAATGGATAAATATATCATCATATTAATTACTTAAAAGTTCAACAACATGGCAAATATCACAATATTATAGAATAATATAGAATCATTATCTGCAAAATCAACGGGAACGTTTTCCTTAACAAAAGCTAACCATCTTTCTGCGCGAGGTATGCAAAAACATGTTTTTACATAGAAATAATCAACTATATAACAAGCCATTAACATTAAAAACCTACAAAATCGTTCCCGATGATTTTCATCATTCTTTGCATAAGTTATCATATTATTTCAGAGATTTGCAAGTGTAATCAAATGTATAACATAAAGCAAATCTAAAAAGAATAGAATAGAAACAATATTATTATCCAGCAATTTTGAGGTTGAAAATCATAAAGTTGCAATCAGTAAAGACTAATAAATATCTAAATACTAATTATTATTCAGTTATATGAAAAACAATTCATCACATCCATGCATGTGGCAGCAAGGTCACAAACGATGCTATCGTCTGGCCCAATCAGTAGCTCTGACTGCTTTGTTGGGCATTGGTACAGTACAAGCTGGTCAGCCCTTCATTACGACATCCCTTTCAATGCAGGTTCATAGTGTTGCTCCAGAACAACAAACGGGCAATATATCAATAAAAGGGCATGTAGTAGATAACAAGGGAGAAGTCCTCATTGGCGTTACTGTCATGGTAAAAGGTACCAATAACGGTGTCATCACAGATATGAATGGTAACTTTACCATTGCCGCAAAAAACGGTCAAACACTGGTTCTTTCCTATATTGGATACAAAGATGTGGAAGTCAAAGTACAGCAAAGCAATCTAAACATTACAATGCAGGAAGACGCTCAAGCACTCGACGAAGTTGTAGTTATCGGATATGGTACAGCTAAAAAGAAGGATCTAACCGGTGCTATTTCAAACATTCGTCCGACCGACTTAAAAGCAGAAATGCCCCGTAATATGCACGACTTATTGCGTGCTAATGCTGCCGGTCTGAATATCTCAGTCAACAACGAAGCAAAAGGTGGCGGCGACTTCCTTATACGTGGTAAAGGTACTTTAAAAGCCGGCTCACAACCGTTACTTGTTGTAGACGGAGTTATTTATAATGGCGAACTTAGTGAATTGAACCCCAACGACATCATTTCAATCGACGTACTGAAAGATGCCAGTTCTGCTGCCGTATATGGTGCAAAAGCAGCAAACGGAGTCATTGCTATCACTACACAAAAAGGTATAGCAGGCAGTAAGCCAGTGATTAACGTCAATACTAGTTGGGGATTGGTCACTCCTATTAAGAGCCGCAAACTCAGAAACGCCGAGCAATTTCTTGATTTCCGTCAAGCATACGAAATCGGTAGACAAACGGATGAATACCTTGAACAATATCCAGGAATGTATACCGATCCAAGAAAGCTTAATGGAATAGATAAAGTAGACTGGTATAATTATGACCAGAAGGATAAAGTTACGTCTGTATCAGAAGAAGAACTAATAACGAAATGGTTGTCACGTTTGGATCTATCTACCCCTGAAATCAATAATTATTTCAATGGTAAACTAACCAATTGGCAAGATTTGATGTTAAACAATGCAGTACAACAAAACTACAACGTCAGCATTAGCAAGAAAGGTGAAGATTACCAATACTATTGGTCTATTGGCTATATGGACAATGAAGGTATCAAAGATGGTGATGCATTTAGCCGTTTCACTACCCGCCTGAATCTGGAATCCAATGTCAGCAAGTATATCACAGTGGGACTGAATATGAACTTCTCCAGCCGTGATGAAAGCGCTATTGCTGTCGATACTAAAGCTCTGACATGGTTTTCTCCGTATTGTAGTAATGATGTTAACAATCCAGAAAGTGCCAACCAGCACTATCCTAATGGTTCAAACACCATCGCCAACCCATTCTATGACCGTAAATATACAGATAAGAAACAAGTATACATGAATCTGGATGGAACTATCTACGGGCGTCTGAATTTACCGTTCGGTTTCTCTTACCAGATGAACTTTACTCCGCGTTTGGCTTGGAACGAAAGCTTTGAGCACAAATCAGCCAAGAACGATGCCTGGGCAGGAGAAGGAGGCTCTTCCTTCCGCCAGCATAATAAAGCTTTCAACTGGCAGGTAGACAATGTTTTCAACTGGAAATATGAGTTCCTCGATAAACATAAAGTAGAAGCAACTTTCCTAGTCAATGCCGAAAAGTCACAAAGTTGGATGACTAAGAGCACTAACAAAGGATACAATCCAAGTGACGCATTAGGCTATCATGGTATCCACTTGGGCAACAATCCTACTGCATTGAGTACTGACCAATATACTACCGGCGATGCTTTGATGGGGCGTTTGTTCTACTCTTTTAGTAATAAGTATATGTTGACCGCTTCGGTTCGTCGTGACGGTTACTCAGCTTTCGGTATGATGAACCCACGTGCTACATTCCCTGCCATTGCCTTAGCATGGGTATTCACAGAAGAAAAATTCATGAAGAAAACCTCCTCATGGTTAAGCTATGGTAAATTACGTTTCTCTTGGGGTGAAAATGGTAATAGAGACATCGGTATCTACGCTGCCCTTGCAGAGTTAACCTCTAACCCAACTTGCTGGATCGATGGAAATGGCAAATTCTATACCACCACTTATACGTTGAACCAAAAAATGCCAAATAGCAAGTTAAAATGGGAACGTGCTAAATCATATAATATAGGTTTGGACTTCGGACTCTTCGGAGATATCTTAAGCGGTTCTATCGAAGTATACAAGAAAATGACCAATGATTTGCTCATGGACCGTGCCATCCCACCCATCACCGGTTTCAGCAAAGTATTGAGTAATATGGGACAACTCCAGAATACAGGTTTTGAATTGACATTGAATGCCAACATCATGAGACGCAAAAACTTTGAATGGAGTGCTACAGGTAACTTCTCACTCAACCGTCGTAAGATTAAACACTTATACGGTAACATGAAGAATATTCTTGATGCTGACGGTAATATCATCGGTCAGGTAGAAGACGATGATATCACTAACAAATGGTTTATTGGTGAGGACCCAGACCGCATTTGGGATTATGTAGGAGATGGTGTATGGCAACAAGATGAAGCTGAAGAAGCGGCAAAATACGGCTGCCAGCCTGGTGACTTTAAATATCTGGACTTCAACGAAAATGGGAAATTGGACCAGGATGACAAGAAACACCAGAAATATACAACCCCTCGTTTCCGTTGGACATTCCGTAACAACTTCCAATTGTTCAATGATCTGGATATTTCATTTATGTTGTACTCTTTATGGGGTCACTACGGTTCATATGCTGATGCCGCCAACAATAACTTCGATGCTTCTATCAGTTGCGGTTACGATCAGCCTTACTGGACACCAGAAAATCCGATTAATGACTATGCACGTATCGGTTCAAAGAACTTAGGAACACATTACGTAAACAAGTCATTTATCCGTTTGGACAACATCACAGTTTCATATCGCCTGCCACAAAAATGGACAAAAGTTGTAGGTATCCAAGATTTACGCTTCAATGCATCCATTCATAATGTAGCAGTCTTTGCTCCTCATTACGACGGTTGGGATCCTGAATCAAATAGCCCAATGGGAAGAACATTCAATTTCGGTATTAACTTTACACTCTAATTTGAAAGAACAATGAAAAAGATTTTTTTAGATGTTAAGGTTGTAGCTAATAACGAAGTAAGAAATGTAGCTTTCGCACAAGGCATTAATAGAACTATTAACTTAGGTAATGTAGAGAAGATTTTAGCCATAATGAAAGTCAAGGGTTACAGACAGGCTGAAATGGTACAGGTAATCAAGGCTGAGGAAGCTATTAAAACAGGAGATATTACTTTAGTTGATATTAATGGTAAAGAAATAGCTCCATCAGAAGCAGCCAGTTATTTCCTTGTCGTGGACGGACAACACAGAACCGTCGCTGCAAGCCTTTATAATGAATGGGCAAGAGATAGCAAACAAAATGAAATAGTAGTACCAGCCATTATTGTAGAGTTGCAGAACGAAACTATTGCTGAGTACATAAATGATATTAATATCACTAAGAAAGAATGGGGTACTCCAGACTATGTGCGTGGTGCAGCCAACATCAATCCAGAGAATGAGTTCTTAAAACGATACAATGAACTTATAAAGAGTGAGAACAACCCCAATGGTTATCCAATATCAACATTAAACCTTATCTTCTGTGGCAGCAACAATGCTATATCCAAGAACGACTTCTCATTATTGTGTTCTGGTAAAGAAGAGAAAGGAAAAAAGACCAAGAAACCAATAATTCCTGCACATAACATGGAAGTAGGAAACAAATTCATCAAAATCTGCAAGGACAAAGGTTTCAAGGACGCGGATATAGCCAAGAGATACTTAATTACTGAGTTTAATAATATCAAGACTACAACATCCAGTGTTGATGAAGCGTACAAGATATTCCAATCAATAACTTCTAATGATAAAGCTGCCATGTTCAATTCTAATGGAAATCTGGATGAAAACTTGGTAATATTGCAATTTGAGAAGATTAAGAAAAGACATAACGCTAAACAGGCAAATAAAACCACTATTGTTATGCAGCCATCAAGTACCAAAGAAGAAATGATAGATGAAGAAACTACAACTTATGTAGAAGTAGAAGAAGCAGAAGATATGATTGGAACACCTAAAGGTTTAATAAGGCTTAAATGAAAGTGGGAGTAACTCCCACACTATTCTTAGACATTCTGAATAGTCTAAAGTCTGATTCTTAAATATGTGGTCTTATCATTAGTTCCCCACTCATGGAATTGCTATCTTTACAGTACCACAAACAGATAATCCTACCACACAGATTGACGGACTACAAACTATTCAGAATATCTAAAATGGAAGAATTTACTTATGAGCAGATAAGAGTTAAGGCTCTTAAACAGGGAGTAAAAGATAACAAGGTTCACATTGGATTGTGGGCTAATCTTAATAACTATCTAAAGACAAGGAGAAAGAAAAATGGAAAGGTTACTACTTATTATATCGCATTGCAGAAATTATCTTATTAATTCACTGATATTTGAACTGATATGATAATTCATCTGCCAACAGGAAAGAAGTTTCACAATAGAAAGGAAGCCAAGATATATTTTGGAACTGCCTACTATTACAAGATGGAACGTGAGAAGAAAGATTTAGTGTTTATCAATAATGTTCAATCAGCTACTAATGAATATGAAGATACATCAAAGATACCTGCAAAACAGGACAAGCAGCAAAAGGCAGGACTATGCCACTATTAACAAGTCTATTGTAGATAAGCTCAATCCACCCAATCTATACAGATTCTTCTGTCTGTCCTTATATAGAAATGACTATTATAAAGTCAGATGGAGAATTAAGGATTTAGCTAAGCGGACTGGAGAGGAAGAAACTGCACTAAAGAATTTCAATAAGGATATAGAAGCTGTGTTGGTTAGAAAGAGATACCCTGTACCAATCAACCACCCTCTTATTGACTTTACAATGAGAAGTCTTTACTGCATCCCACCCATAGACCGCCCCAACTTTATAACACTGTCCTACCTCTTTATAAAAGTGGATTTGGATATTAAAGTGAAAGGATATTATATCAAGCTCTTATTGATAGCAGAAGATAACAAGATATTGCTTTCTCTTAATAAGTTGGCTGACAAATTGGGAATGGGTAAGAAAAATGTAGAGAGTTACAATCTGGATTTATATAATGCAGGTCTGTTAAAATTCATACCCAAAGGGATAGAACTTACTCCAAAGGAACTATTATTAGACAATGATATAGCCAAACAACGTAAGGAGTGGAATCCAACCAACTCAAAAAACGTGGTTAAGATAGCTTTCAAGTCCA
>ERZ840371.2187-NODE-2187-length-18159-cov-4.931341_pt1 | contig 18159 bp, 15 predicted proteins | sample MGYA00519937_ERZ840371 | MGnify/ENA primary metagenome ERZ840371 (study PRJEB31850, sample SAMEA3708873) | human gut metagenome | biome: human gut; feature: human-associated habitat; material: faeces | place: China | collected 2014 ... | reverse complement strand
TAATTTCACTTTACCGTGGAAGCGGATGTTTGAAGTGGAAGTAAGCAAAAAATAAATATTGTTATAGTACGACCCGACAGCCTTAAATGCCTGTCGGGTCGTACTATTTTTTGAAGCCTTTTATGCTTATAAATTAAAAAATGTTTATATAAAATAAACATTTTAAATAAATGATAATTAGTGTATAATAAAATAAAAATATTAGCTAAAACAAATGAATGTATAATAATAAATCAGGGAATTTTTAGAATATGGGTGGATCATGAATATAAAGATTCGAAAGTATCAATTACTTATTGTTTTACTGGTGATAGTAATTTCTTGTGTTTTTGTAAATACTGTTAATTGCAATCCTCAGGGAGATAATACAAGAAAACAGCAAGAACAGGCAATCCTGGTCAACTCTGTAGACGATAAACGAGGTTTTGCTTTTTTACAGAAAAAACTTCAGGATCAGAATGATGTAATCATTTATTCTGTAAATCAACATGGGCTGGCTGATTATGGTGTCAGTGAATCCATGGGACAGGCTATGGAATATGCCGCTTTGATAAAAGATAAAAAATACTTTGATTTGATGGCGGCCCAGACTGATAAATATTACTTGAATCAGGTCGGATATTATTATTGGAAAATTAATGCTAAAGATTATAGCGGCGAGAGAATTTCGGCTTTGATAGATGATTTGAGAATATTTAAAGCATATTATCTGGCCGCCCGAAATAATATGGGAGATTACAGTAAACAGTTAGTTTCTGTTTCTGAGTCTATCTATAAATTTGATAGTGATGGTAAATATTTATATGACTTTTATGATGACAGAAGTCAGAAAAAAGCCGATTATGTTTCACTTTTTTATTTGGATATGAATGCTATAGATATGCTGAAAGCGTATGATAAACAAAAATGGCAGGAGTTGTGGCAAAATTCACGCGAATTGCTGCAGAAAATAGAAAAAAGAGAATATGGGTTTTATCCGGTTGCTTTTAGTTACAGTGAAAAAAAATATGTTTGGAATGAAACCGGCATAAATATGGTTGAAAATTTGTATACTGCTTTAAATTTGTATAATGCAGATGGGGATACAGGCAGCTTGCTTAAATTTATGCGGGAAGAAATAAAAACAAATAAAAAAATAGCTAACTGGTATAATTTTGATGGTTCTGTTAAAGACGAAAATGAGTCTGCGGCAGTGTATGCTTTAGCGGCCCGTTTATTTTGGCTGAACAATGACAGTAAGTATGCTTTGTGGTGCTATAGTAAGGTTTTGGCATTTCAAATAGAAGATGTTTCAGATTTTGGCGGCGGGTTTGGTGATCAGGATTCTGGTATGGTTTACGCTTTTGATCAGTTGGAAGCATTACTTATGTTGAGGATGGTGCAGGGAATTGGTGAATAAAGAATTTAGACCGGATGTTATCTGGTTTAATAGTTTTATTATTACTGTTCTGTGTGTATTTGCCGTTATTCTTGTACGGTTTGAAGCACTGAATATATTTTTTGCTTTTGGACTTTTTGGTGTTTTTCTTTTGGTGGCAGTGCTTTCATATATGATTGGCTTGCAGCGGGGGCTTTTGCTCTCGGTAGGTGTTACTTTTTGCTATGGTAGTTATCTTATTTATGCAGTAATAATCAGTAAAGAAATGACGACAGTTGATCCATTGGATGTGGCCTGGCTGTTTTTGATACCGTTGATAAGCGTTTTAGCGGCGAAGTTAGGTGAATGTATTTCCAGTAATGAAGCTCTAGTAAAAGATATTGAAGTTCTAGAGGAGCTTGTAACTTTGGATGGGAAGACTGGCTTTTATAATAACCAGGGATTTTTTAAAAAATTAGATGAAGAATTTTGGCGTGCTAAACGTTACAACGAAGCTTTTACATTGCTGTTGCTGCAAATTGCCAATTTTGATGAAATCCAGCTGGCCTATGGTAATGTTGGTGCAAGCCGAATATTGATAGCAGTTGCTAAAAATATTGACCTGCAAATGCGCGGTACAGATGTCAAAGGACTTTTAATAGATAATATGTTAGGTATTTTAATGCCCGGAACCAATGCTGAAGGTGCGGTTACTGTGGTAGAAAAGTTGCATTTGTTTTTGACAGTGGTAGCAGTTGAACTTGAAGATGGTAAAAAAAATATAAAAGTTAAACCAAGTATAGGCGCAGCTTCTTTTCAAGAAAGCGATATTGATGTTATTGAAGTGTATGAAAGAGCCAGAACGGAACTTACTTATGATAGAGGTTAAAAAATAACAGCTGTTTTTGGGGGATATATGGACGCGGAAAGATTATTTTTTATTTCAATGGGTGCAACCTGGCTGATACTTTTTTATCATGTATTTTTAACTGTTGGTGGATACAAGCATTTTTTGAAAACAATGCATGATGATGACGTTGATATGAAAATGGATTACTATCCTTTTGTCAGTGTGTTAGTGCCGGCGCATAATGAAGAAGCCGTTATTGGCAGGACGGTTGAGGCATTGGGAAGATTTGCCTATCCTAAAGATCGTTATGAAATAGTGGTGATAAACGATTGTTCAAGTGACAAAACGGGTCTGATTTTAGAAGAGAAGCAAAAGAAAATTCCACAGCTGAAAGTTGTTACTTTGCAGCCGCTGGTGGGTGCTAAGGGAAAATCAAATGCGCTGAACCATGGACTGAAAGTCAGCTGCGGTGAATATGTTGCTGTTTATGATGCCGATAATACTCCGGAAAGAGGGGCTCTACTGCAGTTAGTTTATAAATTATATACTAATGATAAATTGGGGGCTGTTGTTGGAAAGTTTCGGACACGCAATCGTAATGTAAACTATCTTACGCGCTTTATAAATATTGAGACTTTGAGTTTTCAGTGGTTATTGCAGGCCAGCAGGTGTTATTGGTTTGGTCTTACTACTATTCCTGGAACTAACTTTGTTGTGCGGAGAAGTATCCTCGAAAGTATTAACGGCTGGAATGATCAGGCGTTAACAGAAGATACGGAGCTGACAATTCGCATTTATGATTTTGGTTATACCATCTTTTGGTACCCGCATGCCGTAACTTGGGAACAGGAACCAGAGTCGCTGCGTGTCTGGATGAAACAGAGGACACGTTGGGCACGTGGAAATTTGTGGATCATCAGCCAATATTTACTGCGGATATTTCAGCTTAAAGACAGAAAAATCGGTACAGATATAGTTTATTTTGCTTTTACATATTTTGTATTTTTTGCGGCTGTGATTATATCGGATATATTGTTTGTTTTAGGCGCACTGGGAATAGTTCGTCTGAGTATAGATGCGCCGTTGTCACTGATATGGATGTTGGCTTATGCGCTTTTTGTAACGGAAGCCTTTATTTCACTTTCCTTAGAGCGTGGCGAAGGCAGCTTAAGTAATTTATTTTTGATTTGTCTGATGTATTTTACATATTGCCAATTGTGGATCATTTTAGTATTTAAGGCGCTTTACGAAAGCTTGAAGGACAAGATTCAGGGAAAGGGGTTCCACTGGTATAAAACAGAGCGGAGCTCTAATTAAAGAAAGATATGGTCAGGAAAGGTTCTAGAAATATGCAAAAAAAAGCTTTTGTGAGACGCGATATGGCAATATTTAATGGAATTGTGCTGCTGCTGTTGATTGCAGCAGTGATTACATTGTTGTGTTTTTTGAACAATGAAAAAGAATTAGTGTTTCTTATTTTTGCGTGTCTGAGTTTTAATATTATCGCTGCCTATTCGTTAGGAACTACGAAGGGACTTTATTTATCGATTGTTTTTGTAATGTTTTTTAGTATGTACAGTTTATATGACATCGTATTACTGGAAAAAATGGGGGCGGATGTCTATATTGATTTTTTGGCATTGCTATGTTTTCCTGTTGGAGGTTTCTTAGGTGGAGAATTATCAGCGGTGGTAGAGAAAAATATGTTTAAAATAGCCAGTGTGTCTGAACTGGAAAAACTTGTTACTCTTGATGGGAGTACCGGTTTTTATAATCAACAGGGATTTTTTAAACAACTGGAAGAAGAAGTAGGACGTGCTAAACGTTACGGTACAAGTTTTTCCCTGCTTTTATTTCAGATTAGCAATTTGCAACAGCTGCAATCTATTTATAAGAAACAGGATATTATGTTCATCAAAAAAACTGTGGCAGAAATTGTTGCCAGTAAATTGCGCTTTACTGATTGTAAGGGGATTTTAGATGACGGCAGTATTGGCGTGATCCTTCCTCAGACAGAAAGCGGCGGCTTAAATATTGTTGTGAGCAAAATAGATACTGCTGTCGGACTGATACCGGTCAAGCTCAGTAGCGCCAAGCGCATGGTGCGTGTAAGGACTTCACTGGGGTATGCCACGATTGAAAATACGGACACAGATTATAAAATGTTATACTTGCGGGCGAAAGAAGATTTGGTGAATGGCAGCTAGGATGCTTTTAGTCAAAAAAATAACATTGGTATTGTTAATGTTGATATTGGGGACAGGCACCTGCTTTGCACAGACTGCCGGCAGAAATTTCCTGCTCTATGATCTGCAGATGCGCTACGGTGGAACTTTCCCGCTGGTTACTTCGCTGGCAGAACATCTGGGACATTTTGAGGAGGATTATGTCCTTGTAGCTGTGGATGATTGGCAACCAGGGTTGTTGCAAGATGCAGATACTATAGTTTATGCCGGGCTTCAGCAAAGAAAGCTGCCGCGGGAATTGGTAGAAGAAATTGCAGGGGCAAGGCAGGTTCTGTGGTTTGAAGATAATATTGAACAGCTTGCAGAAGTTAAAGGCTGGCATGATTTTAGATCATTGGGTAAGGTAAGTGATTGGACTTATATAAACTTTAAGGGAAGAAGTTTTTATGATTGGATGAGTGTTGAATATACTGATCCAGGAAAAAACGTAAATGTTATAGCAACCGCAAAAAAGTTTATTGATGAAGTACCAGTAATTTGGCAGCGTGAAAATATTTATTATTCTGGAATGTTGGAATTTAATGAGCTGTTTGATGATTATATGGGCTATTTACTGCATCAGGTATTTAAGCGGCATACTGATGACCAACGACCAAAAGCGTTTTTAAGGGTTGAAGATGTAAGTCCGATCGTTGATCCTAAAGCCGTTAAGGCTGTGGTGGAGAAAATAGAGAAATATAATATTCCCTTTGCTATCGGTGTAGTCCCCGTTGGAATTATGGACGGGAAAAAACATTATTTACACGAGCGGGAAGAATTGGTAGAAGTGCTGCAGGAGGCTCAAAAGCGTGGCGCCAGCATTATTATGCATGGCTACACTCATCAAAATGAATTTTCACCGACGACTGGCGAAGGCTATGAATTTTGGAATGCTAAAGATGATAGACCAATGGAGGATGAAGAAAGTTTTACTGTTCCCCGTATAGAAGCAGGCATTTCGGAATTACTGCGTTGCGGATTAATTCCATTAGCTTTTGAAGCTCCGCATTATGCCGCAAGTCAAAAAACATATGAGATTCTGAGTAGATATTTCAATATTTATTCCGGTCAATTGCAGATTTCTGATGATACGGATAGCGTTACTATGACCTTACCGTATATGACGAGATCAAGATACCTTTATGGAATGTTGGTTATACCTGAGAATATGGGGTTTTATGACGGCGGCGAGTTTGTGGTAGAAGAAATGATGAATAAAAGTGCTTCGCTTAAAACTATACCAGGCGCTGTTGCTTGTTTTTTTTACCATGGTTATTTAAAACCAGATAAAGTTGGCTCTATTATTGAGGATTTGCAAAAGCAGGGTTACGAATTTTTAGATTTAAAATATCTGCCGGTAAAAGTGCAGGCACCAGGAATCGTAATTACAGCAGCAGATGGTGTTGTAAATGCGGTTGTGGCTGAAGAAGTAAAGCAGTCATGGCAAACTGCTGCAGGAGAACAATATTTAAAAATTAACAAGATCGTCAGTGTTCAGGCGGCAGTTTTAGTAGTAATTTTAACTGTGTTTGTATATATAATTTTAAAATTAAAGCGCAATACAAAAAAACATTATGAGAAATGATTAATATTAAGGATGTGTTGGGAGTATGCTCAAGAGAGTATGTTTGTTGATGGCGATGATATGGTCTTTTGGATTCATATGTACAGCGGATGCTGCACCAATGGAACTCGGACTCAAGCCTGTTGTGCTGGGGAATGAATACAGTATAAGTTTATTTATGGATGACAAGGTTTTGCGCAACCCCAATGCGGCACTGACAGGATTTTTGGAAATTAAACCCGGTATGAAGCTTTCCGTGGCACCGGTTTTGGATTTGTGGTATTCGTATTCGCCGACAATCCTGCCGGATATTTCGACAACGACAGTTTCAGTGAATGGAATCCCTGCGGAAAGCCGCAGACTTGTTCCAGATGGTGCTTTTAGGAGTAATTGGCAGGTTGCGCTGCCCTTGACCAGTTTAAGAGAGGGGATTAATGAAATTACCATCAGTGTTTTGCACAGGTCTATTGAGGGCCTCTGTAAAGATATTGATAATGATGCTAATTGGTTTATTATACGTCCGGAAACAACAATAAAATTCAAAGTTGATGCTATGAATTATAGTTTGGCCAATTTCCCTAATCCTTTTATAGATGAATATTTTGGCGCCCGGAATAATGTTACTTTTTCTCTTGCTAATCTCAATGATAATAATATTATATCGATGCTGCGGCTGTCGTCGTTTATGGGACGAATGTCGGGTTATGGTTCGCCGGTGGTTTGGGAAGCGAGGCTGGAACAGCCAGATGCAGTGCTTGATACAAATGTTATAAGATTGGGCGGACAGGTTGAGGCAGATGTAAACTTCAGCGGTGATACAGCATTTTTGAAATTATTTCCTTCCCTTAACGGTCATTATAATTTAAGTGTGGGGGGAAATAATGAAAATGGTGCCAAGCTGGGCGTTAACGCTTTGTGTAATAATAAATTTGTTAGAACATTGAGCGGCAGTGAAACACAGTTTTCTTTGCCTGTGCAGGCTGAAAAACTTTCCGGTAAAAAAGGTTTAGACAGTAAAGGAATTTATACGCTTAGTGATATTGGCTATAATGACGATATTTTAGCAGCTGGTGCTTTTCATCAGGAAGCAGAAATATTTATTCCCAAACCTTCTAATTATGATATTGAAGAAGGTTCTTATGTGGAATTGCATTTCAGGCATGCCAAAATTCTGGATCGTAAGAAATCGGCCGTGACTGTTTATGTCAATGATATTCCGATCAGATCAGAAGTGCTGACCGCTGAGAATGCTGACGGCGGTATTTTAAAAGCTGAGCTGCCGGTTTTGCCGGCTAATCAGCAAGGATGGCGTGTGCGGTTTGCCTTTTATCATGATCTTGGTATAATCGACTGTTCTAAAAGATATGACAATGTTGCCTGGTCGGTGATTGAGAAAGAAACCAGCATCTATTTGGCAGTAAGCAGCCATTCGAGACAGGAGAGTCTGGCAGACTTTCCCGGGTATTTCAATACTGACAGCAATGGTGATATTGTGCTGACCATGTGGTTAAGTCAGACACCGGATAATGATGAACTGACGGCTGCAGCGCAACTAGCTTACTGGATCGGTCAAAATAATACGGGTAACATAGTCTGGAAAGTACAGCTGGGACCACAAGCAGTTATTAGTAATGACAGTGGAACTGTTATTACTACCGGTCAAAACAGAGTTTTAACGGATAAACGGACAATTGGTGACAGTTTGCCTGTAACTGTTAATGCAGATGGAACAATAAAAACCAGTGAGTGGTTAAGTATTGCTACTGACGCAATAGATAGAAAAAATATTTTTCAGGTTGCGCGTAAGGGCGATAATGTAATTTATGCCTTTACCTATGCTAATATCGAGAATATGAAAAGTTTTATGCGTCTGGCTTTTATTAATGGAACCAGTCTTAATGGGCAGGTCGCTTTAATAGATGCTAATGGACAGACTCTTACTTTTGCAGAGGAAGTAAAACATCAGGATGCTGGACTTAGCAAAATTTTTAGAAATTTTTCCGGTAATCGCTTGGGAAGTTATCTGGCGGTGATCGCTGTAGTTGTTTGTGGGACGCTGATAATGATGTGGTATTCCAAACGTCGCAAATAAGAACTGACGAAAGGATAAAGGGAAGATGCAAAATAGAATCATAACGATGTGTTGCAGCATCTGCATGTTGATTCCTTTAGTAGGTAATGCAAGTGCTATTACGGTCCCACCGGATGTTAAAGATGTTGCTGATAGTGCGGCTGAGTTAGCTAAAGGAGTGGATTACAGGAAGCGCTTTGAGCAGGAAGAGGACGAAGCCGCTTTAAGTAAGCAACAGATGGAAACGGAAATGGCTGCTTCCTGGTCAACGGTAGTGAGCTTGTTAGAACAGGCAGAGAAAAACAGAGCTCTGTTGAATGCTAATCAGGAGCTGCTGCAGCATATGCAGCGGGACAATAATTCATATGAGCAAAAAGTCCGGGAGCTGGAAGAGAAAAGTAGAAATGCCTGGGCCGCAGCTGCAGCCCAGGTCAATTATGCAGAGGCGCTTGATGATGCACAGGTAGAAGGAAGCTTGGGTGGAGAGCAGGTAGGTACTGCATATGCCTATGCAGGTAATTTGCAACATCAGGCCGAAAACATTGATGTTGAACTGGAAAAAGTTTTTCTTGAATATGAAGCGCTGCAGAATAAAACTGATCTGCTGCTGGGCGTAAGAGACGAAGCCGCAGCCGAACTTGGTGAACAGGAAAATGAATTGGCAGAAGCGGTGTATAATGCAGGCGGGTCTATGGATTATGCGTTGGCAAGCAGGGATTATTACGAGCGGCTATTGAAAGAAAAAGAAAATCCTTATCAGGATGTATCTGGTTTTCTAAGCAACAATTTTTATAATTGGCACGGAAACGGTTGGAGTGGCAGCCAGTTTGTCCAGCCTTATTATTTTGGATATGCCAATAAAAATAGCTATTGGGGGCTTAACTTCAATTATGTAAGTTCAAAGAATACAACGCCGGGACATGAAGGCAAGATAAATACTTTTACAGATACTTTATTATATTTTTCAACGAGAAATAATAAGGATAAATATATAGTTGATTATAATTTGGGTATTAAGATTCCTACGGGAAAAGCGAAGCTGTCAAGCTACGAACGCAACGCCAGAATGGATGAAGATCTGGTGAGATTTGCTGAGTTTGGTGAAGGTTGGAACTTTACTCCCGGAATAGCGGTTGCGCGTAGAATAGGGGGGGACAAAGATCTGCTGACGTTGGGAACAAACTACTCAGTCAGAGGTTCTTATGATCCTACCAGTGATATAGATGATGACAAATTCAATCCTGGTAATGAATGGCAAAAGTATTTACGCTGGCAGCACGCTGAAGAAAAATGGCAGCTGGTAGGTGAGCTTCTTCATACCAGTTCTGCAGAAAGTAAGATTGCTGATGGCAGTGTTTTTGATACAGGCGCAGTTTGGGAAACGCGGTTGACCTATAACCGTAATTTAGCCAAGGATCAGGACTTAATGTTGTACTATTGGTACTATCATGAGAATAATGAAATTATTTTGAATAAAAAAGTTGAAGAATCTCCAGTACATTATTTTGGTGCGGAATGGAAAAAACATTTATCTAAAAAAACAGACCTGCGTCTGGCTGCGGATATCATGATAGCCGACGGTATTAGATATAGCTCGCTGACGGATTCATATGTAGATAATAGAAAAAAAGTTGCTTTGGGCATAGGCTGTGATTTAAAAATGGATGAAAGAAATAAATTGTCGTTGAAGGTACAGCACTTTTCTATGCGCGACGGAAAAAACTCTAATGGCGCTGATGCCAGAAGGTACCAGGGATTTAATTTTCTTACAAGTTTCTACCATACATTTTAGGAAGGATAGCCTAACATGATAAAAAACAGAGATTTACCAGCATATTTTTTTATATTATTGGTTAGTACGTTTTTGACTTGCTCTGTTGATGCTCAAGAAAAGGCTGAAAATAAGATATATGCAGATGAACATATGCAATTTTTGCTGCCAGAAAAATTTAGAGGTGAATCAGATACAGAAAAACCTTTTCAAGTTTGTTTGACTGATGACGCTGGCAGCAGAATATATTTTGCAGTTAGAAAAAGAGCGGATAAAACAATTGCAGGAGGGATTACTAACGAGGCAGGAAACATAACGGCTGCAGAAAAGAAAATAGCGGTTGCTGAAACTTTAATTGTTTCTGATTATGGCAGCAAATTGTGGGGACTACAAAAACAGAAAATAAATTGGATTCGTATGCAGAGATCAGAGGATTCAAATGATTGCTTAATGATTTATTTTTGGCAGGCGAAAGGAATGGAATACCTTTTTTTGCTGGAAGGATCGCAAATAAAAATGGATTTACTGGCAATGGAAGTAGAAAAAAATATAATTTTTTAAATACGGAGAATAAAATCCAATCAAATTGACCTCAAATTTAGCAAAATTTGAGGCTTTTCTTTTATATTTAAGAGCTGGTGATAAATTATGACTGAATTTGTCAAAAATGCTGAAATAATACATATAAAATATCCTCTGAAAATGGAAATACGAGTCCCAAAAGATTACAAAATTAAGATTTTTTGTGTAAAACATATTACAAAGTTACGCAAAAGAAACGCTAGGATCCGTGTAATACAAAAAACACGGTTTAATGCGGGTTTGCGCTTGTAAAAAAATCAAGAAAAAGTATTGACACAGCCAAGTGGCAGTGTTACAATATGTAAGTATCTCGGGATAGCTATGCGCTTTTACAAGGAGGGTTTGTGATGACAGTAGAGTTGTTAAAGCAAGCAACGAAGCGAGTTGTCGGGAACAAGCAAACCGCTAAAGCGATTCAAAAAGGCACTGCAAAGATGGTTTATATAGCTGATGACGCAGATGTCCGGGTTGTGCAGCCGCTGCTTGATGCCTGCGCTGAAGCTCGGGTGAATGTAGAAAAAGTAGCGACAATGCAAGAACTTGGTAAAGCCTGCGGAATTCATGTCGGTGCAGCGACAGCCGCGATACTCAAAGGTTGATAGGGATCTGGAAGCTTTGCTGAAGGATTTTTATAATCATTAAAATCTATTTATTCGGAAGGAGGTGCCGATATGCCTACAATTAATCAATTGGTTCGCAAAGGCAGAGAAGTTTTGACTGTAAAATCCACTGCCCCGGCATTGAAAGAATGCCCGCAAAAACGTGGAGTTTGCACTAGGGTTTACACTACAACCCCTAAAAAGCCTAACTCTGCTCTTCGTAAAGTAGCTCGTGTACGTTTGACTAACGGTATCGAAGTTACTGCTTACATCCCTGGTATCGGCCACAATCTGCAGGAACATAGCGTTGTCCTGATTAGAGGCGGAAGAGTTAAAGATCTTCCTGGTGTGCGTTACCATATCATTCGTGGTGCACTTGACACTGCAGGCGTTGCTAACCGCAATCAAGCCCGTTCTAAATACGGTGCTAAACGTGCTAAAGCAGCTAAAAAGTAATCAAGTCTACACAACGAATTGATAATCCATAAGGAGGGAAACACATGCCGAGAAAAGGCCCTGTAACAAAAAGAGACGTTTTGCCGGATCCTGTATACGGTTCAAAACTTTTGACAAGATTTATTAATAAGATTATGCTTGACGGTAAAAAAGGCGTTGCTGAACGCATTGTATATGATGCTTTCGATCTGGTTCGTGCTAAAACTGGTAAGGATCCTCTCGAAGTATTCGATGCAGCTATGAAAAACGTTATGCCGCTTTTAGAAGTACGTGCTCGCCGCGTTGGTGGTGCTAACTACCAGGTTCCGGTTGAAGTCCGTGCAGACCGTAAGACCACCCTTGGTATTCGCTGGCTGGTCAACTACTCCCGTTTGCGTGGTGAAAGAACCATGTGCGAACGTGTTGCTGGTGAGATCATGGACGCAGCAAACGCTACCGGCGCTGCTGTGAAAAAACGCGAAGATACCCACAAGATGGCTGAAGCAAACAAAGCGTTTGCACATTACCGCTGGTAATGGCCCGATCCCTATAACGAGGAGGATAAAAAAGTGGGCAGACAATTTCCGCTTGAAAAAACAAGAAACATCGGCATCATGGCTCATATTGATGCTGGTAAAACTACTACGACTGAACGTATTCTGTTCTACACCGGTAGGGTTCATAAAATCGGTGAGACCCATGATGGCGGCGCTACCATGGACTGGATGGTTCAAGAGCAGGAACGTGGTATTACCATTACTTCTGCTGCTACCACCTGTCAATGGGATGGACACCGCATCAACATCATTGATACGCCAGGTCACGTTGACTTCACTGTAGAAGTTGAACGTTCTCTGCGTGTACTTGATGGTTCTGTTGCAGTATTCTGCGCTAAAGGCGGCGTTGAACCTCAGTCTGAAACAGTATGGCGTCAGGCTGACAAATATGGCGTACCGCGTATGGCGTATGTAAATAAAATGGATATTACCGGCGCTGACTTCTACAATGTAGTACAAATGATGAAAGATCGTTTGAATGCCAATGCTGTACCTATCCAATTACCGATTGGTTTCGAAGATACCTTCCAGGGTATGGTCGATCTGATCAAAATGAAAGCTATCGTTTACAGCGACGCTCTGGGTAAAGAAGAAGAATTTGTTGATATTCCGGCCGATATGGTTGAAAAAGCCAACGAATACCGTCAAGCTTTAATGGAAGCTGTAGCTGAAAGCGATGACGAGCTGATGATGAAATATCTGGAAGGCGAAGAGCTGACGGAAGAAGAAGTTATGGCTGGTATCCGCAAACAAACTATTGCTTGCAAAATGACTCCTGTCTGCTGCGGTTCTTCTTACAAAAACAAAGGCGTACAGCCTTTGCTGGATGCTGTTGTAGCGTTCATGCCTGCTCCTACTGATATTCCTCATATCAAAGGCGTAAATCCTGAAACCGGCGAAGAAGACGAACGTCCGTCGTGCGACAGCGAGCCGTTCTCTGCACTGGCTTTCAAAATTATGACTGACCCGTTTGTTGGTAAACTTGCTTTCTTCCGTGTGTACTCCGGTACTCTCGGCTCCGGTTCTTACGTTTACAACTCTACCAAAGGTAAGAGAGAGCGTATTGGCCGTATCCTGCAAATGCATGCCAACCATCGTGAAGAAATCGACATGGTTTATTCCGGTGATATTGCAGCAGCAGTAGGTTTGAAAGATACCACTACCGGCGATACTCTCTGCGACGAAAAAGCTCCGATCATTCTGGAATCCATGGTATTCCCTGATCCGGTAATCTCCGTTGCGGTTGAACCTAAAACTAAAGCTGACCAGGAAAAGATGGGCATTGCCCTTCAAAAACTGGCAGAAGAAGATCCGACTTTCCGTGTTCATACTGATCCGGAAACAGCACAAACCATCATTTCTGGCATGGGCGAGTTGCATTTGGACATTATTGTTGACCGTTTGCTGCGTGAATTCAAAGTAGGCTGTACTGTTGGTAATCCGCAGGTTGCTTATCGTGAAACTATCCGCAAATCTGTTAAGTCCGAAGGTAAATTTGTACGTCAGTCCGGTGGTAAAGGCCAATATGGTCACTGCTGGTTGGAAATTTCACCTCGTGAAGCAGGTGAAGGCTTCTTGTTTGAGAACAAAGTTGTTGGCGGTGCTATTCCGAAAGAATACATCGGACCGATCGAAAACGGTGTTAAGGAAGCTATGGAAAACGGCGTAGTTGCCGGTTACCCAATGGTTGATATCAAAGTTACCGTTTATGATGGTTCTTACCATGAAGTCGATTCTTCTGAAATGGCCTTCAAAATTGCAGGTTCTATGGGCTTCCGTTCTGGCGCTACTAAAGCCGACCCGGTTATCCTTGAACCTTATATGAAAGTAGAAGTTACTGTTCCTGAGGACTACATGGGCGATGTTATCGGCGATTTGAACTCTCGCCGTGGTCGTATCGAAGGTATGGAAGCTCGCAATGGCGCTCAAGTTATCAACGCATTTGTTCCGCTTTCCGAAATGTTTGGTTATGCTACCGACCTGCGTTCTAAAACTCAAGGCCGAGGCAACTACTCTATGGAAGTTGACCATTACGAACCCTGCCCCAAATCTGTTCAGGAAAAAGTACTGGAAGGCAGAAAGTAATTTTTCGACGGAAAAACAGAAATGAAATGCCAAAAATACTGCGTTTAATTGGATTTTTGGTATTGCAAAAAGATAAGAATTCTAATATAATTAGAGTTGATGGATGCGCTGTATTTTAAAGTGTGTCAAACTCATAAATTAAGATTCCACAATTTTACAAGGAGGATATTTTAAAATGGCAAAGGTAAAATTTGAAAGAACCAAACCTCATATGAATATTGGTACTATCGGTCACGTTGACCATGGTAAAACAACTCTGACTGCAGCAATCACAAAGACACTGCACGAAAGATACCATATCGGTGAAGCTGTAGATTTCGAAAACATCGATAAGGCTCCCGAAGAAAGAGAACGTGGTATCACAATTTCCACAGCTCACGTTGAATACGAAACACCCAACAGACACTACGCTCACGTTGACTGCCCCGGCCATGCTGACTATGTTAAAAACATGATCACAGGTGCTGCTCAGATGGATGGTGCTATCCTGGTAGTAGCTGCAACAGACGGCCCTATGGCTCAGACAAGAGAACACATCCTGCTGTCCAGACAGGTAGGCGTTCCTTACATTGTTGTATTCATGAACAAATGCGACATGGTTGAAGACGAAGAACTGCTGGATCTGGTTGAAATGGAAATCAGAGAACTGCTGAACGAATATGAATTCCCCGGTGATGATATTCCCATCATCAGAGGTTCCGCATTCCAGGCTCTGCAGGATCCCAACGGTCCTTGGGGCGACAAGATTCTGGAACTGTTCGAAGCTATCGAAGATTACATTCCTACACCCGAACGTGCAACAGACAAACCTTTCCTGATGCCCGTCGAAGACGTATTCTCCATCACAGGTCGTGGTACAGTAGCTACAGGTAGAGTAGAATCCGGCGTAGTTAAAGTACAGGATGAAGTTGAAATCGTTGGTCTGACAGACGAAATCAGAAAAGTAGTTGTAACAGGCGTTGAAATGTTCCGTAAACTGCTGGATCAGGCTGAAGCTGGTGACAACATCGGTGTTCTGCTGAGAGGCGTTCAGAGAAATGAAATCGAAAGAGGTCAGGTTCTGGCTAAACCCGGTTCCATCACACCTCATACAAAATTCAAAGCTCAGGTTTACGTTCTGTCCAAAGAAGAAGGTGGCCGTCATACTCCTTTCTTCAACAACTACAGACCTCAGTTCTACTTCAGAACAACAGACGTAACAGGCGTTATCAGCCTGCCCGAAGGTACAGAAATGTGCATGCCTGGCGACAACGTTGAAATGACAATCGAACTGATCACACCCGTAGCTATGGCTCAGGGTCTGAGATTCGCTATCCGTGAAGGTGGTAGAACAGTAGGCGCTGGTTCCGTAGTAGAAATCATTGAGTAATTTCGACGAAATCAGAATATTGATTCATCAAGAGAGTATCCGTAAGGATGCTCTCTTTTTTATATTATGTTTATGCGGAAAAATGGTTGATATGAGAGAGACAGCAGAAGCTCTGTTTACGAACTTCGCGGAAAGAGATTCTTTTTGCGAAAAATTATCTCATAGAGAATGAAAACGTGAAAAAGGAAGGTGCGAACTTCCAAAAGGAGACATAAAACAGAAAAAGAAGCAGTTTTTATTGTGTAATATTACGAGTAGATGTCTGACAATTAAAACGTAGAGAAAATAGTTTTCATGCGAAATATATTGACAGAGAAAAGACAATGGTGTAAAGTAGAGATAGGCAAAAAAACGGAGAAATACGCACAAACAGCGTCAGAATCCCTTTTTGAAAAGAGATATATTGTATACAAAATTACACTGTATGCCGCAGGAGCTGGCGGCGAAGGAGATTGCTCTTTCACAAAAAGGCAAACAGACGAAATGTGGGAAGAATTTCCTGTGGGAATAGCGATCCGGCAGGAGATTTTCGGTCTGTTTTTTTGTAGGTTTTTTTCCATTCGCCGACAGTGGAAAATATGTCGGTATTACCAACAAACGCAGCCGTTTTTTATGTAATATTTATCGACAAAGATGTTGACAAATTTTAAACAAAAATGGTATATTCATTGTGGAGGCATTATAGCTTCTTATTGAAATGCGTAAGTAGAAATGAGAAGCTGATAAACTGCGTCCATACGGCAGCGTCGTAAGGAAGTAGGTTGTTTTTTAATGAAATACCACGATGTGGCCTCATCGCGGATGTTTCAAAATTTTTAAAAAATAGGAGGAATATTAGAATGGATTTCAAATTAACAAAAACTCAGATGCTTCAGCAAGAGTTGTTCAGAAAATTTGCTGAAACAGAAATTAAACCAATCGCTAAAGACATGGACGAAGCAGAAGATTACGATAGAGAACTGCTTCAGAAACTGCAGAAAATCGGTGCTTTTGGTATTCCTTACAGCAGAGAATACGGCGGCCAGGGTGCAGACGTTCTGACATACACACTGTGCATGGAAGAAATGTCTAAAGTAGATGCTTCCACAGGTATTACACTGTCCGTACATACATCTCTTTGCTGCCCTTGCATCAATGAGTTTGGTACAGAAGAACAGAAACAGAAATATCTGAGACCTCTGGTTGATGGTTCCAAAATCGGCTGCTTCGGTCTGACAGAGCCCGGCGCTGGTACAGATGCTGCAGGCGTTAAGACAACAGCTGACAAGACAGAAGACGGCAAGTACTATGTTCTGAACGGTACAAAGATGTTCACAACAAACTCCGGTTTCGCTGATACATTCATCGTATTCGCTCTGACAGATAAATCCAAAGGTCCTAAAGGTATGTCTGCTTTCATCGTAGAAAGAGAATTTGAAGGTCTGTCCGTTGGTCCCAACATCGAACGTATGGGTATCAGAGCAGCATCCAACTGCGAAGTTATTTATGAAAACGTTAAGGTTCCCGCTGAAAACCTGCTGGGCAAAGAAGGCCAGGGCTACAAGATTGCTATGACAGCACTGGGCGGCGGTCGTATCGGTATCGGTGCTCAGTCCGTAGGTATCGCTCAGGGCGCTATTGACGAAACACTGAAATATGTTAAGGAAAGAAAACAGGGTGGCAAACCCATCGGCAAATACCAGAACACACAGTTCAAACTGGCTGAAATGCAGACAAAGACAGATGCTGCTAGACTGATGGTATGGAGAGCAGCTACAGAAAAGGATCTGCATGGCAACTACGCTCCTTACGCTGCAATGTGCAAAATGTTTGCTTCCGAAACTGCAAACGAAGTAACAAGAATGGCTGTACAGCTGTTCGGTGGCTACGGTTACTGCCGTGAGTACCCCGTAGAAAGAGCTATGAGAGACGCTAAGATTACAGAAATCTATGAAGGAACTTCTGAAGTACAGATGATGGTTATCTCTGGATGGATGGGTGTTAAATAGTTAAGGAGTTGAGCAGCATGGATATGAAATTACCTTTTTCAACCACAGGTATGATGCTGCACATAGATGATTCGATGGACTACGAGGTTTTATCCTCGTCCATCGAGTCCATGCCAAAGAGCGATAAGACAGAAGACGAAATCGTTCTCGAGGCAATGGCGCATCCAATTGGTTCTCCAAAGCTTTCAGAGCTTGCAAAAGGAAAAGAAAATGTAGTAATTATTTGTTCTGACCACACAAGACCTGTTCCAAGTAAGCATATTATTCCATTTATGCTGAAAGAAATAAGAGAAGGCAATCCAGATGCAAAGATCACCCTTTTGATTGCAACGGGATTCCACAGAGCAACAACAAGAGAAGAGTTAGTTGGTAAGTTTGGCGAGGAAATCGTAGATAATGAGTGTATTGCGATTCATGACAGTCAGGACATGGATGCAATGGCAAACATCGGTACACTTCCATCAGGAGCTCCTCTTTTAATTAACAAAATCGCTGCAAATGCAGACCTTCTCGTAAGCGAAGGATTTATAGAAACCCATTTCTTTGCAGGCTTCTCAGGAGGAAGAAAGAGCATCCTTCCAGGAGTATCTAGCAAAGTAACGGTACTCGGAAATCACTGCTCCAAGTTCATTGATTCTCCATATAGCAGAACAGGAATCTTAGAGGGAAATCCGATTCATAAAGATATGATCGCTGCCAGTAAAAT
>ERZ840371.2181-NODE-2181-length-18198-cov-3.391391_pt1 | contig 18198 bp, 17 predicted proteins | sample MGYA00519937_ERZ840371 | MGnify/ENA primary metagenome ERZ840371 (study PRJEB31850, sample SAMEA3708873) | human gut metagenome | biome: human gut; feature: human-associated habitat; material: faeces | place: China | collected 2014 ... | reverse complement strand
AAGCTATAGAAACAATAGAAGCTATAGAGACAATAGAAGCTATAGAAACAATAGAAGCTATAGAGACAATAGAAGCTATAGAAACAATAGATGCTATGGGGACTATAGAAACTATAGGAGCGATAGAAACTATAGCACCTATAGAAGACAGAGAGTAAGGACAATTAAAAACAACCTAAAAGATAAACGCTATGCAACAGGACAATCCGCGTAAGATATTGCGTACGGGCGCTGTGTGGAGAAACCTGCGCTTTTACCGTAAGTCGGAGGTCCTGTATCATCTCACTTTTGTTTTTTGTGAAAGGTTCCTGCCGCAATACGGAGACAGGACAAAAGACCAGATGGTGCAGGCGGCGCGTTCGTGCAAGCAGAACATTGTCGAGGGCAGTGAAGACGGAAAGACATCGACAGAGATGGAACTGAAACTTCTGAACGTGGCGCGTGGCAGCGTAGATGAGTTGCGTGAAGACTTCAAGGACTATATGACATCACACGGGCTGCCGCTATGGACAGACGTTCACCCGCGTTATTTCCACATGCAGGAGTTTACCAGGAAGCATAACGATATAAAAGACTATGTCCCTTTCCTTAAAAGGTGGTCTGCCGAAGAGATGGCAAATATCGGCATGACGCTGTGCTGTCAGGTTGATGTGATGATGAACCGCTATCTGAAACGCCTTGAGACGGAATTTGTCACGGAGGGCGGGATAAGAGAACGGATGCACGCCGCCCGGACCGGATACAGACAGGAACAGGAGAACAGGCTGAAATATCTGGAAAAGCGGGTGGCAGAGCAGGAACTCACTATCACGCGTCTGGAACGTTCCGTTTGCATGTGGCAGGAAAAATATAACGCCCTGAAAGGCAGGCTGTGACGCCGGTGCTCCGGCTCTCGTAAAGCTATGGTTTATGGACCGTAAAGCATAGCTTTAGATATCGTAAAGGACATGTTTATGACATCGGGGATACTGAATTCTGAATTCACCGGACCCCGCGCCGGCTAATAAAGGCATAAAGGTTTGGCGGTCAGGAGCAGATGCACTAACTTTGTACTCAGGCACAGCCGGACCGCTGATACCGTGCCGTGAACCCAGCCTGAGAGGCGGGGAGGAAAAAGACATAACTCAACCTTGTAAAGACAAATTCAAACTTATCAATGAAACGTTTCACAACAGCTATCCTGTATTGTGTTGCAGGTCTTGCCTTAGCCTCTGCCCAGCGGTACGATGCCGACTGGAACTCGCTGTCAAGGCACACTGCGGTGCCCGAATGGATGCGCGATGCCAAATTCGGCATATACTGCCATTGGGGAGTGTATACGGTTCCTGCCTACGGCAACGAGCAGTATTATCACTATATGCACCAGAACGACTCCTCCGACAATTTCCTCATGGGCACGCACCGCCAGCATGTGGCACGCTTCGGACCGTTGGAGAAGTTCGGATACCATGATTTCATACCGATGTTCCGCGGCGAGAAGTTCGACGCCGAAGAGTGGGCATCGCTCTTCCTGCGCTTCGGTGCCCGCTTTGCCGGCACTGTGGCGGAGCATCATGACGGCTTTTCGATGTGGGACTCCAAATATACGCCCTTCAACGCCAAGGCTATGGGTCCCAAGAAGGATGTCGTGGGAGACCTGGAGAAAGCCATAAAGGGGCGCGGCATGAAGTTCTTCGTGTCCCTGCATCACGAGATAAACCAGTCGTATGCCGTCCTCAAGCCCACATGGGCAGGGCACGACGAGAAGTACCGCAAGCTGTACGGCTGTCTGATGCCGAAGGCAGAGTGGCAGCAGATGTGGCTTGACAAGGCTACGGAGGTAGCGGAAAAGTACAGTCCGGACATAGTTTACTTCGACGCATGGATGGACACTATCCCCGAGAAGCTGAAGATGCAGTTTCTTGCCAACTACTTCAACCATGCGGAGAAGACAGGCCAGCAGGTCATCTTCACCTACAAGAACAACGACTTTCCCCGTTCCATCGGCATGCTTGACCATGAGATGTCATCGCTGAAGGAGATAGACCCTATACCATGGCTTTGCGACTTCTGCATCTCCGACGGCTATCACAAGGCATGGGGATATGTCAACGGGCAGCAGTATCTCACCTCCGTGGCTGTGATACAGCGGCTCATAGATGTCGTGGCAAACAACGGCCATCTGCTGATGAACATGTCGCCGCGTGCAGACGGCACCTTTCCGCAGGAACAGATAGACGTTATGGACAATGTCGGTGTATGGCTCTGGTCGTATGGCGAGGCGATATACAACACACGCCCCTACCATGTGTCGGGAGAGACGACGGCAGAGGGCTGGAACATACGGTACACAAGGTCGAAAGACAAGCATACGCTATACGCCATAATGCTGGAGTGGCCCGGCAGGGATGCCAGCTTCAAGCTGAAGGAAGTAGTGCCTTCACGGCTGGCAGGAAAGGTTTGCAAGGTCACTTTGCTCAGTGTGAAGCGCAACTACAGCTGTCCCTTCACACAGTATGACGACGGTCTGGAAGTTACCATTCCGCATGACGGTCGCCGTCCGTCGGATGCCGCTGGTGTCATAAAGATAGAGACAGAGCAATAAGAAGCCGGCAATCCGCAGCCATGGCACTAACCGTCAGCTCATCCGCCTGCAAAGAGAACATTTTCGTAAATACAAATAGCATGAATATAAAACCATTGTTGACGGCTATTACAGCTCTCATGTTTTCCACCAGCCTCTGCGCACAGCGCAGCGTCACAACGCTCAGTGACGGGTGGAGCATTAAAAGCATGCTGGACGTGCGCAAGAAATACAAGGGAGAGCCTGTCACCATACCCCATACATGGAATGTGGAGTTTCAGAAAGGTAAGGACGGGCAGACAATAACCACGGCAGGCGGCGCTCCTGTCTATGAGCGCGGTGCCTATTGCTATGAGCGGACTCTCGACTTCTCGGGACATGAACTGGACGGAAAGAGGGCGTTCTTGTATTTTGAGGGCGTAAACAGTGTTGCCACGGTGTTTGTAAACCACACTCCCGTGGGCGAGCATAAAGGAGGATACACCGCCTTCTGCCATGAGATAACAGGGGCGTTGAAAGAGGGCGGCAACCTTGTCGAGGTGTTCTGCTCCAATGCCTGGCGCACCGATGTGCTGCCGATAAGCGGCGATTTCAACGTGTATGGAGGAATGCACCGTCCGTGCCGCCTCATCATCACGGATAAAGACTGCATCAATCCTGCCTATTACGCCTCGCCTGGTGTGCTCATACACCAGAAGAACATTACCAGGGCAAATGCCGAAGCCGAGGTAGAGGTGTTCCTTTCCGCAAAGGACAGACGGCTGGGCGTGGCGGTGTCGGTGCTCGACGCAGACGGGCGTTGTGTGGCGAAGGGGCGGAAGGACAATATAGACGGCACGGCGACAAGTTCAGTCTGCGTTCCCGTCACGGTCTCATCGCCGCGTCTGTGGCAGGGAAAGGAAGACCCTTATATGTATAGGGTGCGCGTGGAGCTGCAGAGAGACGGCAGGACAGTAGACGAGGTAGAGCAGAAGACAGGTTTCCGCAGCATTGCCGTTGACCCGCAGCGGGGCACCTTCCTCAACGGACAGGCAGTGCAGGTGAACGGCTTCTGCCGTCACGAGGATGTGGCAGGGCGGGGCAGCGCGCTGCTTTTCGAGGACTACAGGCGCGACATGGACCTCATTCTGGAGAGCGGTGCCACGGCAATGCGACTGGCACATTATCCGCACGGGGAGACTATGTACGACCTCTCTGACGAAGAGGGCATAATCCTGTGGACGGAAATACCTTTCTGCGGTCCCGGAGGAATGGCTTATACAGGCTATCTTCCGAGTGTTGATGCCAACGCCATCGAGGCAACCCGTGAGCTTGTACTGCAGAAATACAACCACCCGAGCATCTGCTTCTGGGGCATTTTCAACGAGGTGCTGACAAACAGCGGCACCCAGTTCCGCGACTATGGAGACCCCATACCGCTTATAAAGCGCATCAACGACGAGTTTCACCGCCTTGACAAGAGCAGGCCTACAGCATACGCCACCTGCGTGGACCAGAGAAATTATGAGGGATGCGCAGACCTTATCGGGTGGAACAAGTATTTCGGCTGGTACAGCGATGCCACCGTTGGAGCCTCAGAGTTCTTTGACAAGGCACATTCCATGGCAGGGACAGTGCCCGTGGGCGTTTCAGAATACGGTGCCGGTGCGTCTCCCAACCATCATCTGCCCTTCGGACTGCTGGCAAGAGAACAGGTGCAGACAGCGGAAAAGAAAGGGAAAAAGGGTTCAGACAATGAGGCGGGACCAGTAGGAGGGCTACGCTCCGACTCACGCTTTCATCCGGAAGAGGCGCAGACATACTGCCATGAAGGCAACTGGCAGGTGTTTTCCGGGAGGCAATACCTGTGGTGCAAGTTCGTGTGGCTGTTTGCCGACATACAGAGTTATCAGCGTATGGAGGGAGAACACGACGGCTTCAACGACAAAGGCATGCTGACATACGACCGCCAGATAAAGAAAGATGCCTTCTACTTCTACAAGGCACAGTGGAACAAGGAGCCAATGGCGTATATCACATCACGCAGGTATACGCAACGTGACACGGCGGTCGTGGACATAAAGGCATATACAAACTCGCCATGCCTGACACTGTATGTCAACGACAAGAAGGTAGGCAAGACTACGACAGACAAGATGCACCGTGCTGTCTGGACATCTGTCGTGCTGCGGGAGGGTGACAACAGGATACGCATAGAGGGCAAGGCATCGGGACAGGAAGTGCACGACGAGTGCGTATGGCATTATGGAAAAAATAACTAAAATACGTGCTGCCGCTGGTATACATGCGAAAAACTTCATAAATATTTGGATAATAACATATTTATTATTAATTTTGCAGCCCGAAAGTGTTATTGGGAGAATTTAATTAACAATATCAATATAACAAATTAAAATGAAAAAAGGTATTCATCCAGAAAACTATCGCCCCGTCGTATTCAAGGATATGTCCAACGGCGATATGTTCCTTACAAGGTCTACATGCAAGACAAATGATACAGTAGAATTTGAAGGAGAGACTTATCCTGTAGTGAAGATAGAAATATCAAGCACCTCTCACCCGTTCTATACAGGCAAGAGCAAGCTCGTTGACACCGCCGGTCGTGTGGACAAGTTCATGAGCCGCTACGGAAAGGCTGCGAAGAAATAATATATATTTATACTTTATATAAGTTAAGAGAGACATTAAGGTGTGTTCAGGCGTAGTTGCATATACGCAGGGGCACACTTTTTTCGGCTTTAAGACAAGGGACAGCCGTGTCCGCAATATACATACGAGATGAAAGAAACAAGACTGCTGCTTTACATGCTGTGCGCAATGCTGGGACTGGCATCGTGCGGCGGAAGCGATGATGACGGTGATGGTGAAGGAGGCGTAACACCGCCAAGTGAAAACGTTAACAGGAACATCGTCACGGGCGGACTGTCCGATGCCGTGACACGCCTTGAGTTTCCCAAAGTGAAAGGCGGCAGAAACAGGATATTGGTTTACCGTACCGGCGATAAGTATGGTATAAACTACTGTGTGGAATGGGATGCTGACAAGAAGTCGCAGCGCTGGTCGTGCTATCAGATGTATCAGGGCTGGCAGGGAAATGCCGGGAGATATGAAGGAGACCCTCAATATCCGTATGATCCTAACCTTCCGGCATCAGAACGCTGGGACGAAGACTATTTCTGGCGTTCGGGGTTTGACCACGGTCATATATGTCCGTCGGCTGACAGGCAATATTCAAAAGAGGCTAACAAGCAGACATTCTACATGACAAACATGCAGCCGCAGTATAACAGGTTTAACGCCAAGCTGTGGGCAGAGATGGAGAAAAGGGTACGCAACTGGACACCGTCGTCTCCCAAGGACACCCTCTTTGTGTGCAAAGGCGGTACGATAGACAGTGAAGAAAATATCCTGATGCGTATACAGGGCAGGCTGATTGTGCCAAAATATTTCTACATGGCGATGCTCCTTAAGGTAAACGGATACTACCGTGCCATAGCCTTTTGGGCGGAAAATGAAAACAGGGACAGGGGAAACGAGAGCCTCAGACAGTTTGCCATAAGCATAGACGAACTGGAACGCCGCACAGGAATAGACTTTTTCTGCAATCTGCCCGATGACATTGAGAATAGGGTTGAAAGCTCATACAATACAAGTGTGTGGGGACTGAAGTAATTTTTTTGAGGAAGATTTTATTGAAGTTAAAGAAGTCAATGGAAGTTAAGGAAGTTAAAGGACAAATGACTGGAGGAAGGAGTAAAGGTAGTAAGTAGTAAAGGTAGTAAAAGTAGTAAGTAGTAAGGAAGTAAAGTAGTAAGTAGTAAAAGTAGTCTTCCCCCCCCCTTCGTTCGTGCGGATTTGTAATCCGCACGCAATGTAAGTCCAATTTTATGTGTTATTATAATGTATAGATGCGTGCGGATTACAAATCCGCACGAACGAAGGAGGGTGAATCCACACGAGGGAAATCCGCACGAACGAAGGAGCACGAACGAAGGAGCACGAACGAAGAAACGAAGGGAAACCCGCACGGACGAAGGGACATTGTTTCTTTATTCTTCATTTTAATCCCGGCGGCAGCAAATTCTTCATTCTTCATTCTTCATTCTTCATTTTTAAATATTATCTTTGCAAAGTTGTATACCGAATAATACAAATAAAGAATAAATATTATGAAGAAACAAAATCTGTTTTTGGTTTTATTCCTGTGCATGATAGCCGTGAACGGCATGGCACAGAAGAAGTTCTCCGCATACGCAGTGGGATTTTACAATCTTGAAAATCTTTTCGACACATGCCACGATGAAGGGAAGAACGACTATCAGTTCCTGCCCGCAGGTTCTTACAAGTGGACGGGACTGAAGTATACAAACAAGCTGCGCAACATGGCAAGAGTACTTGCCGACATGGCATCGGACAAACTGCCCGGCGTGGGATGTGCCGTCATAGGCGTGTCGGAGGTTGAAAACTCCAAGTGTCTCGACGACCTCGTTGCCCAGGAACCGCTCAAGGCACGCGGGTATAAGTATGCACATATAGAGGGACCGGACAGGCGCGGCGTAGACTGTGCCATGCTGTACAACCCCAGCCTGTTTAAGGTAAGGGACATGAAACTGGTGCCCTACGTGCCCGAGCAGGAGAAGGACAGCACATACCGCACGCGCGGTTTCCTCACCGTAAGCGGAGACATGGCTGGCGAGCATGTCGTGGTGGTGGTATGCCACTGGCCCAGCCGTTTTGCCGGTTCGTACTACCGTGAGGTTGCAGGACGTCAGGTAAGGGCGCTGAAAGACTCGCTGTTGCGCGACGACCCCAAGGCAAAGGTGTTTGTAATGGGCGATATGAATGACGACCCTACGAACAAGAGCATGAAGGTGGAACTGCGCGCGCGCGGAGATATGAAAGACGTGAAAGACGGGGATATGTACAACCCGTGGTACAACCTGCTCGTGAAGGAGGGCATAGGAACGCTGACATATCAGGGAGCGTGGAACCTTTTCGACCAGATAGTGATGACGCCTAACGTGGTGAACCTTGACGGGCGCAAGGACTATACGGAGCTGAAGCTGTGGCGTCATGAGATTTTCAAGCGCGACTACCTCTTTCAGGAGGACGGCAAGTATAAGGGCAACCCGAAGAGAACGCATGCCGGAGGTGCATGGCTGAACGGATACAGCGACCACCTGCCTGTGATTGTGTATCTGCTGAAGGAGCAGAAGTGATTTTGAATTACGAATTACGAGTTACGAATGTGGAGTTACGAATGACGAATTGTTCTCGCTGCGCTGCGATTGTGAATTGCAAATTATGAATTATGAAAAAACTCGTAATTCAAAATTCGTCACTCGTCATTCATCATCTGCCAGAGGCAGACAACTCGTCATTCGTAACTCCACATTCGTAATTCGTAACCCGTAACTCAAAATTCGTAATTCGTAATTCGTAACTCAAAAATGATAGAGTATCACCCGTTGAAACCGTTTTTGCCGGAAGGCTCCCGGCTGCTGATGCTCGGCAGCTTTCCGCCTGCACGCCACCGCTGGTGCATGGACTTCTTCTATCCCAACTTTATCAACGACATGTGGCGCATCTTCGGCATCGTGTTCTTTGACGACAGGGAGCACTTTGTAGACCGCGGTGCGGGTGCCTTTAAGAAAGACGACATCGTGGCGTTTCTTGAGGATAGGGGAGTGGCACTGTATGACACCGCCAGTGCCGTGATACGCCGTAACAACACAGCGGCAGACAAAGACCTTGAGGTGGTGGAGCCTACAGACCTCGATGCGTTGCTGCGGCGTATACCGCAGTGCCGTGCCGTGGTGACGACAGGACAGAAGGCAACCGACGTGTTTACGGAACATTTCAGCATCAGGCAGCCCAAGGTGGGACACTGTGAGACGTTTGTCTTTGAAGGGCGGCAGATGAGGCTTTACAGCATGCCGAGCAGTTCGAGGGCATATCCCATGAAGATGGAGCGGAAGGCGGATATATACCGTCCGATGCTGTTGAAGGAGCTTGAAGAAGAAGACTGATAGACGGCTTGGACAATAAGCCTGTAAACGTGATAAAAAATAGCAGGAACATGACAATAATAGGAATTGCCGGCGGCACCGGTTCAGGAAAGACCACCGTCGTAAGGAAGATAGCCGAGGCGTTGCCGCCACATTATGTGGCAGTGGTGCCGCTCGACTCGTATTATAATGACACCTCTCACATGACGGAGGAGGAGCGTCATGCCATAAACTTTGATCATCCGGACGCGTTCGACTGGAAGCTGCTGGGCAGGCATCTCAACGACCTGCGCCATGGCATTGCGGTGGAGCAGCCCACGTATTCGTACATAAAATGCAACCGTCTGCCCGAGACAGTGCATGTTGACCCCAAGCCGGTGATAATAGTAGAGGGCATAATGACGCTGCTGAACAAAAAGCTGAGGGATATGATGGACCTGAAGATATTTGTGGACACCGACTCCGACGAGCGTCTGATACGCAACATACAGCGTGATGTGGTGGAACGCGGCCGCACGGTGGACATGGTGGTGGAACGTTATCTCAGAGTGCTGAAGCCCATGCACGAACAGTTTATAGAGCCGACAAAGCGCTATGCGGACATCATAATACCGCAAGGCGGAGAGAACCACAGGGGCATACACATTCTGTGCAAGTATATTGAGGGGCTGAAGTAAGGATTTTAAGAAGTTAAGGAAGTTAGAAGAAGTTAAGGAAGTTAAAGGACAAATGTCTAAGCTTTAGGTCTTTGCTTGTCATGGTATTGTCCTTTAACTTCCTTAACTTCTTCTAACTTCCTTAACTTCTTCTAACTTCCTTAACTTCTTAAACTACCTATAACTCCTTTACCTCCTTTACCTCCTTTACCTCCTTTCCTCCCTTCCTGCTTATTTTCCTTATCTTGAATCCATTGATAAGTTCCGTAATTCCGTAGAACAGCAGGCTGCATCCGATGATGAGCATGGGAATTCCGGCAGCCTCTATCGGATTGAGTATGATGAAACATCCTGCGAGGAGCGTCACGGAGGGGAACGCCCAGTAGAAGGCGGGCAGCTTCTGCACCTTGTTCGCCCATGCAAGATTTATGAACTGGCTCAAGGCGGCGAAGACTATTATTGCACCGAAGAAGTACATAAGATACTCGATGAACGTTTCAGGGATGAGGGCAAGGATTATGCCGAGAAGAATGCTGCCCAGTCCCACTATTGGAAATGCCGGCTTGGTATCGGGAATGATGTTCCCCTCCTCATCGTATACAGTCACGTTGTTCCTGCTTATCCCCGTGCTGAAATATACGGCACACGATATCACGCCCGAGAGAAGGAACAATATGCCCGTGGCTATTGTTATTCCCTTTACCGTGTCGTCAGGATCTTTTATCAGCAGGATACCCGTGATAATGGCGCATATTGCGCGGAATACCGAACTTTGTAATACTTTCATATCTTTTCTTATTTTTGGTTCCTTACGGGCAAAAATAATAAATTACCTTCTGCACCACAATTATTTTCATACATTTTGTGTTTATTAATGATGAATTTGTATTTGTCTTCGTATCTTTGCCCACTAAAGAAAAATCTTCACATACGATGACAAAACTTTTTCTTGTGCGCCATGGCGAGACCGTGGACAATGTGAACCGCATAATGCAGGGGCAGACACAGGGCGAGCTTACTGACAACGGGCGCAGACAGGCTCTTGAGGTGATGAGGAGAATGGAGCGTGTAAGGGTGGACGCGTTTGTGTCGAGCGACCTGAAACGCTCTATGGACACATGTGCAATCATTGCCCTGCCGCACGGCAAGGAGGTCAGGACGACAAGGCTGCTGCGCGAACGCGACTGGGGAGGCTTTACCGGACGTTTCATTCCCGACCTTAAGGACGAGCCGTGGCCCGACGATGTAGAGACACAGGAGGCGCTGCTGGCAAGGGCGCGCGGCTTTATTGCGTTTATAAAGAGTGAATATCCTGACCGGACGGTGGTTGCCGTAGGGCACGGCATCATAAACAAGGCGATACAGGCTGTGCACTATGGCAAGGAGATGCGCGACGTGCCCCGCATGGATAATGCTGAGGTAAGATGTCTGATGCTGTGATGAGGGGGCTTGATTGGCGGCGTTGCTTGTGGAATTGTGAAAGACGGCATGGCATAAAAAAGTTTATTAGTCTTAAGGCTGCTGCCTGCAAGACTAATAAACCCGTCAACTAAAAAACTAACCAATTTAAAAACTATAGAACTTAAGAATTATCTTTGTGTGCCTATGCTTACCTTCTTCCGCCGAAGTGTCCGCCGCCGTGGCTGCTGCTTCCTCCCGCTCCGTGGCTCATGCCTGCCGACCTGCCCGACGGTGCACCGCTGTTGCGCGGCGTGAAGGTGTTTGCCGGGCGTGTCACGCTTCTTGTGGGTGAAGACACGCTCCTTGTTGGTGAGCTTGTACTTCTGTTCCCTCCGAACCTTGTTCCGCTGTGTGTGCTTCCCCCGCGTGTCACTGTAGAGCGTGTGCTGCTCTCACGTTCGGTTACGCGGTTGCCGAAGCTGCGTCCGGAACTGCTTCCCGGGTTGTGCGTGTTCCCGCTGCCGAAACGGCTGTGTCTGCTGTTTCCTCCCGACGGTCTGTTGCCATTGTCTTGTTTCTTGTCGTCCCTGTTGTCTGCAGACGGTCTGCCTGTGGCTGTGCCTCTGTTGCTGCCGCCGAACCTTCCGCTGCCGTTGCCAAATCTTCCGTCGCGGTTGCCCCTGTGCCCGCCATTGCCATTATTAAAGTTTCCGTGGTCCTTTCTATGATAGTCGCCACGGTCAAAGCGGTCTCTCATGCCGTGTCCTCCCTCGCGGTGCGGGCGTCCGTAGGTACGTCCGTGATACCAGCTGCGTCCTCCGTTGTGCCTCCAGCTGTGTCCTCCCCTGTATGAAACATAGAAGTGCGGGCGTCCGAAGTAGAAATAGTTGCGGTGCGGATATCGCGCGTATATTCCGAAGTGCCATGCTCCGGCGTGCCAGTATAGCGGGCGGTAGAAATAGCTTGCCGCGCAGTATGCCCTGTATTGCCAGTCGAGCAGGATATAGCTCAGGTCGAGGTTGCGGTTGCGCCAGTATGCCCCGTACAGGTCGTCGTATGTGTTAATGCTCATGAGATAGTCAAGGTTTACCTCGTATGCCGCTTCATACTGGTCGTCAGACAGGTTCAGCTCGTATGCCATTTTGTCCGTAAGGAAAAGAGCCTGCTCTCGTGCCCTGTCGTAGCTCATTGCACCGGCGGATGCTGCCATAGAGAAAAGTGCAGTGAGGATTATCATAAACTTCTTCATAGTTGTAAGCTTTATATTGTTATACTGTTTGTTGTTATTTTTCATGTTGCAAAGAAACAAATAAAAAACAGCAGAGGCAAAGGATTTTCCCTAAAGAGGCGGGGGATTTTCCCTATGTTTAACGCGAGCATGGCGAATTTATCTTTTGTTATACTACAAACCACCCCTGCCCCTCCTTTGAAAAAGGAGAGGACGCAGCGCAGGCATCGTATGCAGGAGTCTTTAGTGTCTTTAAGGTCTTTAAAGTCATTAAAGACCATAATGCCAATCTTCTCCTTCCTCCCTTTTTCTTCCAAACTTAATCATTTGTCCTTTAACCTCCTCTAACTTCCATAACTTCTTTAACTTCCTTTATTCCTTACTCCTTCCTCCCAATTTAATCATTTGTCCTTTAACTTCCCCTAACTTCCCTAACTTCTTTAACTCCCTTTATTCCTTCCTCCTTCCTCCCAATTTAATCATTTGTCCTTTAACTTCCTCTAACTTCCATAACTTCTTTAACTTCCCCAACCATCCCATAACTTCTTAAACTCCCTGATACTATAAAAGTTTGGCAAAAATAATATAGTCTCACTCTTTTTGAGTACATTTGTACCAATGTTTATATTATTGATAATACAAAAGGTCTTAATGCCATGAAATTTAATTATTGCTTGCTTTTCTTGTGCAGTTTATTTGTCTGCAATGTTACAGCCCAGGAGAAAGTGGAATGTTGGGGACGTTACGAGGTGGCTTTCAATGCCGAAGTGAAAGGAAATCCGTTTGAAACCGAGCTGACGGCGACATTCAGAGGACCGGACACCATTATAACAGTACGCGGGTTTTATGACGGAGGCGACACGTTTAAAGTGCGTTTCATGCCTGTCAGGCAGGGGCGGTGGACGTTTAAGACAAGTAGTGACGTTGCAGCTCTTGATGGTAAAACCGGAATGTTGCAGTGTGTGGCACCGTCGGCAGGCAATCACGGACCGGTTGTTGTAGACGGCACATACCACTTTAAGTATGCCGACGGCAGCCGTTATTATCCGATAGGTACCACGTCTTATGACTGGATGCACGTTGCCGGTGACATGCCGGAGATAACGTTGAAGTCGTTGGAACAGGCACGCTTCAACAAGATAAGGATGTTGCTTCTTGTGCAGAATTTTGATAAGGACTATCCCGAACCCGAACTGTTCCCGTTCGAGATAAAGAGCGTAAGGAAGGACAAGGAGGGACGCCCCGTATACGAATGGGACTATGAGCACTTTAATCCGGCATATTTTGCGCGTGTGGAAAACTTTGTACAGCGGCTTGCCGACATCGGTGTCGAGGCAGATATGATATTGTTCCACCCATACGATGAGGGACGCTGGGGCTTTGACCGTATGCCAATGGACGTGAACGTGCGCTATCTGAAATATGTCACAGCTCGTTTGGCGGCTTACCGCAATATATGGTGGTCGTTGGCAAATGAATATGACTTCCTGAGAAACCGCAAGCCTGACGACTGGGATGTGTTTACGCGTACAGTGGTGGAAAACGACCCGTATTCGCACTTGTGCTCGATACACAGCAATACGGCTAAGTATTATAAGTATTGGATACCCGAATATACCCATGCCAGCATTCAGGACCAGGCTCCGGTCGAGCTTCACGGTGCGGCGGCGATAGTACGTAACATATATAAGAAGCCTGTGGTGTTTGATGAAGTGTGCTATGAAGGCAACATGGACAACCGCTGGGGCAGTCTGAGCGGCGAGGAGATGCTTTACCGTATGTGGCAAGGCACGGTAGCAGGCACGTATGTTGGACACTCGGAGTGTTATATGGACAGTCCCACCGATTATTCGAAGGACTTCCTTGCCATAGGCGGACCGTTCCAGGGAGAGTCGTGGAAACGCATAGGATTTATGCGTGACGTGCTCGATGCGCTTCCCCATCCGCTCCAGTTGTGTGACAGCAGTTGGGACCCGCACACCTCAACGGCGGGCGAGAATTATCTTATGGTGTATCTTGGCAAGGAGGTGAAGAGCGAATGGGAGTTCAACCTGCCTGTAAGAAACGCCGGATATCCGCGTCTGAAAGAAGGTACGCGCTTTAAGGTGGAAATCCTCGATACGTGGAATATGACGGTTACGGAGTGTCCTGTGGTGTTTGAGACAGGCGCGCCGGCAAACTACCGCATCTTCGACAAGAAAAACAGAAGGGTGAGACTGCCGGGTAAACCGTATTTGTTGTTAAGAATAACAGAAGTAAAATAAAAAGATTATGCTTATATATAATAGCTTGCCGGAACACGTCCGTGGCTTGTCCGGATGTTTAAGGCACGTTTTACGGACGTTGCCCAGAAAAGTAATGGCGGCAGCGGCGTGCATCGCGTGGTGCGTTGCTGCCAATGCCGGCGATGACGACATAAGTGCCGGCGGAGACCCTGCTTATAAGGTGGAGATGCAGACCACGTTTTCTGATAATAAAAGTCCGCTGTGGCTTAATGCCAACAGGCACGGGCTAAGCTCGTTGGACAAGACTAACGGATATCTGCGTGCCGCCATTGTACGTCCGTTGCGTGCCGACTCGCTGCGGCGGTGGGGCATAGGTTATGGCTTGGACGTTGCCCTGCCCGTGAATTTTACGAGCAACTTTGTGGTGCAGCAGGCGTTTGCCGAAGTAAGGTGGCTGCATGGTGCGCTGACAGTGGGAAGCAAAGAATATCCCATGGAGCTGAAGAACAACAGCCTGTCGAGCGGTTCTCAGACACTTGGCATCAATGCACGCCCCGTACCGCAGGTGCGCCTTGCCCTGCCTGACTACTGGACGTTGCCCTTTGCCGGCGGCTGGCTGCACTTTAAGGGACACGTGGCATACGGGATGATGACCGACGACGGCTGGCAGCATGAGTTTACGGGTAAGATGTCAAAATATTCCGACAACGTGCTATATCACAGCAAGGCTGGATATATAAAGATAGGAAACGAAGATGTGTTCTGCCCGTTCTCACTTGAGTTAGGTCTTGAGATGGCTTCTACCTTTGCAGGCACGTCATATCTGCCCGACGGCAACGGCAACATGACAGCCATTGAGGGCGAGAAGGGGCTGAAGGGCCTGTGGCATGCCTTTGTGCCGGGCGGTTCCGATGAGACCGACGGCGCGGTATATGCCAACGCCTCCGGCAACCAGCTCGGCAGCTGGGTGTTGCGCATGAACTGGGATGCCGATACATGGCGCCTGGGTGTCTATGCAGACAAGTTCTTTGAAGACCATTCGTCGATGTTTCAACTCGATTACGACGGATATGGCAGCGGTGACGAGTGGGACAGCCACAAGAAAAGGCGCTATCTGCTTTACGATTTCAAGGACATAATGCTCGGTGCGGAGCTTGACTTTAAGTACGACGGGTGGATAAACGGCATTGTCTTTGAATATATATATACTAAATATCAGAGCGGTCCGATATACCACGACCATACACCGTCCATATCAGACCATATCGGTGGTGTGGACAACTTCTACAATCACGGGTTGCACAGCGGCTGGCAGCATTGGGGACAGGTAATTGGCAATCCGCTTTACCGTTCGCCTATATATAATGAAGACGGCACCGTAAGAGTTGCCGACAACCGTTTTATGGCATTCCATCTCGGTGTTGACGGGCGTCCCTTTGACGGTTTCTCTTACCGTGTGCTGGCATCGTGGCAGGAAGGTCTCGGAACGTATGACGAGCCGTATGATGATATTCACCACAACGTGAGCTTTCTTGTGGAGGGCAGATACTGTTTCAGCCGCCGCGCATTGGCGGGCTGGAGCATAAAGGGAGGATATGCCATGGACTTCGGCAAGATACTTGGACATAACCACGGCTTCCAGCTTACGGTGGCAAAGACAGGACTGTTAAATCTTAAAAAGAAGAAAAAATGAGAAAGTATATATTATTTCCCCTTATATTGTTTGTCGCCGTGTTGCCGTTCGTGTCGTGCGAGCTTGAGACTTCAGACAACGGCGACCTCGACGGTTTCTGGCATCTTGTGCGCATAGACACCCTTGCCACGCAAGGCACCTGTGACATGAAGCAGGAGCGCATCTTCTGGTCCTTCCAGAAAGACCTGCTTAAAGTTGATGACAAGACGGGAGGGAACAGCAGCATACTGCTACGCTTCAACCATTCCGGCGGCAACCTTATATTGTCCGACCCGTATATTTACGACCGCGAGGCGGGCGACATAAAACTTGACGATGTGGAGCCGCTGCGCCCCTTCGGCATTAACGCCATCACCGAGACATTCAGCGTTGAAGGTCTCAGCGGCAGTCACATGACGATTGCATCGCCCGTGCTCCGCCTCAGTTTCAAGAAGATGTAGTTGGGCATGGCGAAATGTAGCTTACAAACTGTTGTGTTGTTTTAACATTGTTTTGCCTATGCCTGTTCCGTCCACTTTGTGACCCGAATACTTACTTCGTATAAAAAATATAATGGAATAGTTACTAAAACTAAAGTCATTATATCAGGAGGAGTGATAATAGCAGCAACAAACATTATGATAATGAAAGAATGCTTGCGATACTTTGAAAGCATTTCGGATGTAATAAATCCGAGTTTTGCCAAAATAAAGGCAATGTATGGTGATGTCCCGAGCAATCCGAGATACAAGGATGTTGTGATGTGTGTCATGAATTGGCTTGACAAATCCTTTCATCTAAAGTCCTTGTATGTCAGTTTGTCTGCCATGAAAAAACACTTTCAATGGCATAATACTTCTTGCTATTAAGTTACTATAATAGTGCAATCTCCATGAGAACATACAGATGCACAAACAATATGTTATTATTTGTTACAACTTTTCACTCTTCAAGAAATCGTACACATTCACCCATTCAACACCATTATCGTCCATGTGGTGCTTAATGAGATCTTCTGTTATGATAATCTTGCGAAAAGAATCATTAATTTTCAAAAGACCCGCCATTTCCTGTTTACGCTTTTCCTCCGTTGGCAGTCGATAAGCTGATTGCACATATACACGTTCCGAGCCTCGGTTGCATACAAAATCGACCTCCAACTGACTTCTGCGATATGCACCATCTGTATCTTTCGCACGAGTTTGCACTACCCCGACATCCACTAAATAGCCACGAAGACGAAGCTCATTAAATATCAAATTCTCCATCAAATGCGTTTCCTCTACTTGCCGGAATTCAATGCGGGCATTTCTTAATCCCAAGTCCTCAAAATAGTATTTCTGGGGAGTGTCAATATATTTGCGACCTTTGATGTCATACCGGATACAACGAGTGATAAGAAAAGAATCCTCCAGCATTTCCAGGTATTCTTTCACAGTATTCTGATTAAGTCTTATTCCCTTGACACTACGAAAGGTATTCTCGATTTTTGAAGGATTAGTCAGACCTCCGATACAGGAAGCTACGACATTCAATAGTTCATCCATCACTTCAACTCCACGGATATGGTATCGCTCTTTGATATCTGTCAGATATGTCTTCTCAAATAGTCCTTGAAGGTAATTGATTTTCTTCTGTTCATCAGGCTCCGTACACACATAAGGCAGACCGCCATAAGTAAGATATTCCTGCAGTACTTTATATGATTCCATTTCAGGATGAGCAGAACTATATTCAGCAAATGACAACGGGGTGATGTGAATTTCCTCACCTCGCCCTCGAAACTCTGTAATTACGTCTTTTGACAGGAAACGAGAGTTTGAGCCTGTAACATATACATCTGCATTCTTGATACTTAGATACGAATTCAGAACATCTTCGAACTCACTTACTAACTGAATCTCATCAAGCAAGATGTAATACATATCATCATCCACCATCTTGCTGTCAATATACTCAATCAATGTATCCGGATTACGATATTTATTGTTTCTACGGTTTTCAAGATCCAATTCAATGATATGATTGTCCTTAACATCGTTTTCAATAAGATAATTCTTGAAAAGTACCCGCAGCAGATAAGACTTACCGGAGCGACGTATTCCCGTCACCACCTTTATTAATCCATTATGCATACTGGCAATAAGTCTTTTCAGATGTATGTCACGTTTGATCTCCATATCTTATGAAATATTTTTGGTTGAATGACCACTTTTCTACCGCAAAGGTATCTTGTTTATTTGAAACAACCAAACTATCACAGAAAAACTGCCGTTTTTGCCACGAAGTTCCTTAGCTTATCAAGCTTGTATTGGGAATTGTTGCTTTCTTCTGGCATCTTTCGCTCCTTAAAGAGGGTGTGTCAAAACTCAATTCTTCCAATCTGTAGGGACATATTCTTGTATTTGTCCGTTCGTAACATCCTGATATCCAATGGATGTTTGG
>ERZ840371.2168-NODE-2168-length-18268-cov-3.863449_pt1 | contig 18268 bp, 20 predicted proteins | sample MGYA00519937_ERZ840371 | MGnify/ENA primary metagenome ERZ840371 (study PRJEB31850, sample SAMEA3708873) | human gut metagenome | biome: human gut; feature: human-associated habitat; material: faeces | place: China | collected 2014 ... | reverse complement strand
TCAGTCGGCAGCTTTCTGAAAAGCAGGATATATTCCGGACACCCTACGCCCATCTTTGATCCGTCCTTGCACTGCTCTGTCCAGCCAAGGCGGTATGTCTGGTTATTCTCACGAACCACATCAGTCACGACCGTGATCATGCCGAAATATTGAAAACCATGCTTCATGTAATGGCTAATGCACTGCGCGTGAAATGGTTCAATGGTTGGCATTCCGGTTCCTGTCGCATTTCCAAAAAGCACACGGTCCTTGACATGAATTGCAGCAACACGCCCCGGCTTTAACACTCGAAGCAGTTCCGGTGTAAGGAAATCCATCTGTACAAAGAACCGCTCCGTGTTCTGGTTATGCCCGAAATCGTTATAATTTGCACTGTACTCGTAATGATTACCGAACGGGATCGAGGTATGTATCAGATCAATACAGTTCGCTTCCATCGCTCGGGTTTCTTCTACACAATCCCCATATACCGCTTCATAATGGTTTCCTCTTACTGTTCTTTCTTCTCTGCTACCTTCCACACCCATCTTCCTCTCTAATCTCTGTGCTTTGTTTGCGGAATTTAATCCGTATTTCTTCACGATCTCGATCATCTTATTAACCATGTGATTGTGGTTTTTCCACTTTTCAAGCAGTGATTCCTTGATCTGGCGCTCATTCTCCATGTAGATGATGTCGATCACAACCGGCTCTTTTTGCAAAAAACGATAGCACCGGTGCACCGCCTGAATAAAATCATTAAATTCATAATCAATCCCCAGAAAAATCTCCCGGTGGCAATGCCTCTGAAAATTACATCCAGATCCGGACAGAGACTTCTTGGTTGCAAACAGTCGCATCTTGCCCTCGGAAAAATCGATCACCCGCTTTTCTCTCTGGTCATAGTCCATTGATCCGTAAATATCTATCACTCCTGGTATGGCTTTCTTGATAGCATGTCTCTCTGCTTCCAGATCATGCCACAACAAGAAGTGATCCTTCGGCGATGCGTCCACGATCTCTTTCATCTTCTCCACACGCTTATCAATACTCTCACGCTTTACTTGTGCCGCCTCTTTCAGACCCTCCGCTGCTTCTTGAAAAAGTTGCATCTGACCATCTTTTTCCATAGCATCGCCGTAATGGATTGGAATTTCATGCCAATGGACCTCCAATGGTGGCAGATCATAGCCCTCATCCAAATACTCTGGATTCAGATCTGACGGCTTTGTAATAAATAATGCCCATGATGAGATCCATAGCCAAAACTCATCTTCCATGTTTGGATATAATGTCAGATGGTTTGCCTTTGTACTGTCTCTTTGGAAGAACCGGGTCAATGCCTGTCCGGTGTCCATAACTTCCAGATATCCGGCATAATGGATCAGTTCCTTGTACTTGTTCGGGCTTGGTGTAGCCGTTGCCACCAACTTATACGGCACATTCTTGAACTTATCCAGAAATGTCTGGTAGGTCTTACTGCCAAAGGACCGCAATACGCTGGCTTCATCCAGTGACGTTGCCACAAAGTATGACGGATCTATATCACCGTCTCGCACACGCTCATAATTTGTCAGCACGATCCGGCTATCACATGCCTTGACCTCATCCATTGTCCTGCAATATGTCGGTCGCTCATACCCAAGGATCTCTACTGCATCCCTGGTAAATTCCTGCTTTACTCCCAGCGGTAACACGATCAAGGCTCGTCCCTTTTCACGCTCCGCTGCCAGATGGCAAAACTCTAATTCCTGCACCGTCTTTCCCAGTCCAAAAGACTCAAACAATGCTCTCCTGCCACCTTTAAGTGCCCAAGCCACGGCATCCCTCTGATGCGGCGTTAGCACCTGATTGATCTTCTCCGGCGCAACAACAAATCCACTATCCTGCGCCAGTTCTATCTTGGTCTCTAAAAATTCTTGATATGTCATACTCTCACCGTCACATCCTTCATGTATTCCACGTACTCAATACCGACTTCCTCGGCAAGTACCTTTACCTGTTCTTCCCATGTAGTCCAGTCCCCTGCTATGCAGGATGCTTTGTCGGTAAATCTCTCTTGGAATTGTTTTAAACGTTTTGCTCCAAATTCAAACTCATCCCTAAGCGTCACCAATGAAAGCAGTAAAATATGATTGACCACATTTTCTTTCACACTTTCGGAATACTGCTGCATCTGCGCCTTTGTAATACGCAGAGGAACTTCCGATGCATTTCTTCTATGCAACTCATTTTCCAATCCCTCTACACCATTTTCCTTTGCGACACGCAAAGCATATGACATACCCTCGCGCCTTAGTTGTTCGTCTTTCTTTAAACTGCTCATCTCCTACTCCTTTACATAAGACTCATCTGTTCCATCCAGCAACTGCTGCATATCGTCTGTTATGGAAAATCCATACTTCTTAAAGAAATCTACAACCGCGATCGCTCTTTCTGCGTACTCTCGGCGGTACTTGCCATCCCATGTGTATAAATCGTTACACTTTACTTTCTGTAGGGATATTATTGCGCGATCCAGTGCCGTCAGACTGTCACGCCACTTGACATATTTTTCATAGTCCTCTGATTGTTCTATCTCCCATAGACCTTTACCCGCGTAGAGTTGTGTCAGATCACTTTCGGTTGACTGGGCATTCACTTTGACCATTACTTCCACGATTGCTTTATACAATTCCAGATCCGGCTTCAAAGGTTTGATCTCCTTGAAAACGAAGATAGCCTTAATAAAATTAGTGATCGTGCCATATAACTTTTTCTGCTTTTCTTTCAGTTCTTTCTTTTTAGTGTCCCTCTCCTGTGATTTGATCTCCGCTTCTGATAACTTCCGTTCTTTCTGCTTGACCTCCACCACAACTGCTGCATTACGATCATCGTAGATTACCCACATGGCATTCTTTTTCTTGATCTCTTTTACCGGTTCTAAGGTATCGTCCTCTAAGTCCCAGTCCTGCAAATGCTTCCATCTGTCCCCATACCATCTTTCCTGCTCTGCCTTTTTTGGTGCTGCCTCTAATCCTGCTTTTGCAAACATCAACTTGATCTCACTCACGTTCCTTTTTCTGTTTGCTTTTCTGACCGCCTGCTGCACGCGCCACTGCATATCTCTTCCACCTGACGTTTCTTTCAGGATCCGGTTTCTTTCATCCATATCCTTGACCTTTTCCAGTTCGATCAGATCACCCATGGATAACTGGAAAAATCCCTCATCGTCTTTCTTTTCTGCTAAAATCTCCTTGTCTAATTTTGCAATGTTCACGCGATGATAGACTGTCGCCTTGCTAAAGCCGGTCTTTTCACTGATGCTATCCACTGTCTCTCCCAGGTCAAGCATCATCTGAAAGCCCTCCGCCTGCTCAATGATCGTCAGATCACTTCTCTGCATGTTTTCTTCTAACATGATGGCGACCTGTTCCTTCTTGCTGATGTTCGATACGATCTTACACGGCACTTCCTCAAGTCCTGCCTGTAAGCACGCTTCCATACGACGGTTTCCGATCAGCACGTAAAAATCATGAAACGGACTGACCTTATTTGCATCCCACTGTTTCTCTGGATCCTCTTCAGTGCATTCGATTGGGATAACGGTAAGGTTCTGCATGATTCCATTCTTTTTGATGGAATCCGCAAGTTCTGTCACATCCCCCAGATCCTTCCTGGGATTGTCCGGGTGGTGTCTCAACCGCTTGGTCTCGATCATCACGATGTCTCTTTCTGTTTTTTTCATTTCTTTTCCTCCATTCTTTTCATTTCACTCAACATCCAGTTCCGGTATTTATCTTTCGTTTCATGGTCGAACAAAATCTCGTTCCCATTTAGTAAAATCAAGGTTTCCTGCCACATGGCGGCATTGGCAACCGGCTCATTTTTGGCATTTTTCCATCCATTCTTCTCCCATTCCTCTATCCAGCCCTGTAAAAAGGTACTCTCTAAGTACTCGAAATCCGCATAAATACTAAAGCGGAAGCGGGTTTTCTTAAGGTGTGACAGTGCAATGTTCAATATCATGATCTGAGACTGGTTTTTCGTTGAATTTACTCTGTAGAACTGGCTTTTTGTTGCCGGTTCTCCACTTGTCGGTATTTCGATCACAAAACCGATGATACCGTCGCTCGGTTTTGGTGTTTTTACGGTCGATATCAGGTAAAGATTGACATCCATGGCGGATCACCTCTCTTTCTGTCCAATTTTTTCTCTGTGTAATACAGGTAGGAATATCCGGTAAACGGATTTATCCCTTGTCTGATCGTGGACTTTTCTATATAGAACCCCTCAGACGGCTGTGGACCATCTGCAAGGATCTTCGCCATCGTCCAGTGGCTATACTCTTTTTCCTCCGGATCAGGCTCTATCAGGTTGCGTGAGCAGTTATATGCCATATATGTCTTTTGTTCCTCCTCGGGGAAAAGGCTGATTTGTTCCAATGCCTTTCCCTTTGGCTTTTTTACGACATATTCTGCCAGTTCTTTAAAGCCGCCCTCCTCGTAAGCATGTGCGAAATAGATTCCCGCCGCCTGCTGCACCTTGTTCCATTCCGTGGCAACCAGTTTATCTGTGCCGCCGATGTCATTGATCAGGAAGTGGATATGCACGCCTCCCTGCTTTCCTATCTCGATCCGGTATATGTATTTCAAAGGCTGGCCACGTGACCGGTATCGATTACCCAGCCTTGACCGAAAATTTTTAAAATCTTTTAGCACCTGACTTGTAGTAGGGCGGTAACCCTTTTTATACTTGAGTGTGCACCAGTAATCTCCCTCTTTAAAGTTCAAAAGCATCTTCCGCCGGACTCTGGTCTCTTTGTTCCTTTGGTTCTGTTTTTCTATCTGCTCCGGTGTTGGCTTCTTCCTTGGTGCTCTACTCTCTCCTTTTGCTCCATAATTACCAGCCCATGTATATTCGATGTCTTTACATACACCACAGTCATATGTCTTTCTCTTGTATGCCACGCTTAAATGCTCCTAAGTTTAATATATTGATAGTGTTCGGAAAACAGCCGCTAAATCCGCTGTTTTTCTTGCTTTTTCGGGCATCACATGGTATACTCTTTTTAGATGATTTTTGTATCCATGTGATACCTGGCATCGACCGTTTTGGTCGGTGCTATTTTTTTATTTTGTTGAGAAGTATAAGTCGCCCATCCTGGCGTATGGGGTACCATATTGTAGGTACTTATCCATATCAAAGTAGTACAGCCCCGGATAGGATCTTGTCTCCATTTCAAGGCTGATCGCCTCGTATGTACTTACTGATGGCTCCGCCTCATCCATTGCGCCGTTCCAATAGGTGGCAAACTCGTACGGCTCCTCTATGACCTCTCCTATCGTGTCCGGCCAGGCATCATCGTCCACGCGATTGAGAATCACGGAAACTACCGCCCGCTTGACATCGATACTCTGGTCTCCTGCCTCGGCTTCTACGCACCTGGCAAGGATCTCTACCTCGGCAGCGTGTCTTTCATTGTTTTTTTCAACATTTGCCATTATCCGCTCCTGTTCGACTTCCAACTGCTCCAGACGGTACATCTCATCTTCCTGCGCCGTCTGCAAGTTGGAAACCTCCAACATGGCTTGTCCGACCTGCCGCCGGAGCAAGTTGCACTCATCCTTGGTAACGATCACGCACCCAAGTGCCGTGCCAAACATAGCCGCCGCCACTAATGCCAAGGCGCAATCTGCCAATACCTCTTTACTTTTCTTTTTCATCTTTTTCTTTCTCCCATATTAAGATCATCCGTATATCATTGGCGGCGCGCCGGTAAAGCGCGTCCTCGTCATCATCCGACACTGCGACCAGGCATTTACCCAGACGCGTCGCCTGTCCGATTCCAACTACCTCATAAATCTTGATCCAGCCATCGTCATACATTGACATATGACTATAGACCCTGATTTTCTTTTTTTGCCGGAGCATCCGTACCAATATGAAGTATCTCTCCTGTTCTGTCATTTCTCTTCCTCTGGTACTACCAGCGCCATTGCCTCTTTGCTCGTAATCCCCACATGGGTTTGCAGGCAATCTACGATCATCTCACACTGCGTCATCTACTTCCTCCTCAATCTCTTTCTTCTCAGTGATACTGATTTCATCAATCACTTGATTATTTTGGTCTGCCCACACTTCATACAATCGCTGTAAAATATTGATCCTTTGCTCTCTACTTAACTGTTCCATACCAATTCCCCCTTTTTGTGAAAATGTATGAAGATCCGGTTTGTCTTAATTCCACTCCTTTATCACTATTTCCAATTTGTTTTCTCTGTGCTATGCTCTCCTTACAGGGTAGTGCCGTACCCGAGTATCATTGAAAGGAGAACACCTATGTACAGAAATGAACATCTTATTGACAAAACTGTAGAAATTACCATTGCCAAACTAAGCAATTCTTCTATCACTCCCAATGCCGATAATGGCAAGGATGTTGCTAAGTTTATGCAGGAAATCTACAACAAATTGAATGAATTAAATAAAAATTCTAATTAGTTCCACTTGGCTCTTGCAGACATTAATTTTGCAAGAGCCATTACTTTGTATGGCATCTCATCCTCATAATTCATTTTATTTTCAGTAATGTCTTGCTTGATGTTATCTGCCAGCGACACTATCAACTCGTCTACTTTTGACAGGCACTCATCCGATACTCTTTTCATTTCTTCTCCTTTCTCCTCTGGTCTTGAGGCTGCTGTGATGCTATAATCGGTTCGTAACCTAAAATCATTTTTCAGTGCTATGGCAGGGAAAGGAGATTCTAAGGAAACAAATCTATATTTTGGGCTTGTTTACTAATTTAATGGAGGCTATCTCAAGGTACGTTACCTATGAAGGATTATTCACATTTGTGATAATGCTTTGTGCTGTAATTACACTTGTGAAAAAAATGAAATAGCACTATTGCTGTTTCAAGCAACTATTAACAGGTAAACTTTCAACAAGCCCCTAAAACTGGGAGTGTATAACTCCTAGATTTTAGCATCTGCTGTGCACGTTTTGTGCTCTTATTGGGCAAAAAAAATAAAATTCACAGAGCGATTGTAGTATTTAGCAAGTTTAATCTTGATATCATCTCTTGGAATCCTCTCGCCTTGCTCATACATCGCTAATGCAGACACACTGATTCCACAGGCATTCGCAACCGTCTCTCTACTTCTTTTTCCTCTTAATTCGATAAGTTTTTTTGCGATTAGTTCATTGTTCAAATTCTCACCTCCGTTTCGTGCACGTTTTGTGCTTGTTATTATAATACACGCTACGTGCTCACGTGTCAAGCACATTTCGTGATATTTTTTATTTACTTTTAGACACGTTCCGTGTATAATTCAATTACAAGATAAATGGAGGTGTTGATATGGCACAATTTGACAAGATTCTCAGACTACTACGAGGAGAAAAAGAAATGTCACAGCAAGAACTGGCAGACGCTCTTGGAATTTCTAAAAGTGCTATTAATATGTATGAGCGCGGAGAACGCCAACCTAATTTTGAAACACTAGAAGCAATTGCCGATTTCTTTAACGTTGATATAGATTACTTACTTGGTAGAACAACGAAAACCACCAAGATTATTAAACCGCAATCTGACTCTGGCTATTATCTTAATCAAGATACAGCACAGTATGCAGATTTTCTCCTGCATCATCCTGAATACCAAGTACTATTTGATGCTTCCCGGAAAGTTAAACCTGAGGATATAGAAAAGGCTCTCACTGCCCTCGGATTATTTAGCGAATGACATTAATGGTACATCCTATTTGCTATTATCCAGATGGAGGTATTGATATGGATAATGTTAGGACTATAATGGCTGACTTGCCTAATACCATTGGAGGTTACACCATAAGGCAGGATGATTTTTACACAATAATTCTCAATCAGAATTTATCACACGAAAAAAATGTGATCACATATGCACACGAATTATCTCATATCGTGAACAATGATTTCGATTCCAGTTGTTCCGCTGGGTTGATAGAGATATTCGCACATAAATAAGAAGACAAATTATACTTAGGAGGAAATACTATGACAAATACCGTTCTTGATAAAATAGTGGAACAAAATCGTATGCCCGTACTTTTTATAGGTTCCGGAATGTCCAGACGGTACCTATACAATTATCCTGACTGGAACGAATTACTAGAACGTTCATATAAAAAAATCAGTGATGACGATTATCCATTAAGGAAACTACGCGAACAGTACAATCGCCAAGGTTTGTCAGACTTTGAAATCAATACAAAACTCGCTACCTTTATAGAGGACGAGTTTAATTCTGCCTTCTTTGACCGTAAAATCAAAATTGGGAGAACGAAAAACCCCAAATGGGTTAATTCCGGAGTTTCGCCATTTAAAATGTACTTATGTCATTATTTTAAACGATTCAATGTATTTCAATCAGAAAAAACCAATTTGGAAATTTCAAAATTTAGGTCGTTGCGCAATAAAGTATCTGCTGTGATTACTACCAACTATGATTCATTTTTAGAAAAGGAGATCTTTAATGAAGATTTTCATGTATTTGTCCATCAAAACGAACTATTTTCTTCAGATAGTTATGATATAGCAGAAATATACAAAATTCATGGAAGTTGCACCGATGCTCAATCTATTATAATCACAGAAAATGACTATGATAGATTTGCAGATACAAGAAAACTCATTATTGCCAAGATGTTGACATTGTTTGCTGAATCTCCAATCGTTTTCCTCGGATACTCATTCACTGATGAAAACGTTCAAAAGATTATATCTGAGTTCCTAAGTTGCCTGACATCCAAAGAACTCGCAAATATAGCAGATCACTTTGTTTTCATCAGTTATAAAAAACACGAGTCAGAGTTGGTTGAAATTAAGCGTACAATTGTAACCCGTTATGGTGCAGAGATTCCGATTACAGAAATACAGACTGATAACTATTCTTCTGTATTTGATGCTTTAAACCACATTACTCCTGGCATGTCACCTAAACGTATACGAGATACCAGAAAAATTGTGAAAACCATTGTTGACCAAAACGCAACTACTCATAATGCAGAATCCATTATTGTAGGCATTGATGATTTATCTAATATGGACTTATCCTCAAAACCTCTTGCCATTGCTATCGGATATCGTGAAAACATATTAAGTAAGGTCGGATATGGTCCTATGGCAGACGACGAAATTATAGAAGATATTCTATATGACAATAAACATTTTGATTCATCGGAAATGTGCAAGCAGCGATTCAAATCTATTTCAAAAACTCGTTTGCTTCCAGTGTTTAAATATGTTCGTAGTGACCCCGGATATGCAAAGAATACCAAACTTGCAACCTATGTCGATGAACACAACAGCCCATACAAAATTGTTCCGTCCAATATACAAAAACAAATCAAAAATGTACCTATTATTACCGATTTTGATGCATTACGTGAGCAGATGTCTACCGTCATAGGTGTTAATAAGCAATGTGGTTTACTTTTAAAGAATATTGAGCACTTTTCTACAAAAGAAATTCGCCAAATTTGTTGCGATGTTTTTCAAGCAGATCGAATGGAAGCAATGAAGTCAACTCACTTCAAACGCTGTGTTATGTACTTAGATTTGCTTGAAAACTATGAGACATAAAAGAGAAAAAGCTGACAGACATTTTCTGGTACACACCAGAAACACCATCAGCTTATCTCGTAAAAATTTAAGAACATTTCTGCTCTATGTTCTCTCAGTTAAAGTGATGCACTAACAAAGTATAGTTGCTTAATCACTAGAATTTATTATAGTTGCCGACCATTAGAAAGTCAACATCTACGCAGAATTTTTTGGATTTTTCTTAAAAGTCCCCGGTGCTACAAACACCGAGGACAAGCATTGCTCCGAAGATACAACGCCCCAAACAAGCATATTGTATCACTTCGGAGCAGCCTTTCGCAAGCAGAACTCACGTTCTACTTAGGCTGTTATTTTTGTACCCATTTTTCCAACATACACCGTATGTCGGAGGAATAAATTAATAAGAATGGAGTGATATTATGGTAAAAAAACACGTTGCTCTTTACGTCAGGGTATCCACGGAAGAACAAAAGAATCACGGATTATCTGTGGATTCCCAAATTGATGCCCTTGAAAAGTACTGTGCGGAACACGACTATGCAATTTTCCACATATACAACGATGCTGGGCATTCTGCCGCCAAGCGATACACCACACGACCAGCACTCTTACAACTAATGGAGGATTGCTCACATGGTATGTTTGATCTGATACTATTCACACGATTAGACCGTTGGTTTCGTTCCGTTCCTGATTACTACCAAGTGCAAAGCGTACTGGACCATAATCATATTGCCTGGCGCGCTATCTGGGAAGACTATGAGACAGAGACCTCTGAGGGTGTGTTCAAGGTAAACATTATGCTTTCCATCGCTCAGGCAGAAGCCCAGCGTACCTCCGAAAAGATACGATCTGTCCTCCAGTACAAGCGCGATTCTGGCGGATATGTTGGTCAACCACCTATGGGATATATTCGGATCAACAAACGGGACTTGATCTTTGACGATTCCATCAAGGATGCTATCCGTGAACTGTTCAAGGTATACCTTACTACCAATAGTATCGTAAAAGCCGTTCAATCAGCACACGATAACGGCTTGCAAATCAGCGCCCAGCAAGCCTACCGGATTTTAAAAAAAGAGGCTTACGCGGGACTTGCCGTAGGCGGTTATAAATGCCCGGCATATATTTCCTGGGAAGATCACGAAAAGATCCTTTCTATGATGAAACAACATACCAGAAAAACCACTCCTGCACGCACCTATTATTTTAGTGGGCTTCTTTTTTGTGAAAACTGTGGATATCGTCTGGCTGCAGGTGCATCACACAAGCGGTCAGCATCCGGTGAGGACTATTATATCAAGTACTACCGCTGTAATGGATTCCGAACCATGCGTAATGATTGTCCCGGTTCCTACCTGAATGAAAAAAAGTTGGAGAAGTATTTACTCGATCATTTAGATGCCGAACTGGATCAGTATAATGTCAATCTGATTACGCATTCAAAAGATTATGCTCCAGATGAGATAAAAAAACAGATTACGGCCCTAGAATCCAGAATGCGACGTATCGGAGACAGGTACGAAGATGGAGACATCTCCAGAGAAGAATACAGGAACAAACGCTATGAAATCACCCACCGGATCAACACCCTTCGCTCTCTTATCGCCAAAAATCCTACACCAATCCATCTTGCCGATGACTGGCAGGCTGTATACCAAGGATTTGATGCAGAACACAAGCATCAATTCTGGCGTTCCATCATAGAACGAATTGATGTTCCAGTGAAAGATAGTTATCACATCAAGATACATTTCTGTTAGGTTCGATTAACACATCAACAACACCTGTCGCCGGCAGTCCAAAAATAGATTGGAAGATACGCACCGCTTCCGCCGTCAAAGGTCCATAAATACCATCCACAGCCACACGCGGAATCGCCGGATAATCCCCTGCAATCACATTCAGATGTTCCTGCAGCTGGCTCACCTTTTTTCCTTCTGAACCCACAGACAGTTCTCCTGCCCATGATGTCGGTATGCCACTGATTTCTTCTGCTGTGCTAATATAGATATTACTGCCATAATAATAACGAAGAATTTCTATGGTACGAAGCCCCTGATCTGCCAAATCTTTCGAGCCCCACTGACTGAGCCACTTTGGACATCGTACATTTTTCCCATCACAATATTGCGTCAAAATTGGTTGCTTGACATTTGGTCGTGCCAGATAATTGGTATACATTTCATCGACCACTTGTGAAATCGATTCAAAGATGGTACGTCCATACGACCATTTTTGATCGTATGCCGTTGATGATGTAATGGTAAAATCATACCCTTTGCCACGATACCACTCCGTATAAACACGGTTCAGTGTAAATGACATAATGGCAAGTACATTTGCACGAATTGCAGCATCCGGCCAGGTCGCATAGATTTCACTGGATGCCACATTTTTGATATAATCCGGATATGTCACATAATAGTTCTTCGCTTTTGCATCGGACGGAGTTCCATCATGCACAATAATATACTCTGGGATCACCACGCGGCTTAAAACGATTTCTCCGGTTTCAGTAACCGGTTTTACCTCTGTCTCCGGAATTTTAGGCGTTTGCGGTACATAAAGCGTATTGCCGGGCACCACAATTTCTTCTGTTTTTCCTGTCATACTTCCCGTGGGGATCAAAGGAACCGGCTGCAGTGACAGTTCCTGCGGCAATACCTCCGCATTTGTCAGTTCTAATGTTTCATACCCTGCAGCTTCTACCACGATATTATATTGTCCATAAGGCATCCCCATTGCCTGCGATTCTAAGCTGTATTCTAACGGCGGTGTTTCTACACGTATATCCGGAATCTGTCCTGCTCCGTCCGAAACATAACTTGCTATTTTCTCACCATCTGACGCCCGGTAAATGCTCACCTGCGCCCCACGCACCGGTCCTCTGTTAGTACTATCATATAATTCAATTTCGAGTTCTCCTGAAGATGCAAATCCTATGTTTCCTGGTGTTGTCACATCCATTTTTTTCTCCTGCAGCCATCGTCTCTTTACTATATGACAGCATTAGGAAATGCGTGATTTTTCATCCACACTTCGATCAATCTGTAAATTCTTATAATACTGCATAGGTGTCACACCATATTCTTTCTTAAATGCCCGGAAGAAATGGTTGTACCCACCAAATCCACCCAGTTCATACACTTCGCGAATGCTTTTCCCCTGCTCAATATAGCGTCTGCAAAGATCAAGTCTTGCCTTTACAATATAAGCATGTGGTGTCTCTCCGGTCATTTTTTTAAATTCTCTTACAATGTGATACCGGCTGACATAGAATTCATCCTCTAAACGTTCCAGCGTAATATCCTCCGTCAAATGTTCCTTAATATAAATAAAGATATCATCCATCACCACATGTTTTTTCTTATTCACCTTATGCTGTCTGTCCTCCTGCACAGACGAACGCAATGCCAAAATAAGCAAAATGGTCAACTGGCTCTTCTCATATAATGCATGTGCAAATTTTTGTTCTTCTTTTGCCATTGCATAGAGTTTTTTCGAAATATTTTTAATCAGCATTGCTGCTTCACTCTCTGCATGTACCATTTTTACCTGAAATGGTACGACATCAAACGCCGCATTCAAATCGGTATGTTCATCGGAAAGTGTTTTTAGTAAGTCAGCGCCAACATAAAGAACATACAGTTCCAACGGATATTTGTTTTTTCGGTATTCCAATTTGATACGATTTCCCGGTTTGATAAAAATCAGATCCTCCATCATACAGACTTCGTGCTTTTCCTCCGCCTGCAAATAGGAAACACCGCCAACAACAAAAATAATGGTATGGCGATTGCTTTGTCCAAAACTTCTCTGGCCGCTCTCCACAATCTTTACATGCTCCATTTCATATCCTTGTCTCTTCATATGTTCACTTTGCACATTCCTTCCCTATATTTTTTGTTTATTTTGTCAATTTTAACGATATATCAATTTTTCATAGTTTGCAAGCAATTTTTGTATATGTGGTCTCTTTTTTTGTTTCTATAATAATACTGTAGCTACCAAAACATTATAAAACGAGAGGTATTTTATTATGAAAGAAACAAGACCTTTTTCTATGAAGGACAAAATCGGCTACACTCTGGGGGATTTAGGGTGTTGCTGTACGGAACAATTCCGTGCTATGTATCTAGCAATTTTTTACACATTGGTATTAAAAGTAAATCCAGTACACGTCGGTATCTTAATGTTGGTGACCAAATTGTGGGATGCCATCAACGATCCACTCATCGGTGCATTGGTTGATAGCCACAAAAACACCGGAAAAGGTAAATTTATTCCTTGGATTAAATTTTTCGCTTTCCCAACTGCTGTTCTTTGCGTGTTAGGATTTGTTAATGTAAGTAACTTCGCATATGGTGCCCGTCTTGCATATATGTTCATTACTTATGTTGTATATGAAATTATGTACACTTGCGTCAACGTTCCATTCGGAAGTCTTTCCAGTGTTATGACAGACGATGTAAACCAGCGTACAGACCTTTCCCGCTATAGAAGTCTTGGTGGAACCATTTTCATGACGGTCATCGTTATCGCTGGTCCATTATTCCTTTACAAGGATAACCAGCCGGTACCTAGTCATTTCCTGATGATGGCTGCTGTCTGTGCCATCATCGGTTTCATCTGCTTGATGATTACAGCAAACTGGTGTAAAGAACGTGTCATTACAGAACCTATAAAAGAAGAAAAAGAAAAACTCAATTACTTACAGGTATTAAAAGATATCACCAAAAACAAAGCTTTACTCGGTGTTATGTTATCAAGTTTTATCGGTATCGTTGGAGCAGGTATGGTAAACGGATTGAATACTTATTTATTCCGTGACTACTTTGGAAACGTTGCTATCATGGCAATTTCTGGTATGTTAAGTGTCCTTTGGTCACTCATCGCTTTCGTTGGTATCAAGTTTGTTGCAAAGAAATTTGGTAAAAAAGAATGGATTATGTACAGTGCTACTTTCTCTGTCGTTGTATTTGCCATTTTATTCTTCTTCCCAATGAAGAATCCTTTGCTCTTTATCATCATCAACGGTATCTGCTATCTCGGTGTCAGCGGTTTCCAGGTATTAATCTGGGCCCTTGTGAATGATGCCATTGATTATCAGGAACTCCAGACTGGAAAGCGTAACGAAGGTATCGTTTACTCTGCTTACACTTTCTTCCGTAAGCTTGCAAATGCAGTATCTGGAAGTATGAGTAGTTTCGCACTTGCCATCGCTGGATTTAACGTAAATCTGAAAGTACAGAGTGACGCTTTTGCTGGAAATCTCTGGAAAACCTATACCGGCTTATATGTTGTTGGTTACTTATTAGCTGTACTTGTATTAAAATTTGTATATCCATTAACCAAAGAAAAAACAGAAGAAATGTTACAGCAGTTAGCAGATAAGAGAAATGCTGCAAACGCTGAATAATTTTTAGAAAAGAGGTAAATCACATTGATCAAACAAGTCGAACTTACCAATCGTTCCGGTCACGTTTTACGCGGAATTGTAGATATCCCAGATGAGGGTTCACGTTTTCCTGCCATTGTAAATGTACATGGCTTTACTGGAAATAAGAGCGGCTACAAAAACAGTTATACGCAAACGGCAAGATTTCTTGCAAAGCATGGTTTTGCCAGCGTACGTTTCGATTTATTCGGAAATGGGGAGAGTGATGGAGAATTTGAAGATATGACATTTACCGGCATTCTTGAAGATATCGAAGATATTATAAATTGGACAAAACAGCAGGATTTTGCTGATCCGGAAAAAGTAATTCTTTCCGGTCAAAGCATGGGCGGCTACGCAGCCGCTACTGCTGCTCCAAGAGTAAACCCTTACGCATTGATTCTTATGTGTCCGGGCGCCGGTATGTGGTTTGGATGTAAGGAACGCGCCGAAGCTATGGAGGCAAAAGGCATCACAAGTGCTGATATTGAAGGACTTTGCTTTGCAACATCTTTTAATCATGATTTATACCAGTACGAGCCGTTTTCTTCCGCTGCTGGTTACGAAGGACCTGTCCTTATCGTTCGTGGTACCGCTGATGATTTAGTAGACGATGCTACCTGCCACAAATATGAAACACTTTATTCTGGAAAATGCACCTACCAGACCATCGAAGGTGCAAACCATAACTTTGCCAGTGCTTCTGCAAGAAAAGAATTAAATGAATCTATTCTTACCTTCTTGCAGGCATTAGAATAAATGAAACAGACTTGAAAGGAAGTATGACTTATGAAACTATTAGAACCTATCGCAGTTGGAAAAACAACCTTTAAGAACCGCTTGATGTTCCCTCCGCTTACAACCGGATATGAGGAAAAAGACGGTTCTATCGGTGAGCAGAGTTTCCGTTTTTACGAACGCCTCGCTAAGGGTGGTGTTGGTTATATTGTAATCGGAGACGTTGCGCCTCTTGCAACATTCTCTCCTACACCAAAGCTTTTTTCTCCTGCACAGGCAGAAGGATTCAACAGACTCGCAGATGCTTGTCACGAAAATGGTGCAAAGCTTGGAATCCAGTTATTCCATCCGGATTACAACGTTGCCGCATTAAATGATTTATTCCATCAGGGAAAAATGCAGGAAGCAAGAGCAAAATTGCATCATGATATGCAGCATTTTGTAAACGAAGTAACTGCAGAAGAACTCGAAGAGATCATCAAGCACATGGAAAACTGCGCTATTTTAGCACAGGAAGCCGGCGTTGACTGTATCGAAGTACATGGAGACCGTCTGGTTGGTTCTCTCTGCTCTCCAATCTTAAATCACAGAACAGATGCATATGGCGGAGATCTTGCAAACCGTACACGTTTTGCATTAACACTCGTAAAACGTTTAAAGACCGTTGTTCCAGATATGGTGATTGATTATAAACTTCCTATTGTGACTCCACTCGGTGAAAATGCATTCCGTGGTAAAGGTGGTCTTCCATTTGATGAAGCTTGCATTTTTGCAAAAGAATTGGAAGCAGCCGGCGTAGATACCATTCACGTAGCACAGGCAAACCACACAGGAAACATGGGTGATACCATTCCTGCTATGGGAACACAACCATACGGCTTTATGGTTTCTTACTCTAAGAAGATCAAGGAAATCGTTTCGATTCCAGTATCCGTTGTAGGACGTATTGTGACACCAGAAGCTGCTGAAGCTGTACTTACCAGCGGTTCTGCTGATATTATCGCACTTGGTCGTTCTTTGCTTGCAGATCCTGATTTTGCTAATAAGTGTGCAGATAACCACGCTGGTTGTGTCAGAACATGTATGATGTGTAACAAGGGTTGTACCGACAACATTCAAAACCGTGCATTCTTAAGCTGCGTTTTAAATGCAGAAAATGGTTATGAAGCAAGCCGTCAGATTACTCCTGCTGCTACTGCAAAACGTGTTGCTATCGTTGGTGCCGGAATTGCAGGCTTAGAAGCTGCCCGTGTTGCTGCTTTACGTGGTCACCATGTTACTATTTTTGAAAAGTCATTACAGATTGGTGGGCAGTTATTGATTGCAAGCGTTCCACCAAGAAAAGAAGAAATGATGCGTAGTATCAACTACTACTGCAACGTATTACCAGAATTAGATGTCACCTTCCGTCTTGGTCAGGAATTTAGCGAAAAAGATTACGCTTCCTTCGATGAAGTCATCGTTGCAACAGGTGCAACGAATGCCATCATCCCAGTTCCTGGAAAAGACCTTCCAACGGTTGTCAGTGCATGGGATGTTCTTGCAAAGAAAGAAATCGTATTTGGCAAGGTATCTGTCATCGGTGGCGGACTTGTCGGTGTCGAAACAGCTGAATATCTGGCTTCTCGCGGATGCAAGGTTACCATCGTTGAAATGATGGACCAGATTGCAAAAGAAGAAAGCAACACCGTTCTTCCTACATTGATGAAAGAATTAAACAGCCATGAAGTAGAAGTTCTCACTTCTGCTAAATTGATGGAAATCACAGAAAATGCGGTTATCGTTGAAAAGACAGTTGACGAAAAGACAGAAAAAGCAGAAGTTGCTTCTGATTTCGTTGTTATGGCTGTTGGTGCAAAGAAGAATGTCGCAGAATTAAACAATTGCACATTGCCAATCCACTATGTTGGTGACTGTGCCGGCGAACGTCCAAGCAACATTGATCATGCAATCAAATCTGCTTACGACGTAGCATGTGAATTATAAAAGCACTTCTTTTCGAAGTTGTTTTATAACAGCATAATGAAACTCCCAAAAAAGGCGCTCTGCATAAGCAGAACGCCTTTTGTATTACTTACAATATGATTTATGCAAGTGCTGCTGTAATGATAGCCATAGAATAAACTTCTGCTGCATTACATCCACGGGACAGATCGTTGATCGGAGCATTTAATCCAAGTAAGATCGGACCATAAGCCTCGAAATTACCAAGACGCTGTGCGATCTTGTAACCGATGTTTCCGGCATCGAGGTCGGGGAACACCAGAACGTTTGCCTTGCCGGCAACGGGTGAACCGGGAGCTTTGGACTCGCCGACAGAGGGAACGATTGCGGCATCGAGTTGAAGTTCGCCGTCAACCTTTAATTCGGGGTTGTTAGCCTTGCAGATTGAAGTTGCCTCAACAACCTTGTCTACGTCTGCGTGCTTTGCACTGCCCTTGGTGGAGTGTGAAAGCATTGCAACAATCGGCTCTTTCTCGACCAAAAGCTCAAAGGAGTCTGCCGAGCAAGCGGCAATGGCTG